>Ga0214471_10000416_pt1 | contig 37157 bp, 51 predicted proteins | sample RVTome_5_FD_207665 | JGI IMG/M metagenome (GOLD analysis project Ga0214471, IMG submission 207665) | Soil microbial communities from uranium-contaminated site in the Upper Colorado River Basin, Wyoming, United States - RVT142D155 | ecosystem: Environmental > Terrestrial > Soil > Contaminated >... | reverse complement strand
GGCTGATAATATACATATCCACGGTATTACACTGGACCAAAATTTCAGAAATTCTGGTCGGGTTGACGGGGACTCTGCCAGAATAGGGGGGATTATTATCGGTGGTCAGTACGATGGGGACAGTTCCGATGTTAATGGCACAAACATACATGACTGCCAGATATATGACTATTACGGTGACGCTATCTCAGCATTCACTATATCTGCAAATAATACACAGATTAAAGATAATCTGTTAACAAGTACGTACATTGTACAATCCTGGGCGACTGCTGGGGCGGGAGGCGAACAGGGGATAAGTTTATCGAGTGGATCGCATCAACAGATTACAGGCAATACCATTCTTGGTGCGTTGGATGATGCAATAGCTGTGCATGGGTACAATGAAAATGTTTTAATTAAAAACAACACTATAACAACTACCGGCGGTCGGATACTGGTAAATGGTGGGAAAGATGTTGTGGTGTCAGGGAATAACATTACGTACATACAAGACGGTTCATCGGCCATCTATATTTCATTTGAAACTGCCGGGGCTACGTTAAAAGAAAATGACAATGTGCTGGTGAGCGGTAATGTAATTAATATCCCCACGGGTGTAGTGTGTTCAAATGCGATATATGCATTTGGTGCTGGTGATAATATTACGATTAGAGGTAATTTGATCAAGACTGTCGATGCACAATCAAACGGCATATGGGTTAATGACAAGCAATGGACTGGCGGTGATAGCAATTACTATAATGTAAACAAGTGCTTAATAGAAAACAACACTATAATAGGATATACAACAGGAATAAAGGAAAGCTACGGGTCAACTGAGCCTACAGCGGTTGTTGTTAAAAATAACCATATAGTCGGGGCGACAACCGATATTAACGTATCTACATATACCGAGGTACAATACCATCATGATTCTGTAAATGGGACATACCAGAATCATGGCGTTATTTTGGTTGATGATAGAATATACGGTCCATCTGTTAAAATAGTTGAGTCGGATAGTGTAACTCTTTCAGATAATGTGACCACAGATATATTTTCAGTTGCGATTCCTGACGGTAACGGTATTGGCGTAAGGTTAAATTATCTGGTCGAACGCGCAAATAGCACCGCCACAAATTTTTCAGCATTTGGTACTATATATTATACCTCTATATCAGACAGCTCTGGGAATATCACAGTTGGTACACCTGATTCTGTCGGGGATGTCCAAGCTTTAGACGGGTATTCATCTCTGGTAATAACCCCGACAATGAGCGAGGATGAAACTGGCGACACTGTCACTGTGCAAATAAAACAAGTTAATAACCTAGCACACAACAGTAAACTTGTATATACCGCTGAAATTTATAAGATAGGGAACTCAGCCTCTAAGGGATTTATTGACCTAAGTGCTATAACCTTCCCGTAAAGAGCGCCCACTTCATGCGGATCATGTTCCTGGGGTAACTTTCTTTTCAGTTGGCTCCGTCTTTGTTTACGCTTCATTCAGGGTAGAGGTCGGAACGGGATTGATTGGCGGAGTGGATCACATCGCTGGGGTAGCTACCTAAACGGCACATAAACATGACAGAATAATTGAACAAATCTTGTGGCTGGTGTTTAATCGACCAAAAGGTGATGAATGAGTCTTTTGACGAGAAAGGGCCCTGATAATTGGGCAGACGGTGGAATACTCTTCACCATATGAGCTATCGTGCGGTGTGGGTGTGGCGATCAAAACATGGCAAGAGAAATTCCAAGAGAAGCATGGAGAGCGCTACCTATACCAGAATCAAAAATAAGATCAATATCCCTCAAGTTCCAAAAAGGTATAAATAATGTCAAAATTCTACACAAGGCACAAAGCGAAACAGATTCTTGACATCACCGAGCAACGGATGTCGGACCTGGCAAATTGGATCTTCAACGAATTTGAAGACGCCATGATGTTTCGGCGGCAATTCGATAAGGTGGTGAAAGAGTGCTTGCGAATGTACGAGGGGGTGCCGAAACTTGAAGTGCGCGATACGCCGGTTGAGAATGCGCCGAACATTGAAGTTACAATAGGCGCTATTAGTGCGGATACAATCTATGCGCAGGCCCTTGATCTCATCTTTAATATCTCACCACTTGTCACCGTCCGCAGCAAACCGAAGATGAAGGGAGACACGCAAGCGGCAGCGACAGCGAAGGCTTTTCAGCGATTTGTAGACCATATAGCGACATCCACTGAATTCGGCCTACGTCCGGCCATTGAGACTGCCGTGTTGGAAGACGTTAAATTGGGGACTGGCCAAATCTACATCCCCTGGGTGGAGAAGATAAAAAAGACAAAATCGGCCAAGGTGCTATCGAGCGGCCCCCACTTTTATGCGATGCCGATTGAAGATGTCATCGTACCGGCTGGTTCCTATTCGTCAATTGAAGACCTACCGATAATGGGCCTCCGCTTCTACTATACGATGAATGATATCAATATGATGGCTCGGAAGGGGAATTGGCAGGTTGATGGTATTCAGCCGATTTTCAAGAAGAGCGATATCCGCCAGGTGCGGGAGTCGCTAGGCAAGGTGAGCGAACCGGCGAATCAGCGTATGCAATATTACGACATCATGCGCGTATATTGTAATTTCGACATTGACTCTGATGGTATCGACGAGGAGCTACTTGTCATTTGGAATCATTCTGGCCGGAAGATCTTGTATGTCGGATTCCCGCAAGAGGACCGGAAGCCACTTGAGAAAATGGTTTACCAATTACGTGAGCATATGTACTACGGGCTTGGTGTTCTGCAAATGCTCATGCCCTATGAGGAGAAGATCAGCGACGTTCATAACTATGCGACACTGAACGTCCTGCTTGCAAACAGTCGAATGTGGGTAGGTAGTGAGAATCTGTCTGAGACGATGAAAATCTGGCCGGGGAAATATGTGCAGACCGCGAATCCTCGTGAAGACCTACAAGCATTGCAGATGGCAGACGTCTATAGCTCAATTTGGCAGGACCAAATGGTTACAATGCAACTTGCGAATCAGCGTGTCGGCATTAATGATGTTAGTAGAGGCAGCAGTATTCCATCGCGCACACCCGGTATCACTGCGATGTCATTCATTCAACAGGTGAGTCGCCGATTTGTGCCGGCCTTCGACAGTATGCGTCTTTGCATATCGAATGCAATTGCACAGGCTGTTTATCGCTATCAAGAGCGAATCATGTCGGGGGATGTGAACGCTGAGGCCGGGATACTTCAAATTCTTGGTTATGAGGATGGGCTGCTTGTTCTTGCGGCGCTCCGTAGTGAGACATTTGACGAGCAAGTAGACATCGAACTGACTGCTTCATCTTCTACGGTAAATAGGGAGGCTGAAAGGCAAAATGCTATAATGCTCACGAATATTCTTGCGCAATATTACCAACGCACATTGGAGCTTATTACGATTGCAAGTAATCCGCAGACACCCCCAGAAGTCGTATCGGTAGCGCGGAAGATTATAGAAAGCGCAGGTGAAGTCATAGATCGCACAATGCGGACATTTGATCAGGTGCGCGACCCCTCACTATTCTTAATCGAGGTAGAAGATGAGATGAACAAAATTGAAGTTGATACGCAGCAGCAACAAGGACTCCAACAGCTGATGGGGATGCTGGGTGGAGCAATGGCGGGCAGCGGTGGCAGTGAGCCGCTTGCTCTTCCTTTTGGACAATAGGAGACAGCAAAGTGCAAGTATTTACTTGGTTTAAAGATTTATTTCATAAGCACGATAAAGAAACCTTTGTTGAAAATATCAGAACTGATAGTGATATAATTATTACAATAGGTTTTAAACAATGTAAAAAATGTGGATACAGTAAATTAATCTTTATTTATGGAAATAAGTGAAAATGCGCCCCTGGCAAGAATACCTAATGAACTACGCACCCGCCCAAGCAGATTTCCTCGCCTGGCTCGCTGAAATCCAACAATCCCTAATCAAACAAATAGTCGAAGTATCAAAGAGCGGCGATAGCGCAAAGCTCGCCCCACTTGCAATAGAGCTCGCAGTATACGAAAAAATCCTATCTTCCTTCCGTGCCGAGTTCCGCGAGAGGCAGACACAACTTGAGAGAGGTAAATAAATGGACCCCGCTATCGACCCGATCACCGGCCAACCTGTTCAATCAGCCCCACCCACGCCACCTGACTATGTGCCGAAGAGCGATTTTGACGCACTCCGTAACCGCCTGGATGCCTTTGAAACAGCGGGCTTCGGCGGTGGACAACATCAGCAATTCGCACCTCCTCAAGCGAGCGGCCCGACCTTCGACGATCAAATTGCAGGAATCGACCGCCAAATCGACTCCCTTGATGCGGCAATTGATAGCGCCGTAGAAGACGGAAAGCCAGTTTCCAAACTCATGCGCGAGCGGGATAAGCTGAACAGCAGTAAGATCCGCATGGAAATTAATCGGGAGATGGAACCGCGATTCGCTCAGGGTGTCGAGGTCATCAATCAGCTAACCGGCGAAGTCACACGCGGTCAAATGCCTCATTATGACATCGTGCAAAAGGACGTGGAAGCCCATCTTCGCCAACTTCCCGCAGATCAGCGCATGAATCCGCAGGTGCGAAAAGCCGCCTATCAGCTCGCCGTCGGCCAAAATGTTGATAAAATTATGGCCGCGCAAAAAGAGGAGATTCTTCGATCGGCAGCGGCAGACCTGACAATGGCCCCATCTGGCCAAAGCGGACGCAATACCGGAGCGCAATACGGCGCAGATATTCCAGATCCGAAGAAAGTCTTGGGTAGCGATGCGCTGACCGCTCTCCGCAGTAAAGGGGTTTCAGTTGATCAAGAGTATCAACGGCGCGGCTACGATGGTTGGGAAGACTATTGGAATAAGGTAGGCAAAGACTATTTCGGAGAGGAGAATTGATTATGTCACTATTCAGCGCAGAAGAACTAAACGAATCACCAGGTATTATTAAGCCGGAGCAGGCAGAGCGGATCGAACCATCTCTTCCGCCACCTGGCTACCAGCGCGACGAACTTCTCGCGGCCCGCACAGACACCCTCGCTCAGGCAGCTGAACAAGGCCCGGAGAAAGTCGGACTCCCAGAAAGTGCCTTTGACATTGATCGGGAAATTCGTAATGATATCGAAAATGACTACATGAACATCGGCGCGAATCACCCTTATCTGAAAACCTGTTGGGTGAATTATGTGAATGTGAATGGTAGCGCGGTGTGGAAGAAAAAATCCCAGGGTTGGTCAGTTGCAACAACTACAGAATTCCCCGAAGCCGCTGACATCAGTAAGGCAGACAATACAATTCGCGTGGGCGACGTACTGTTGATGTGTATCCGAGTTGACCGCTACCTTTCAATCTGTCAAAAAGAAGACGAAGCTCGTCGGCGCCAGCAATACGGACTAGAGACAGACGTGCGAAATATTGCAGACAAATATCCGAATGTCTTTAAGAATGTCAGTACTGACGATAATTCGACACTCGATCCACGTACACAGGAAATCATCAATCGGAAGCGATCCGCACAGAACACCGCTGTGAATAATATTGCACGTCAAATGAAACAACCCGGCGGTGTCCCAGGCATTCCTTTACCGGGGCAGTCTCGTGGACGTGGATAATTATGTCAAATCCAATAATGCGTTATTTCGCTTATAATTACTTACCCCGGAATCTTCAGGATGTTCCAAGGGAGATAAAAGTTACCGCTGACTTCATGAACGATTTTTTACCTGATGGAGCTGAGAAATCAGCCGGATTGCGCAAACTACTTGAGGCAAAAGACTGTTTTGTTCGGGCAGAATTAGACAAGGTAAAATAAATTTGACAATCACCAAAAAAACCTGTACTTACATAATATAGATAAGAGTAATTTTAAAACTCAGGAGGTATGAAAGATGGCTCTGACAACTGGTGATCATATTAAGGCTGTAAAAATGCTTGGTGGCGGTGCGGTTCCGATGATGGCCGTTACGAAGGCATCTGATACTACGTGGGCAAAAGGCGCAATCATCATCGCGACTTCCGGTCTTGCTGTTGAGGCTGCTGATGGCCCGACAACCGGCACCATCCTCGGTGTTGCTGCAGAGGCTGCTGTTGCCGATACGACAACCGCACTGATTTTCCCGGCCTTGCCGAACGCAGTTTTTAGCGCTCGAATTGCTGCTGGTGATACGGGTGGTGACTACACCTCCCTTGTTACAAATCGCTATCTTCGATATGGTCTTTCGCTTGATGCTTCCACATCTTGGTACATTAACTCATCCGACACCACCGACCTTGCGGCCCTCGTTCTCGAATTTGTAGATGACATCGGCGATAATCTTGCTCTCGTTCATTTCTCATTCTGTGATTCTCTTTTCAATGCAATTTAACCTATAACCGCGACCGCGAAATTTAATAGGAGGAACAAAAATGGCCGTATCAAGAGGAACAATTAGCCGCTTGCTTGCCCCGGATCTTCGGCAGGTCTACTTTGAGACTGGAAAGGAGCGCCCGAAGGAGTATCCGCTCATCTTTAATGTGGGTGACATGGAGTGGAATCCTATCACGGATTACCAGGTCTCTGGTCTTGGCACCATGCCGGGTAAATCAGAAGGTGAACAATTCACCATGGATGAGCTGATCACTGGCGGCACGAAATCCTACACCGCCACCCCATATGGTATGGCTGTCGAAATCACCTGGGAAGCTTGGCGCGACGAGCTCTACGGTGTGATGCAGGAGATGGTCCGCTGCATGGCCCGGGCCGGACGGAATCGGGAGGAGGTTTCCGCTTGGAGCATCCTGAATAACGCCTTCTCGACTTCCTTCGCAGGTTTCACGAGCGGCAACTCTCTCTGCGATACCACGCAGACGAAGCTCGATGGCACGAGTTGGGCGAATCGGCCTTCCCCGGACATTGGCTTTTCCATCACAGGCATCCAGAACGCAATCACCCGCTTCGAGAACATGACCGATGAGCGATCTATGCCGCGCTTGATGGCCCCGAGTATGCTTGTCATCTCGCCGTCGAATAAGTTTGTCGCCCGGGAGATTTTCGGTTCCGGGGGCAAACCGTACACCGCCGACAATGAGATCAACGCCCTGATCGACGAGGATCTCAGTTTCATGGTCTGCCACTATCTGAGCACATCAACCTACTGGTTCATGCTCGCCGGCAAAGGTCAGCACGACCTGAACTTCTTCTGGCGTGATCAACCAATCTTTGATATGTTCGATGATCCTTATACGAAGAATGCGGTCGCTACGGCCTATCAGCGTCATTGTCAAGGATTTGGAAGTCCTTACGGAGTGGACGGTTCTACCGGTTGATTTGCACTGAATCTCATTAATTAATAAAACTCGCATAGAGAAGGAGAACTACCTTATGTCATCCCGCCTTAGAGAAATCGCATCATCGTCCCTCGGTCGCTTCGGTATCCCCGGGCTCGCCGATGTCCATATTCTGGCTCCCGCTGCCGGTGGCGCAGGCTACCAGTATTGGGAGCAATTTGCTCAGTCGAATACCCCATCCTTCCACACGGATCTGAGCACAGCCCTTGGACTCATGACTACCGGGCGAAATGATTGCCTGCTTGTCACACCGGACGCTCATCCGCAGGCTGCCGCTGTGGACTGGAACAAGAACTCAACACACCTTGTCGGAATGTGCGCTCCGGGGCGGTTAAATATGCGTTCTCGTCTTACAGCTACTGCCGCAACTATTACACTGCTCACGGTATCCGGCTATGGCAATCTTTTCGCGAACCTGTATATTCCGGCTGGTGTCGGATCAACTGACATTACACCGGTTAAGGTCACAGGTGAGCGAAATTCGCTCGTTAATTGTCATATCCTTCCGGCACTGGCCACCGCTCTTGATGGCGCAACAAGCATTCTCCTCACAGTTGCGGCAAATGAGTTTTTCGCAAAGGATTGTGTTATTGGTGGTGACACTGTCGCATGGTCTGCCGGCGCCGCTCTTTCGCTTTACGGTGCTTCTGATCGCTCTTGTCGTGCAGTCTTTGAGGACTGTATTTTCATCATGAATGCCGACGCTGCTGACCCATTCTTCATTAAAACCTTCGCCGGAATGGGATCAGGTGTTGCAATTTTCAAGAACTGCCAATTCATCAACATCGGTACATCTCTCACCTATGCAATCGATGAAACTGGTCTCGGTAACGCGAAACTCTATTTCGACAGTCGATGTTCTTTTGCCGGTGTGGATGATATTGTATCCGATGCCGCAAAAGCAAATATCTTTATCGGTAGCGTACCTTATATTGCCGCTGCAACGGAGAATCTGATTGCAACAACTCCGGATGCGGCATAAGTTGGAGTAGAAGATGTCTACCACTCAAGCAAAACCCCAATCCTCCTTTGGTCTTGCCCTTGCAGCACGCAAGGGTGAGATCGAGCCGGACCGTCTACACGGTGCTGCCCGGAAACTCTTCCGCGACCGTTCGCTTTCTGACAGTCAGCTTTCTGACTACGCTGGCGCAAAAAGCGTTGAGCCCGCGCAAAAACTTCCCGGCCAACAGCCGCATATCCGGGCAAAGAGATAACACATGTCTACGACAGTAGATACTCTTATTCGAGACCTCATTGCCTCCACGAGCACCGCCGCGGGTTCACCTCTTATTCTCCGTTGGATTAACAATCGATATTCTGAACTCGTCAACCGTGTGAAGTTCCGGCACCTGCGGCAGGTCGGCGAACTCGCCCTCCCTGCCCTCGTGACTGCCGGAACCATCACTGCGACAAAAGGCAGCACCACAATCACGCCGGATGCCACTGCTCAAGCAGCCTGGATTACCTCTCCTGGTGTGGCAGCGCATGAGCACTGGTATCTGCGCACAAACACCGTCTGGTATCGCGTCGCTTCAGTGGATGCGCTTGCGGCCACGATCACTCTCGATAGTGCCTTCACCGAGACCACGGTCACCGCAGGCACCTACACACTCGCGAAACGCACGCACTCTCTTGCTCCCGACGCCCGCTGGACCGGCACTTTCATCTTCGACCGTCTCCGTTTTGAGCTTGAGCAATTGTCGCTGGACGAACTTGATATGTATGCGCCTTCTCGCATTATCGCCGGTTCTTACCCGACGCATGTCGCACAGGTCGGTGTAGACGGCTCAGGATATTTGAAGTACGAAATTTACTCCCCTCCAACAGACACAGAGTTAATTCACTACACCTATTGGTCTTTGCCGACGGCGCTCGCTTTCTCTGACACCCTCCCAGCTGTGATTGACTCTTACGTACTAAAAGAAGGTGTCCTGATTGACCTCTTTCAATACGAGAAAATTGCTCAGATTCGACTTGGCAGTGTTGAGGGTGCCGCAGTTTTCGCAAACGAGCAAGCAAAACAGCGCGCAATTTGGGCAAATAAGGTAAAAGATGCAATTCGTACCAGCCGTGGTGCAGACGATATTACTCTTATTTTAAGTATGACTCGTGGAATCTCACGCAGACGAAATGATCAACGTAACGCACACGATTATGTCCATGATAATTGGAAACAATAGGAGCTAAAAATGGCTATACCTGCAATCATTGCAGCACTTATAAAAGCGGTATCCGGCTCCGGCGTAGCTTCTGCCCTATCAAGTGCTGGTGGTACGACTGCTGGTGCCGCTGTTGGAGGGGCTGCTACTACTGCCGCCCCCGCCGCCGCCGGTGCAACTACGGCAGCAACAACCGCTATTCCTGCTGCTAGTGGTGCTTCGACTGCTGCAACCGCAGCACCAACCATAGCAACTGAAGTCGGGAAAGGTGTTTCAACTGGCATATCAAATGGTATATCCAAAGGAATGTCAGCTGTGATGTCTGGTGGCGGCGGGGGTAAAGAGTCTGAGGCACCGGTATCATATAATCCTTTTCAAGATATAAAAAACAAATACATACCAACAATCCGAGTTCGTCGCCGCATGTAGGAGGTTTACATAATGTCAAAAGCAATCGTTGAAGCACTTGCCAAAGCGAAAACGGAAAAAGAAGTTCGCGCTGCACTAAAAGGTCACGAAGATCGAAAACTTGCCGACATCGCAAAAGATTACTATAAAGAAGTCGGCAAAGTGCCGAAGAAAAAAACAACGAGATAGGCGAATGAATGTCACGACAAATAGGGCCGACAATCGAAATCCTAATGCGCCGAATCAGGCAAGAAGGAGGACTTGCGCTTTCTCCTGATCTGGCCATTCATATCTATTCACTTTGCGAGCAAATAGTCAATACCGCTTTTCAACGTATCCTCGTTACAAACACTTTCACTGCCCCAAAACAGAAACTCCTCTTTACTCTGCGTGATGAGTTCTCTGACGCCGTTTCTATCATTACCTTCGTCCAATCAAACCGTGAAATCATAAAACTCGCCTCTCTTGACGAACTCTCCGCTTATGACCCAAACTGGTTTCGATCTATTACCGGTACGCGCTTTGAAGCCTGGCATTCAGTCGGACGTGATCTCTTCATCCTCTATCCCGGTCTCGCTGCTGCTGATTCTGTCGATATTACCTATGTTAAACTCCTAACAATGCACACAAATTTCGCTACCTCGTACAATACAGATAGCGAACTCCCTGACGAAGATGTTGATATAGCTTTGACTTTGGCAGAACTTATCCTTCTTGCTCGATACCGACTACTTTCAAATATCCCCTCTCGACTTGTCCGGGCTAAAGAACTTCTGCTTTTAAAAGGTATTAAAGTATGACTCGGGCTGATCTTAAAGCTTTTGCAGCTGATTTGACGATTATCTCCTTTAATGTTGATACTCTATCTCAGTTCGTAGATGATATATTTAATGAACTCGCTTTTTTGTCGATACCGCAATTCATTAAAACAGAGATTATACCGCTTACAGGTGGTACAGCGACATATGATTTTCCATCGGATGCTCTTAAGCCGCTAGCTGCTTTTTTCAACGATGAAATGCTTTCATTTTCGAGTAGTGCTGATTTAAATGCTTATGCAACAACCTGGCCTATTGATAACAGTGAACCAAAAGCAATCACGCTTGATGAACTAACTGCTCGGACATATACACTTTACCCGAATCCTGCACAAGATAGTGATTCCGTTATACCTATACATGGGGAGCCTTTTGGAGAGGACTATCCGGCAAATAACCTTGTTCTTATCTACGCTGATGATAGGCAATCACCGATAATGACTATTTACACACTTCCCATTATACTGGAAGCTCTATCGCGTGAGTTTACCTACCCGTCTAATCATACAGATACAGATTATGCTGATATTTGTAAGACCCTTGCGCAACTACTGGCTGAATTGGTGAAATAAGATGCCTCGCGAATATTACACACTCGCATTGAATGGTGATATTGCATCTCTTCGAAGAGAACTTGCGCGAATACTTGATTCTATTTCTCGGCGCTTGAATAGTTTATCGCAAGTCGGTAATGATATCTCAGTCAATGGTCAAAAAATTACGGATATCGGTGCCGGTACGGATGCTGGTGATGCCGTTAATGTTACACAACTTGAGCTTGCCTTGAATACTCTAGAAGAGTCTCTTAACTTTAATGTTATTCTTGGTGAAGATGGCCAAGATGGTGAAGATGCTCCGATTATTCCGGGTCCTCAAGGGGTACCGGGGATTCAAGGGCTTCCTGGTATTGGAATAGATGGGGATGACGGTGGAGAATGCTTCCCTTATCCACCAGCCACGCAAAATCAAGCGGCGACCCATTCAGTATTGATCATCACGGATAGCTTGATATTGCCAAAATTGAGCGGATCAGGCATTAAGGTTGACTTTGATGCACCAACTTTCGGATTCCGGGATCTTCTTGGAGAAATAAAGATTCTTTCTCCTGGTGCTACCGATCCTACTTTGGTCGTTTTTCGGGATAGCATAAAGGCGTTTTCATTTAGTAATGTGTCAACGAATGAGGCACATTTTCACTTTCATATACCCCATGACTATGTTCCAGGTAGTGATATATTTATTCATACTCATTGGTCACAAAATATAGTTGATACAGGAGGTCCTGCTGGAGTCCCTGGCGATGTTAAGTGGCAGTTTGAAATCTCTTATGCAAAGGGGCATAATCAAGCTGCATTTCCTGCATCTTTCATAACGTCAGTTATAGCTACAGCTAGTTCAACACAATATCAGCATATAATTTCTGAGGTACAACTTTCGTCATTAGCCCCTTCTGCAACAGAAATAGACTCTAGTATTATTGAACCTGATGGGTTGATAATGGTTAGAGGGTTTCGAGATCCGACTGATGCTGCAGATACATTAGATCAAGTACCTTTTTTGCATTATATAGATATTCACTATCAATCAACTAATATGGCCACCAAACAAAAAGCACCAAACTTCTACGTATAAGGTGACAAAATGTCAGCAAATAAAATTTTTAATTTCGGGCCAGTTGCACTTACCACTACGCTTACCACGGATATACTCAATCCGGCAATCACATCATTAGCCGGTCCGGTGGGTTTTACCGCGACACAACCGTATATTATTATTAAGCACCTTCGAGTTGTGAATAAAACAGCAAGTGCTGCGACCTTTTCCCTTTGGAAGGGTGCAACTGGCGCAAACGCTGCCGGCACTGAGGTTGTCGGTGTTGGTCAGGCAGTGCCGGCTAATTCAGCATATGACTGGTACGGCCAAATGCGATTTGATGCCGCTGATTTTCTTGTTGGCGGTTCCGGTACAGCCACGGCCCTAAGTATCCAAGGTGAGGGTGAAATTGGGTTTATCTAATGGAAACCATTAAAAATTTCACATCTGGACTGTCGCTTGCCGGACCCTCTGACAGAATCCCGGAAGGTTTTACACGGAGTAATCGCGGCCTTTCAGCAACGGCATCCGAATCTTTTCGTTCTCGCTTTGGCTCAGAGCTTCTCGCGGAACTTGACGCACACTCTATTGTCTATTTTGATGATGTATTTTGGTATGGAGTCGGCACTACATTTTACCGTAATACGGTGGACCTTTCTCTATCTCTCTCAGGAGATCGGCTATCCCTCGTGAAATGTCCTCCAGTTGCCGGAATTGCTGATTACCTATTTATCGCCGGTGGTGGAACCCTTTATAAGAGTAAGGCAGACGGTACTGTACAGAATTGGGGTATTGATATTCCGGCATCTGCACCTATTGCGGCAATTATCGCTGGCGGTTCCCTCATAGCAGATTATGTTTATCAGTATCTCATCACATATAAAAACAGCATTACAGGACATCGTTCAAATAGTAACCTAGTTGCTGTCAGTGCAACACCTTCCGGTAGTAATATAACAATTGAATTATCTGCAATTCCCGATGGCTCATTACTTGACAGTCAAATAGACACAGTTGAGATTTGGCGCACTGGACCAAACGGCTCCCTCTTTTTCTATCTCGATGAAATTGCCGCCGGAATAGCGACATACACTGACGACGGCACTATTGATCTTGCAACCGAAGAGCTCCCCCTCGACAACATCAAGCCTTTTGCCTACTTCGATGACTGCCTTGGACCCTTTAACGCAAGTATGTTCTGGATCACGCGCACCGAACCTGGTCAGCGTGGGCGGCTCTTCTACTCCGCTATCGGTCGCGTAGAGGCGATGCAAGGCTTCATTGAGATCACAAGCGACACGAACCCTCTTCAACGCATATTCCGCTTCCAAGGGCAACTTGGCGTTATTGCCGAACGTGGCATCTTCCTAATCGGCGGGGATAATCCATACATCTCGCGAGAGGTGCCAAACTGCTCCGGCACAACCCAACCCTTCTCAGTCGTCGAGACTCCTTTTGGTATTGCCTATCTCGCCCACGACGGCTTTCGCTTATTTGACGGCAACACAAGCACGGTTATCTCCTCTGGAGCTGTTGATCGTATTGTTCGCGGGGAAAGTGTAGGGGATTTTACCGCTTTTTCTTCGGTAATCCAGGCAACCTTTGCTCGTGATGAGTATATCGGTAGTGACGGTGTTCAAACTCTCGCCGTGAATAGAGAGGGCCGTTTCCGTGATCTCGGTGTCGGACTTTCCGCACTCTATTACAACGAAGAAACGGATCAACTTGCAGTAACCTATAACAGTAAGGTGGTCGATTTCGAGAAGCCCCTAATCTACACCGACAACGGTGATGCAATTTCAATCATACTTGAACCGCCCTCAATCAATATAGATAGCTCTATAGCTGCCGTGTTGCAGTTTCTCACGTTTGATATTAACACAAGTGGCAATCAAATCACAGCGACTCTCATTGTTGATGGCGTGACCACCGTTCTCGGCGTAATGCAATCTACCGCCCGTGTGAAGGTATTCTTCAACATCGGGAAAGTCGGCACTCTTTTTACCCTTCGCATTACCGGATTAGTCACATCAGTAATTGAAGTCTTTTCAATCAAACCTGAATTCTACACGCCGAAATGAACCCAAACAACGACACTATAGCTACTACCCTTGAGCAATATCAACCACACTTTGACCGCTTGAAGCTCTCCGTGTATAATGCGTCAAGTGCGGGAGATATGCTATTAGTGAAATGGTGGATGCGCCTCAATGAGACAGGTGATATTGATAAATTGGCTGTTCCGTGGTGCCGCAGCTTACACAAGTTCATGCAAACATATCAACTGCCTTGTATTTTTTTCTACGGTCTAAATAGTGTCGGTGAGATTAATTTTGCCTGCTGGTTCACAGAGCCTTCCGGTGTCTCTATCTTTGCCGGACTCTGGATTGATCCGGCAAGCGGCAAAATAAAGACAAATCTCGCACGTTTGAAAATGCTCTATTCTCTTGTCTTCACATTTTATGAAACAATCGTCGGTACGACTTGGCAACCGGCGATATTAAATCGTCATATCAAACTCGGCTACTCAGTGGTGGGTAATCTCCGCAAATTCCTTGGACAAGATATTGTTTATCTGGTACAAATGACTAGAGAACAATTCGCAGAATCCAAGTATTTTGGTCTGATAAAGGAGTGATAATATGTCTACAGGAATTTCAGGAAGTAAAGGTTCGAGTAGCGGCTCACAGTCTGATGCAGCAGCCACTACCTTAGCAAAAATCTCAGAGGGATTCTCCAAAGAGACAGCGGGTTTGCGCACGGGCTTCATTAATCAGCTCATGGGCATTTTGAGCAATCCGTCCGGTAAGATTGGCTTTGATCAAGCGGGGTATGATGCCGCAGTTGAAAAATATAACACGGATACGGCTGCCTGGGAAGCAGGGGATCGTAGCGGCAGCTCACAACCCTCCGGGACTGTTCCGTGGTATAAAAGTGCTGTAATACCCAACGCCGCACCAGTCGCACCAGTCGCACCAAAGAAATCTGACTTCCAGCGCGGCGGCGGCGTCCAAGTGCCGATCATTGCCCAGGCGTTGGAAGCCTCCAGACGAGCAGGATCACAGGCACAATCAGGCACACGCGATGAACTTGCTCGAACCGGCCTTGTCGGTACTCCGTTCGGACAATCTATCCTCAGTCAAGGTAAGCGTGAAAATAGTATGAATGTTGCAAATACACAAACAGACGTCATGAAAACGCTATACGGTATGCTTCCGAATTTCGTACTTGGTCAATCTCAGACAGCTCTCTCCGGTTTAAGTGGTGCTGTTGGCGGTAATGTCAAGGCGAGTGGCGATAGTAAGAATACGGGCGCGGGCTTCGGACGAGGTAAATAAGATGGCTACTAACCTATTATCGGGAATCATGTCAAATGCTGCTTCCGGTGCCGCATCAGCACAATCGAATGCAATGGATTTCGCGCGATCTGCTTCACGTGGTGAGAAGGAGAAAGACCCCGAACAAGAAGCATATAAAACGCTCTTGACAAAAGTTGCCGAATCAAACTCCCCCGACAGCATCGCGGTCCTCAAACGCTTAAAAGATGACCCTGGCGCGATGAGCTATTATCCTAAAGTTATTCAATCACTCTATGCTATAAAGGGTGGGGATGATGCACATGCAAAATACGAGCAGGATCAAGTGCAAAGACGAGACGATCCTACGGGATTAAAGTCACTTTTGCAGAGCATCAGCGGAGGTTCACCACCACAACAAGCCCCTATGCAGAGTCAAACGCAAATGCCTCAGCAAGGGCTGCTAACGGATAACGCAACTACCCCTATCACACAATCAGCCCCCGCACAAGCTCCACAGAACCTTCTTGCCGGGCGGGAACTCGATATCAGTCAAACTGTAAACGACAAAGGTGAGCGCAGTACGACATTCAATTTAGCTGCACCACCCAAGAGCGACTTATCAAAACATCTCGCAGACATTAAATCATTACGTGCCAACGGTGATATTACCGCTCAAGAATATTCCGATCTCCGTAAATCTTACATGAGCAAAGAAACCGGCACTACTGCAACACATTGGGAAAAAATTGAGCAAGCAGACCAAGGTACTACGGCAATTGTGCTATTTGATGCGAATGGGAATGAGCTGAAGCGCAGTATCTTTAAAACAGGCTCAAAGGAGAAAGCGAAAGAAGGGGATGCCTGGCAGCTACCGGATGGCACGATTCAATATTTCCCGAAGGAAGTAGGTGCAAAGATACCGACTGGAGCATATCGTGTCGGCATTGGACCATCTGCGGCAAGTTTATTCGGTCCCGGTAAAGCTGGCGCAATGAACACGGATGTCTCAGGGCCAGAATTCCTCTCGACACTTCAGCCGGGAGTAGCGGATCAAGTGAAGGCTCTCGCAGAGGGTAGGATGCAATTCCCCTCCGGTTTTGCTCTGAAATCAGACTACTGGCAAAATATGCTTCAAGCAGTATCGCAATATGATCCCGGATTCGATGCGATTAATTATAACTCAAGAGCAAAAACAAGGCAATCTTTCACCAGCGGCACGGACTCGAATAACATCACTGCACTCAACACAGCACTAGCACATCTTCAATCACTTAAAACCGCCTACGATGGGCTTGAGAACGGTAATTTTCCTTCTTTGAATGTTGCCGCTAATTGGCTCGGTACGCAATTTGGCAGCAAAAAAATTCAAAAATCCACAGGCAGCATTAAAACACTCGGAGAAGGTGTTGCAGGTGAACTTGCGAAAGTATTCCGGCAGACCGGCATGAGCGAGGGTGAAATCAATGCTTGGCGAGATCAAACGAAAAATACCGGCGCTACACCTGAACAGGTAAATGCCCTAATGCAAAGCGCAATTGATCTCATGGTAGGACGACTACAGGCACTTGGATCGAAATATACCCAAGGCATGGGGATTTCAAGTAATGGGATTGATCTTCTTTCACCCAAGGCACAGGAGACTCTTGTTGCACTGAAGCCAGATCTTGCTGGAGAAGTGCAATCACTGCATAAAGACACGCCTAATGCGACACCACCTGAGTCTGCCGCAGCCAATCCTGCTGGTGATCAAATCACCGTAACAGCTCCAGATGGGACAGTTCTCACTTTTCCCAATCAGCAAGCCGCTGACCAATTCAAACAAGCCGCAGGTATTAAGTAATGGACTACACGGAACTTGCAAAGCAGTATGGGGGGGCTGTTTTGAATTCAGATGCACCTCCACCTACACCCCCGCCGACATCTTCGGCAACCATTCCACCGCCCTCCGCACCCTCACCCGCGCCAGCACCAGCAGCAACCAACTACGCCGATCTTGCCAAGCAATATGGCGGAACCGTTGCCGCACCTGCCGCACAGGCCGGTCCGATCCCAGCGACAGCAATCTCAACAATTGTACCGAGTCAGCCGCCCCCGAGCATCCCAGACAGCTCTTCCTTTGCCAGCCGACTCGGTGAAGACTGGCAACAGCGATGGTCAAATATAAAAGACATCCATCAAAGGAATGTTGCTCTTGCTGAACAACAGCAAGCGGGAAACTTTACCCCTCTCGGCGCACAAGCACTTAATCAGGTAAATGAACTTGGACAAGCCGTTAGCGCCTTTACAGTTGATCCGATTAATCAGACGCTTATATCCGCTTGGAATACTCTCACACCAGAAGAGTTCAAACAGTGGTTAGCCGATAAAGGTAATGCTGTCTCTCAGACATTAGGGACTAAATTTAATAATTTCCAAAGCACAGCAATTGGCCACAAGTTTATTAACGCACTATCGAAAGGTTACGATTCAACAGCAACGTTTCTTAAAAGGAATCCTGAAATCGGCGAAACTGTTGAATCCTTATTCGCTTTTTCGCTTATTCCGCTTGAGAAAATTGCAGCAACCGAAGCAAAAAATATCGTATCTGATGTTTCGAGTGCCGCTTTAATTGGAGTAAAACCGGCAACAAGAGCAACATCGGCTAATTTGGTGAATAGACGATTAAGCATCGAAATCCGTGATCGCCTACAGCGCTCCGTTGAATTCTTCCAATCCGGCTCAAAGACGCAATCCGCTCGTGCCGCACTTGATAAATCTGAAAGCGCTGTGAAGGATCTTATTAGTAATAAGAGCACGTTTAATTTGACGGATATGAATTATAAGCAGAAAGCGTTCAAGTTGCCTGAAGATCCGAAAACGGCGATATTCGATACGATGCAGATTATCGAGCAGAGGCAGAAGCAGTATGGTCCGGCGATAGAGGCAGCTCTCGATAATGCGAAGGCCGCAAACAGCACAATAGATCCCGCGCCTGCGATTGCCGCAATCCGAGCCAAAATGCAGGAAGCCGCTCTTATTGGGAAGAGTGACAGTCCCGCGATTATAAAAGCAGGCGAAAAGATTATTAAAAACTACGAGCAGAATGGTCCGCTCGAACTCCGAACCGCCCATGAAATGCTTCAAGCGGCGAATGAGGTTGGCGGTATTCCATCTAAGTTCGACATTAAAGTCAAAAGCCTAGAGGATGCTGGCATTAACGCCATTCGAGATTCCTTCTACCAGAAGATTGATCCGGCGGGAGCCGATGCACTCCGGCGATGGGGAGAATTACAGACATTCAAGAAGGGAATTGAGAGTCAGGTGCAGACGAAACTTGAGCAGGCGGGGTTTAAATATTCTCAAATATATGCCACTGTAGAGGCAATGAAAGTTGCTGTAACGGGTCATGCAGGAATATCTGCGCTTGCTGCGACAAGAGGTGTGCAGGATATCGAGAAAGCTGCGAAAGCAACAGGGAATCAACTGGTTAAGATGTTTCGGAATGGATCTTCGTTGATGGAGAAGCAGGCCGTTTTAGCGGAACCATTCACACCATCGAGTAAAATAGTACAAACTATTCAAAATATAATGTCGCGCGGTGGTAAGCAATCCGAACTCATCGACGCACTTAAAGCATTCGGTGTATCAGAGCCAAAACAGATAGCAAACGAGCTTCGTAAGCAGTTGCGCCTCGCTGGACCGAAACCGCGTCCTGCCCTCCCAGCGCCTCCTGGACCTGAACCAGGTGTAACTATGCGAGCACCGGGAGAAGTCTATTCACCCTATTCACCTGAACTTGCCAGACAGGTTAGACAACCCGCTCTTCCTCCCGGTCAAGGATTCACCGCGCCTGGACTAAATGCGGAGCAATCAACCTATGCAAGCCAGATTAACCCGAATCCGCCGACAACAGGCGAATCACCTGCCGATATAATTTTCCGTGTTCTTGGTGGGAAGAAGATGATGAGTGTTGAAAAAGGTTCGATTACCGCAGCAGAGCGGCGTAGAATTGCAGAGCAAACCCGTGGAATGACTCGGCGCAATCGCTGATTAAACGATAAACCGCCGATAAACCCAAAGCGCAACATGCACTATGATCCACAATAGAATTAAATTAAGCATCACTCACCCCTCTAAATAAAGGACCCCGTCCATGTCAGACTACACCGGAGACGAACGCCGCACCGATTGCCTTCACTGCTCTGGTTACTATGAACAACTTAGATGCCTGAAGGAAAGCGAAACGATACAGTGGAATAAGATAGACAAACTATCAGAAGCAATTGGAGCCGGGAAGAATTGGATCATCGGAATCCTTGTTGGCCTTTCACTGAATCTTATCACTGCCCTCATCACCGCAGGTTTTGTTATTGCGAAATCGTTGAATGGTCCCTGAGTAAGTGAGCAAAAAAGGAGCATCTGCTCGCGACAAATGCTCCTTCTCACTGCACAAGCTTAACCCGACTAAGCAGCCGCCCTCTTCGCCTTCTCAGCAGCCTGCCGAGCTGCTTTCTTCGCCAGGTACTCCGCACGCTTCTCCGGGGCCATGACAGCCAATTTCGCCGCTTCCTTCTCACCCCTTTTAAGTGCTGTCAACCATTCATCAGAATGAATTTCAAACAATTGCGCCTCTTTGTTCCAGGTGATCGGTGCCTGCCATTTTCCAGCTTTCAAGGTATCCGGCAACACGTTGGTAATGTTTCCTTTAATTGTCAGCGTTTTCGTACCGATAATAACCTCACAGGGGGCCTCTTCACGAAAGCGAAAACCAACTGACCCGCTCTCCGCGTCATACAGCATCGCAGCATTCAGCCCTTCGACATTCCCGACCAAATTCGCAGCGGCCAGATTGAATACGAATTTTTTTCCGTCCGTCATTGTGACGTGCGGCATCTTTGTCGTTGTTCCTTCTCCCTTCTTAATTCTGCTCTTAACTTCAACTTCTTGAAATGCCATTTTCATGTCCTCCCGCTTGTTTGATACTTGTTTGATAAATAGCGAAATCACCCACCAATCCACTCGTATACAACCCCGCCCTTTGGACCCTTGCTTGCGCGAATCATGCCCTCTTGCGTAAGATCCCACAACGCTTTTTTAACCTTACTTGCGTCCATTCCCTTCTTGCTTCTAAAATACTTCAATAGCGGTGAATGTTCAACATCTCTCTTTCGTCTCTTTATGTAATTCTCCACATCATTACTTGGCTTTGTCTCGAATGTCTCATGCACTACTGATAGCAGTTTACTTGAATAACTCGCTACACTCGCCACCATTGCTTTTGCTCTTGCCAGATGACCCGTTCTGATGACAGGAGGCCCCCCGTCTGCAAGGCAACAAAGTTGTGCGAACTTCAACAACATATCGTGTTGTCGCACCCACGCCGCTGCAAGTGACTCTTCAGTTGGACTTGGCCGAGTCATATACCATTGATCCTGCATGGCCTCAGCATCCGGTGTCATCAATACACGCCCTTTCATCTGTTGGAGAGCCCAGAGGCGGATTTTCAAGTGCTCCATCACCTCATCACGATCTGGCGGGTAGGTGATTCGAGGGTATCGGATATTATAATCCCGCTCACCGAAAATGAAGCAAACACGACTACTGAAACCGCTATCGACAAGTTTTCTTGACAGGATGCCGCGTAGATCACTTTCCGTTGTTCCGATAAGCCAGTTCACAATTGGATCAATCACATCAATCTTTCCGTACATCCTGGTAGACGTGTTTATTGTATAGCCGGTCGCCGTGAAAAGCTCCGTCATTAATGCGACAAATGCCTCAACTAGTGGGACGTTTGTGCCGAGATTATTCTTCAGCTCATCCATTATCAGCCAGAGGTGAGGGCTGGCGAGCTTCTTCGCGCCGTATTCGTCTTTTTCTATTTTGCCGAGTACATCAATCAGACTCGCGCACGTCGCACTCCCCCGGTATTTCGGAGTCACTACACTTCTATCACATAATTTATTTGCGAAGCTAATTGCCGTGCCTTTGCCGGATGCCGCACTCCCGATCAAGAAGATATAAAGATTGGGATATAGTTTCTCGTCTGCGTGCTTTTCATACCAGATATTGCCTTCGAGGATAGCGGCGAGCATGGCTACACTGGACCAGAAATTATAAACAGCCGGGACTTCGCTTTTCCCGCATGCGTATTGATAGAGTTCAAATAGATTACGGGTACGTTGGAGGGCCGGGACGAATGGCTTGGACATTTCATCTTCCTATCTCATCGTTGATTGTTAGTAGGCGTTTAGTTGCTATTTGAAAATATTGCTCATCGAGCTCAATGCCAATGAAGTTCCGGCCCAGGTTCCTGCAAGCTACTCCGGTTGTGCCGCTGCCCATTGTAAAATCAAGCACCGTGTCTCCCTGATTGGTGTAAGTCTTAATTAGGTATTCCATCAAGGCTACGGGTTTTTGTGTCGGGTGCAACACATCGGAGTTGGGGTTTGCAAACTCTATAATCTCCCTGGGGTAGTTTGAGCCGGTGGTCGTTCTCTCAAGCGCGTGCGATTCCCTGGTGTAACTTACCCCTTCGCTCCCTGCATATTTCTTTGGGCGCTTCCACGGTATTCCTTGCTTAACCCCTTGTGGGTAGTAGGGCATGTTTCTTTTGCTTCCGTTTGCCGTTGCCCCCTCAGAAAAGACGCACACATCCTCTACATCTTTCAGCGGTTTTAGCTTTGCCGACACAAAGCCTCCGGGTCTTGTCTTTTTCCATACCCACGAGTATTTGAACATGGGCAAGTTGCTGCACACTAGCACCGAGGTAAACGGCTGGCTGGCCGTCATTACAATGGCCCCGTTCGGCTTAATGATCCTCTTCAGTTGTTCCCACATTGGTTCAAGCGGGATAACCGAATCCCATTTGCAGGCCGTGGTTCCGTAGGGCGGGTCAGTCAGTATCATGTCTACTGAGTCACTTTCAATATACTTCATCAGCTCTAGGCAATCTCCTTGAAGTAATACCGGGCTAAAACTCTGACGAGCTATCACTACCCCACCTCATCGTTCAAAGTAAGCAACCGAAGTACAAATTCTTCCCCTTCCCTCTTCTGATCCACTCGATATTCCGCCTTGAACCTGAGCAGCTGACTCGCATGGAGTCGGATCTCTTTATCCGGCATCGCATCGAGCAGTGTCACCATCACAGCATATAGCGAGTCATACGCCCCCTTCAACTCCGCGAGCTGCTTTTGCATCACACCATGCTCGACTCTCATAGTCGCCATCGCCTGAAGGGAGCCTTGTTCTTCCGGGGTGAAACGAGATAGGGCTTTTTTTATATCATATCTTTTAGTGGCGCTCATCCTACTGGCCCTCCCCAATCTGACAGAATGAATTTTTATGCCTGATTAGCTTATTTCGATAGCACTCAATAAACCCCATATCACCTATCGCTTTACTCTTCGAACACTCGCCGCATCGCAATACCTTACCACTCTCATCCACTTCCCTCTCCTCTTCAATCTCGCTCATCAGCATTTTCAGCTCTCCCTACATATTAAGTTAGTAATAACCCACAGGATGAACACTTCAATACTGCACACCGGGCCGAACTGCACTCCAAGAACAAGCAGACCAAGTAAGAATATCAGCATTTGAATCCCCCCTTTCTTAATTGATTATAGAACTCATCCCTCGATGGCATCCTTTTAAACTCCACCCCCTTCGGATCTCCCCAATTTCGCCCCACTGTCACCCCGGCTGGAATCGTCAGCCAATTCCCAGACCCCGCTGGAATCTCCCGCCTCTGCTGCATGGCCAGGGTGATGAAGATGGCATAGTCAAAGGAATCCGCAATCGGCACACTCACGATTATCTCATCATGCACCTGAGCATTGCAAGGTTTTTCGTACTTGCCGAGCATATAATAGGTAGCAGGTATGAGGCCGTATTGATTCGTCCAATCGGCCACTTCTGCCTGAAGGTAAAAGCTATACCCGATCCGATAAAGGTCATCGTCAATTCGACGCCTTCTCAGGTCAATCCGCCTACCCCAGCTCGTCTCTAGCACCCCTACTGAGCGAATCCGCTCCCGCACCATCGGCATGTAGATCTGTGTGATTTCTGGGTTCTTCTTCAAGTAGGTGTCAATAAGGCGTTGGCATTCCTTCGCGCTAATGAATAGCTGCCCTTCTGTGTCCTTACTGACCGACTCGGACATCTTATTCCCCGCCATTGAACGCCAGCTCGCATGGAATATCTTCTTCGTAAGGTAGCGCATCTGCTTAAATTTCGCCTTATCCACAGCACGCGGATTTATGCCAAAAATCGGCTCAATCTCCTCAGTGAAGCAATCATAATCTGCGCCATTCGTATTGACATGGGTAAGCATACGCGGAGTCCCGCAATACATCAAGCCCATTCTGTGCTCTGCTTGCTGAAGATCACACCGGACGAATACGCACCCCTCATCGGGTAAAAACGTCTCACGAATACTCTTTAAATGTGTTGCCATGTTTTACCCGCTTTAATACGTTCAATAGTAGTCGTTGGGCCGCCGAACACCGTTGTTCAAGTGTAAGGCTCAAAAATGTATAGCTTGTGACCGTCTTCAACCAGTTTGAAGTAGCTAGGGGAGTCATCACCTGAGAATTTATTATTCAGAAAATCCACGACTTTTTCTCCCCAGTATTTATTAATATTTTCTGCCACAAGAGTATCTGAAGAAGACTCTCTATCAAAGTTATCTACGATTATTATTTTCATAAATCACCTATCCTCCAGTTAAACGGACAGGACAACGTCCGCGTGGTTTCGGCAAGCCCGGTGGCCAGCCGTATATTGCTATGTTATGTGTCTTTCATGGCCGCTTCGAACTTTTTCCACCAATAGTCGTTCAGGTGAGCTTCATCGTTATATGTTTAAGGACAAAAGTTCATCGCCAGAAACAACATAATCCAGGGTGTCGCTATTATAGCCATCGGCGTGGATGATAATTCTCACTCCAGGCTCACCGTTGACCATCGCTTTTGTCTCCTGCACAGACAACCGAAATTCCGGGGTAATCTGGATATCATTGCCGTCTTTGTCTTTCGCGGGCACCGTCATTCTCAACAAACCTTCAAGCGTTTTCATTGTCCACCTCATGTTTTTTTGTTCCCCGCAGCCCTCGCACTCTATACGCACTGACCGGAGGAGATTAAAGCCGACACAGCCGCAGCGACATACCAGGGCCATGTGGTCAGCAATTTGTGTAATCATAAAAAATCACATAACAAATTTTTCAACCAGACCGCGCGAACGGTTCCGGTTTTCATAGCCGCATTGTGGCGCGGCTGGTTAAAACGGCGTTAGCTGCCTGTCATTATTGCGGCCAGCTCGTCACCGCTCACCGTTTTAATGGTTTCGGAGCACTCATTGCAGCCACAGAAAAACAGCGTGGTTACTTCGTTCAGCCTCAGGCGACCGTCCACAACTCCGCTGCGTGTCGTTTGTGTGCAGTGCCATTCCGTATCAGTGCTGCCACATTCCGGGCACTCGGTAGCTAACAAATCATTCAACATCGCTCGTTCCTCGCTCGGACGCGCTAACGCGCGCCGGTTAATTCAGCCGTTGTATTGCTCTATGAGCCTGAACCGTATGTCTGAGCATCGCAGTTTAATTGGTTCCGCAGCATCCGCGACCGCTCTTCGTCCTGCTGCTCACTGTTATCTATGCCCTCGTGTTTTTCGCAAAACTTTCTGATGTGCCATGACTCGTAAGGCCCAATCCGTAGATCGTATTTTATGTTCCTGATTTTTAGCTCGCAAAACATATCGAAATGACGACAAAACTCACAAGGAGGTCCGTAGTGTTCAAGCACTTCATTCAAATACTGGCAGACCTCACCTTTTCCAAAGCTGTTAATGTCATCCATATCAAGCTGTTGCAGGTCATCGTCTATTGGAACAATCGGGTATCTATATGTCGCCAAACCAACCTCCTGTGTTTAGGTGGCCCGGTCTGCTCACCCTTGTCGTTATGTGCTACCAAATGTTTTGCGTCCCAACCAGTTTAGCCGGGATTTTTGTCAATTCTTCAAATTTGGCCGCTTTGGCTCTTAGATTATCAAGCCACGCCTGGTCTATCTCGCTGACAAGGACATTAGGCACCTCAAATCCGTAATAGCACCAATCAGAATCAGCATCATAGTGCATCGCCATGGTTTTCATGTCGTTATCTTCTGCCCATTCCGACAGTCCATCAGGAGCATCGACAGAGCCCAATCTGCTGCCTATTTCACCAACAATCATCCCACCATCATAATCAATTCCCATAAATGACCTCCGTGCAAAAGCACATAACAAGCGGGTAGAGCAGAACCGGGGAACCGCCTGATTTTTTTATTCATGTTTAGGTGGCCCGGTCTGCTCACCCTTGTCGTTACACCTTCCCAACCTCAATCTAATATCTAATCTTCCAACCTTAATTTGCGAATTTGGCGAATCGGTGCTTTTGCTTGTTTTTGCTCAAATACTTTTTTGTTTTGAACTTCGCAGAATCATAAGCTATTCTTTCGGTTGCTTCCGTCTGCTTCGTAATCCTCAATCGCTCGATCATTTCAAGTTCACGTCGCCCGTCATCTGCTTGCTTTTGCTTTATCCGCTCTGCCTGCATCTTTCGCAACAATTGTTTACTTTTCGACACCGGCACAGGCGGTACCTTAAGCGCAGGCTGCCGCGTACTATCCACCACCGCCCGCACAAGTTGCTGGATCACAAAGGGTGCTCGACTATAATCAATCTGCCACTTCCTCCGCGAGCGCTCTTCCCACTGCACAAATGCCCCATCTCTCGCAGCCTTCGCCACCTCAGAAGGCCAACCATTCACCCGAGCCATCCAAGCAATTGCCGCTGTCCCCTCCCCCCTCGTCTCAGCCAGCCCGATATGCTTCACCTTATGGCACATTGGACACAGCGCGATTACCCCCTCCAGATATTGGATGCCCGTCGCGTCATCAAACGCCCACCGCTCGTGGCATTCGACAGGCCACTTTTCCCCCTTCCCACAGCAGATTTCACAGCGGTAGCCTGCCGCACGGTAGCTGTCTTTTCGAATGATGTCCCATTGCTCTTGCGAGAGGAGAGAGCGCAAGTTCGAAAACCAGCTACTGCGCGGGATCAACTCAGGTATAAGTATTTGGGTGGGGTATTGCATTTTTATCTAATGATTTCAACGTTTTATGTTTTGTAAATTGTAACCAGTCCTACGCGGATTCGTACTACTCGAAAGCCGCCCCGCCTCAGTCAACATCTTATAGCTACAACGAATCCGCCCATCCCCGTCATACGACCCTTTCAGGTAGTCAAGCTCCTTCTTCTTCTCTCGATACGCCAATAGCAAATTCCCCCAATTGCCAATCTTATCCGGCCATTTTGCGGTCATTTTACGAATCGAACCCTCATCCAGTGAGACAGTGCGCTTTTTCCCGCCTACCCCCTTCGACAGCTTGAATTGCTTTGGAAGACCGAGCGTCTCATAGAAAAACCGTATCAACTTATCCTTGCTGAAATCCTTTTTGGTCGAGCGCACTTTGAAACGAATCTTCCCAGCATTCTGCCCACCTATCATATACGTGAGGCCGCTTGTCATCAGAGCTGCCCTCCCCTCCTTACTTATCTGTTTCGCTATCGGAGGATTCGCTACCTCAACACCCGGCAACTTCCCATTCATATCCGGCACCAGTAAGCACTGCCACTCGGCAGTAGTCGGCTCCCTTAATGCGCACCTCTCCTCTTCCGCGAACAACTCCTCCCCTGCCGCTGCAACAAGCTGCCCATGTATCTCCTCAAGCTCCCCCCGAAGTTGTTTCGCCCAACTTTTCTGCGCCTTCTTATCCACCCGGAATCCGTGCAGGCTTGTTCTAAGCAGCGGATCAAGCAGCGCCTGATAATGCCGGAAGTAGAAATCCACCAACCCCTGCTGATACAAATCTCCATAAATGCAATCGAGCAACTCTCTCGTATAACAACAATCCAGGCCGTTATATACCCATAGAGCTTCAAGTTCATCACTATAGCGGATCACCTCCTCGCCATCTTTGCCTTCGTCTTTCCAATAACGGTAGTCGTCGCAATAGATCGAGGCGAGAAAGTCCAAGCTGTGCGACTCCGCCGGATCAATCGCATGGTGCATCAGTTGCACGTCCCAGGTGAAATTCGCCAGCCATATTCCGTACCAGGCCAGCCAATAGGCATCATACATTCCATTACATAATATCTTAGGGGCTGCCGACTCACATAGCCTTTTCACATACGGCATCATCACATCTTTTGCCCGGCCAATAAGCGGAATTGTAATCGACTCAGTAGGCGAGAGTGCAAATCCGACACATGATAGCTGACTGCCCCACGTTTCAATGTCCGTGGCCATAGCGATATCCCCTGCATTCGCTTCCACCATCCTCGCGAAGTCCGCTACCTGCCACTCATCGGGACTTACGATATGACGGCGCTCAATCGGCACCTGGCCAACTCGCAGTATCCGCGCCACCCGCTGCCAATCCCGAACTGTGCGCTTCTCCCACTTCTGCATGCACATTACTGTCGATGGGTGCGTGATCGGCACTACGATTATCTCTCTCCCGCGGAGATCCCGATACCGGTAAACAGATCCTCGCAATTTTGAGATGCCCGCCTTCTTCTCGATCACCGTTGCTTCACCGGGTGAGAAAACCTGCCTGACCGCTGCCTTTACCTGTCCTTTGCCGGTGAGTGCAAACGTAGCGTAGTTGCCAAGCGTGACGATTACACGTAGCCCGGGCATTTCCGCAATCCGCTCATGCAATTTTGAGATCCAAGGCACCAACTCGCCGATTGGAACACTCTCTACATCATTCCGGGCGGGCTGATACGGATAGAGATTGATCAGGCGCATCTTGCTACGCTCAAGTCCGACCTCCCGCCACCAGATATCCTGCTGTTTACCTGCCTGCCCGGCGAACGGCCTGCCCAGATTCGCCTCTTGTGTCCACGGTACATCACCGATTACGAGTATAGGTGCATCAAGTGGCCCTTCATCTGGGACGAAGCGTCCGAGTGTTCGGCTGGCGTATGCGGCTGCTGCGTTCATTTTTTAACCTTATGTTCATCAATCGCAGTAGTCACAATATCCCGATACCTTTTAAGATTAATCCCACACCCTTTACACGTACCATCCTCTTCAAACATATCACTCAAGCAGTTAATGCAGCGAGAGTTCCAGCAAGTTTCACACTCGCCGGTGTATTTGTGATTAAGCGAGTCAGAATCCGTCGAACAATCCTTCCCACACTTCAAACACTTCTTCGCCCCAAAAACCCTCTCCCACCCCTCCCGATAACGATCATTCGGAAGATGACAGCTTGCGTTTCCTTTCATTCTGTTAGCTCCATTGCAGTAGGATCAAAATTAAAAACCTTAATTGCCATTAGACAATCCACACAAATATGCAACTCTGTTTTGTTTAACGTTTCCCTTTCAAGTTGACAAGCCTCGTTCATAGTTAAACCGATTAGTTTGGTGTGTTCGTTTGACTCTAAGCAAATATTACAATGGTGTGTTATTTTGTTCATTGCCCATTCATCTCCTTTTTATAAGCCTCTTCTGCTTTATCCCAGGCCCATTTTTGCGCTGGAGGATAACCGTTCTTTTTACAATATTCCATCATCCAATGCCATTTTGTCATCCTCCTACCCCCTACCGCTTAGTAATCTCACACCCCGCAACCTTCCTCTTCCCCGGATTCTCCCGCAACAACTGCTTGAGTTTCTCCACGTCAATCGTGACCAGCTCACTCGCATGTTCCGTAATCCATATCTGCGTCGCCGCCTTGCTCACCAGCAGCTTCATGAATTCAACCTTATCAGTCACGGTGATATCAAAATCAGGCACCTTTGCTGCCACCGGTCCCTTCGTGCTGCTCACGCTATTTTCCGCTTCCGGTTCTCCTAGCATTTCCGGATCGATAAAAACAAAAGAAGACATTCCACCACTCACCACACCTGTGACTGGAGCACTTTGCTGGGTTTGCTGTATTGCTGCCGCCTGCGTTGTCCGCATTTGTTCTTCATTCAACCGGCGCGCCTCCTCTCGCTCCCTTGCCCGCGCCTGCTCCTTCTCATGATCCCTCTTCGCCACCAGCTTCTTCAACCATTCCCGATTTTCTTCAATCGATCGCCGCGTCTGCCGAAATAGTCCATTAATCATATCAATGACGCGTGTTGGGAATGCTACATACGACAGGCGCACCTCCTCCAGTGTCTTCAGCGCGCTGGCCATATCCTTACCCACTGTGACCGCTTGTGCATACTCCTCATCCGTTGTGATAGTCGTTGGAGTGCTCGCCTTCGACTGCTGCCACGCCATCTGCTTCCCGACGATCATCAGGAATTGGGCGTCACTTGCAGCGCGGGCCAGCTCCATATTCGCCTTGAGTTCTGCATTTTGATCAGGCTGCATTGTCGCCATCACACTAAGCGCTCCTTGCTCTGGTATTGCTGGCATGAAATCCTCTTGCATATCATCTCTCCTTGTTAGTTGTTAATGGATAAAAATGACCGTCTCTCCGGCCTGTCACTCTTTCCCTGGTTATATTAAAATGTCCTGTCAGTGTAAGAATTTAAGCGCTCAGGACATTCTTGATAATGCGAAGAAAAATCAAAACGGGCAGGATTCGAACCTACATTGGGCTTTCGGGCTTGTAAGACATCCTTAAAAGGGCTTGTTTCCACCGTCAATCTGCTATATTTGCAACATCTTTCGAATAGCTTTCCAGCAGTGCGTCTACCAATTCCGCCACCGTTCTGATCCCGCGTTACAGTCGCGGCCCTGTCGTCAGAAAGTATCGACTCTTAAGTGAGACACTTTCCGGCAAGCATTAACCGATCCCATTCCACCCCGGCTCACTTTGATGCCTGGCCACGTGCATCCCGAAGGCCATAGCACTCACATCCTGATTACAGATCGTGCAACGGAGCATCGGGCCGACCTGTGCCTGCTGATCTGGCGGCGCCATCGGAGCGGGCTGCTGTTGTGTTGGTGGTGCCGTCGGCTGGGCAGGCGGTGCCTGCATTGGTTGCGCGGGCTGTGTCGGTGGGGCATTCTGCGGAGGCGGTGCCATAGCGGCCTGCCCTGCCATCGCCGGACCACTTGTCTGCCCTGGCTGACCTGCCGCAGGCGCAATCCCGATCTGCCTCTCCCCAACTCTGAAATATCCGGTTACCCGATTCCGCTTCGTCCCCTTATACTGTCCTTCCTGTGTCTCAGTATACTCAACAATCGACAGCAACAAATCTGAATTCTCCAAGCTTGCGAGCAGCACAACGATATCATTATTCGGCGGTACCTGGCTTGCCTTGCAAAGCTTTTTAAACGAGCGGGTGCCCATCGCCCCGGCAACAATCGCCAGCGGCTGCTCATCACTTCCGACCACGTAATTCTCAAAATGAGACATCCCCTGCAATTCAACCGGACCAACGCACTCGAAAATCGCCTTGAACATCCGCTTACCGGTATTGTTCGACTGCCCATCCTCAATCGACTTCACCTTGAATTGACCGATCATCGTCGGAAATACATTGTCCTCTTTTGTTTCTTCCCATGGGAAATAATTCTGGTTCTGCATTTTTTTAATCTCCTTCTGTTTTTGGTTGATTATACGGCAATTGCCGCGTTAATTTTTTTCATGACATCATCTACGGTGTCTGTGACCTTGAACATGCCATCACTTGTACCTAAAAAAGTAACACCGTTCTTTTCCGCTATTGCTTCAATCTTATTCACATTAATAAAAGTCCGCCTTAAAACATCATCCGACCCAATACACACAACTTCTATAAACATAGCACACTCCCACCCCTCCGTTTGTTGTTAAATAGGCACTATTGCCCGTCTTACCCCGCTACAACCAGTTTACAATCACAATCAAAGCGCAGAACCAATCTACAATCAAGGAGGCGGAAAAGCTGTTATAATAGCCATAAAGGATATTGCCCACGCAATCAGTAAAATCAATGCTGCTATTGCAAAATTTTTTGCCTGTTCCCGCATTTTAGCATCCTCCTTTTAATTTTTAACACACAATCGCCCGGTTTCAACTCCAACAAAAGCTCCTACCGCCAATTTACCCATAATGAATCATAAGTTGGCCAACAAGGGCTTGGAGCATCAATATGCGTCTTCGCTTGATATTTCCCATCATTATCCGTCTGTAGAGCCCGTTGTGTTTTCCCGTCCGGCAACCGTGCAACATACATACGATACATTTCATTGAAATACCTTGCCGCACCGTATGATAATCGCCCAGGCAGATCAGGCGTATACAGCATCGTACCATCCACCTCATCCATCTGCCGCGCCACATGACACATCATGACGACATTAATTGGAAAGCCCTTCTGCAAGGCGATCAACCGCTCCAGCATGTCCGCCGCTGCCCCAAACCACTTTCGCGGGTCCTTATATTGCGGATTCAGCACAAATTGCTCATATAGGCGGGCTTCCAACGAAATACTGCTCAGGCTCCCGACTGCAAGCGTCTTCCACTGACTGACCTCACCTGCAAAATACGACATCCTTGCCGTCAGCATCGCAACAGCATTCGGCATCTCCGGGTTATCACTACTATAATACTCAATCCGCACGAATCCGTCCGGCCGCACAATATCCCGATACGGAATCATCAAGCCACTATTACCGAGCTGATACTGTTGGATCTCGCTGACACTAGTGGCCCCCTTCATATAAGGCATCTCTTGCCCATACCCGTCCAGGTGCCAAACCAGCATCGGCTTTGGCCAGGTTGCGGCGAAGGTATCCTTTCCAGATCCTGACTCACCCATCAACAATAGGTGAAGAGGTGGTCTATTTGCTGCTATTTGTCCTGTCTGCTCTGTCACGCGACACCTCCTAGTTCTAGTTCAATTTTAGCTTCCAGATCGGCGATCCGTTGCTCTTTCTCTGCCAGTAGCTGCTGCAAATCCTGCAACTCCCCCATCACCTCCTCATAAGCATCCTGCGAAATCTCACACCTCTCACACACCTTCACAATCAACACCATGTCACTTGTGCTATTTATTGCTGGCATGCTTTTCTCCAATTCCTCCCCACAACTTTTACATTTTAAAATCAAACGGATCATAACTCACCTATTTCCCTTTATCATTGTGAACATTCAATACCTCAACTAACCACCTGGCATCTTGTTCAGATAATGACGTGAAATTTCTTTTATTGCTTGACGTTTCAATACGCCAAAAGATAACCAAAGCATTCCCCTTGCGGTCTTTCACCACATCCTCTCTTACTTCCCACATTTCAGCTTACCCCCTATTTGATTTCGCCACTCCAACATCTCCCCCTGCCTGCTCGGCCACGCCCGCCAATAATCCATCCACCCGGCGCTACCCGGCACCAGCTGCTTGTATCAGTAGGGCAATTCGCCTGCCGGCACCGGCCCATCCTGCCCTTGCCCAACCGCCCACGGTTCCCACCGCTCATACTCTACCAGCCCACTCACCATCCCAGCATCGAACCCAACCGCACACCACTTCTTGAACTCGCAAAATGTACACCCGTCATTGAATGCCCCATTTCGTCTTGCATACGGAAGATATTCCACCGATGGAAATGCTTTCTGCAGGAGAGCGAATTGCCCGGCCAACAAAATCGCATCCTCCTTCCACCGTGCGATCATCTCCGGGCTTCGAGCATATACAAGCAACTCAAACTTAACATGTTCAATTCCGCATTCCGCATAGGGCACCTTATGCGTCGTGCACTTTCTCGTGCTATTGGGCACCTTCATCACCTCCAGAGCATTCACATAGCACTCCCCCATCGGCTGGCCCGTTTCCTGTTGGCCGGCCCACACGTAGCCGCTCATCTGACTCGTCATCCGATACTTCCCGGACCACCACTCGCTGATTGTACGTGTCGTTTTATGATCCAGGGGCGCACTCAAGCCGCTGACCTTATCCTGCACGAGCAAGTCCCTTTTCACATAGAACGTTATGTCCTCCGCGAGTGGAAAACCGACCGTCTGCTCAAATGAAACCGGCACAAACGGGAATCGCTCGACGGGCCTCGTGTCACAATATCGGCCCATTATGCGTAGGCAGTTTTCCAGCGTGAAGCGATCCTCTTCCGGTTGGAGTTGCGCCGGGAATAACTTCGCATGCTCGGCCCGGAATGCTACCAGCACCTGCTCTTTACCGGCACCCCTGAAATGCTGCTCCAGTCCCGCATGGAAGCAGTTCCCGATATCCGCCGCGACCTTCTCGCCGGTGCCGCGTAGGTGCAAGACATGACGAGCAATCCCGGCGGCGTCACATTTGGCGACATCACATAATAGTGTATTATCTACCTGAATCATCCCCCCACCTCCTCACTCACCAATTGCTCAAATACCTCCCGCTCAATCACCCCCAGCCCAATCTCAAGCGCCCGATTGTGTACCTCTTCCATCGTCGTTCTTTTGTCTGCCGCGAGCCGCCGCATCAACGTATGATGCCTCACCAACATCCCTCTTGTGCTCCATTGTATTTTCTGCTCTCTATCTGCCATCTGCTCTATCTCACCTCCCATCTAAGTAATAATCATCCACAAAGCTAAACAAGTGAAACAATTCTAACATTTCTATCAAAAAACAGTCAACCTTTTTATTTCATCCAAATAAGAAAAATTATTTAACAATGAAATCACCCACCTAGAGCCAGTTTACCCGACCGTCACCTACTACTACTCACCATATCAACTCACCGCGCTAACCTCACTTTTACCCCATATCGTAGCCAACTTGGTGTAATTCCGGCAAGCACCGCCGGCACCCTCCCAACTAATATCGGCCCCACCTGGTCACATGTCTTCAGACCTGTCTCAATTACACCAGGGAGCGCAAAGTCAATCACCCTCCCCTTCTGATCCGTCAGCCAACAATGACACTCCACTGGTGGATTGAAGTCAAATCCGTAGCAACCTGCGCCGTCCGCACTGACTACGCGCATTTCGCCGGCTACCAGCATAAAGTCCGCCCACCGCAAACAGTCCTGAGCAATCCTCGCTTTTTCGAAGCAATCACCATACCGGGACAGACTCGTGAAACGCGCCACCACCTGCCGACAATCCGCCGCCGTAAGCAGATCCCCAATAATCGGCCAACTCTCCCCACCCGTCAACAATGTATCCAGATCCGTCAGTATCGGTACATCACTATACCGCTCAAATGGTATCACACTTGACATTACCATCAACCCCCCACCAGACAAGGCATAATCAGCCCCCCGAAATCATCCCGATGTCTCAGCTTGACACCGATCGGATTCTGCTCCATATCAATCATATTTATTTCCAATTCAACCACCGCCATCTTCTCCCCCTTGCTCAGCTTCTTCGTCATCTTGACCAAGCGCTCTAACTCCTCAAGGGAGATTCCCACCACCCCCGTATGACCCTTCTCGCGCTCGACCTCCACCGCCTGCCGTATCTGCTTAACGGCTGGCCAATCCCCATACTCACAGTGCTTCACCTTCATATCCTGCACGGTATCGCAATCCGTTGTCACCAGATGATGATGCGTCTCATCCGTCAACACCTGAACGCACTGCAATATCAGCATAACACTTTTCGATGCCACACTAGCAAACGCCTTCTCTAATTTATCCGCCGGAATCAGCACACACTCTTTACTCGCCACCGCGCCGGCAATCGCACAATCCGGGAACTCATCATCTGTATGCTCCAACCTCGACCAATACAAACAATGCCCATTACTCCCATAGATCATACTCTCCGCCGGATCTACTTTAACCGCACGCAATTCAAACGCGCTATCATTCCCCTTCGCCGCCGCCATCCCTACTACCGCATTGTCCGGACTTATTATCATCTCTTTATCCTCACCATTCGTTATAATTTAAAAAAGAGCGCCTATCCCTTTGACAAGCGCTCCCCTCACCCTGCCCGATCAATCCTCCATCTTCACTCTTCGCCCTGGCATTGCCACTATTGCATTATCCAGTACCCCGGCAAGTGTCGCCATATTCGCCCGGACTGTCTCCCTCAGCCCGTCATCCCCCCGTAGATCTTCCGGCTTCACGCCACCCAGCACCGCCTTAGCCGACTCGCACAATGCAGACAACTCCGCATCAGCAAAAATATTCCGCTCTTTAAAAGTTTCAAAAAATTCGAAGAAATTCCCGACCATCGAATCACGAAATATCTTCTTCTTCCCATCGGCGCCCGGCTCGCTTAGCCGATCAACACAATTCTTCAGCAATCCGGCCATCTCCTCACGAAGCGCTCGAACGCCCATCTCTCTTGCCTCCTCCATCGTATTTATAAATTTCGCCTGTTCCCTCTCCACGAGGGCCGGATCAAGCACATTATTCGCGCCCGGTGCCTGCATCGTAATAAAACGCCAGTCAAAGGCGAAAAATTGGCTGATATCCGCCGGGTAGTCGCTTTCATCATACAATTCTCCAAGCATTGACCGGGCATCCTCCCTCAATTGACCGTACACCTGATAGAAAGCAGCACAAGCCACTTCAAATCCTGCCTTCATCTCCTGCAACCGCTCATCTATCCGGCCCACCGACTCGAACGGGACAAACATCACCCCATGGATGGGAAAAGGCAATGACCGTGCTCGCAAGAAAACCCGGGCCTCATTCCGCGCCCTCCCTATCGGTTTCAGTGCCTCAGGGTCAATCAGCGCCTTCCTCGCCCGCGCCCACTCACTCCCGAGCGCCGCCTTCGCCTTCGCCTCATCAATCTTCTTCGCTCCGCCCCACACACTAATAGTCAATTGAACCAAACACCCCTTGTCAAAAATATTCTCCGCTTGCATTGTCATATCACTGCACCTCCCCTTTATTTATTTGTCCTTCCATCAAATCACCCTTAATAGTTTCAAGCAATTCAACCGCCCGCTCTAAACTCCCCAAATCTGCAATCATCAACACAAGTGACAGCATTACACTTGCCGCGAATGTAAAAGGGTGCACCTCCCCGAGTATAATTACATCATTCTTACTTGCTGCATCCAACATGCCCGCCGCTGCAATATCCCCTTGTCTCAGTAATTCCTCTTTACTAATCCTCATACCCCTGCCCCTTTTATTTGTCTTCCTTTTACCTGCTCAATCGCCCCATCCCCATTTGCAGCAATCGCATTATACCGCGCCCACTCCCTTGCCTTCGCTATCCTCTCCCGGTTCTGCTGAGCAATTGGTCGCACGTTCGCCAGCGCCACCCCGAGCCCGTCATACATAGCATTCTTCACAAACTTCTCAATTTCCGCGCCTGTCCACTCACTTCCCAACTCCCCCATATCCAGCGCCAGCAATGCCGGATCGCTTACCTTATACCGTGCAAGCATGATTTGATATATCTCCGCTCGCTCGCTTGCACTTGGCAGATCCACAAAGAAAATATCATCAAACCGGCGAATAAGCGCGCCCTGACTAAGGGTAAAAAGCTCCTCAATATCATTACAAGTTGCAACTATATAATGTTTCGCTTTCGACTCCTGCATCCAAGTCAAAAGTTGCCCAAACATGTTAGAGCCTGTGCCGCCATCCGTTTTCCCACTCGACTGCACCCCACTCAGTGACT
>Ga0214471_10000412_pt1 | contig 37193 bp, 30 predicted proteins | sample RVTome_5_FD_207665 | JGI IMG/M metagenome (GOLD analysis project Ga0214471, IMG submission 207665) | Soil microbial communities from uranium-contaminated site in the Upper Colorado River Basin, Wyoming, United States - RVT142D155 | ecosystem: Environmental > Terrestrial > Soil > Contaminated >... | reverse complement strand
CCGATCGACCTTCGTTAGCGCGTGCATAATGTTTTGGACAATGCCTGACCACGCAAGAAAGATGCCGGCGACATCCTGCGCCCCCTGAAATCCATCGAACGCCCGCTCCAACTCCTCGCGCGCCCGTACGGCATCGAACGACATACGGCCCATCCCCGCCCAAAACAACAACCACGGCGTCTCATTCCTGATCGGCTCGGGTATCCTTTCGATCCATTGCAGCAGCAGGCGCGTGCGGCCGTGGGCGATGGATGCGCCGGCGTTCGCGACGATCAGGCGTATGGCGGCGCCCCACTCTTGCGCCACGGCATATAACTCCACGGCGCTTTCCACGTCCCCCTGCTGTTCCAGCAATTGGCCGGCTTTCTTCCGTAGGAGGCGAAGCGCATCGGCATCCTGCCGCTCGAGGTGCGCCAACAAAAATTCGCGGAACAGGGGGTGATACTCATAGCTGTCCCCGTCCTCGCTCGCATGTCGTACCGTGAAGTAGTTCCGCCGGGTCAGGTCCTCCAATATGTCCCTGGAATTACGCAAGCCGGTAAGGGACTCCGCGGTGTCCGCGTTTACCTTCGGAAATAGAGCGGTTTTCAGCAGAAACTCCTGCACCGCAGGCTCGGCACGCGCGATAAATTCGCCCGCGAAGTAGTCGAACAGCAACTTCCGTCCGTCCGGAGTGACGGCGGGATCAATCCAGGCGCTATCGCAGCCCTGCTCGAGCATCAGCACCACCCCCGCCGCCCAGCCGCGGGCACGGACATGCAGGGCTTCCAGCGATTCCGCGTTGAGTGATTTGTCACCCATGCGCACGGCGCTGATGCCCGCGGTCTCTTCAGGCGTCAATTGCATCTTGCTCCAGTCCAGGCAGGCGGCGTGATCACAGAGCCGAAGCCGTGCAAGCACGGCCGGCGGCTCGACGCGCGAGAGCACGATCAGATTCATGCCCTCGGGCACCTCGGTCATGGCGGTGTGCAGCACATCGTGCAACAGCGAATCCTCGGGCGTTTCCTGGTAGTTGTCGAGAACAAAGACGCTGTTCCTGGGCAGACGGCGGTAAAGGTCACGAAAGAAATTGCGGGTAAAGGTCGGGATGTCGGCGAGATACTCCTGGGACAGTACCGGCAGCGGCTTCTTGCTGCGCGGCGTCGCGCGCCGGGCGGCGAGGCCCATATAGTAGAAGAACGACGCGACGTCGCCGTCGCCCGCATCCACCTGATACCACAGCGACCGGAGCTTACGGGCCGACAAATAGCTCGTCGCCAGCGAGGTCTTGCCGGCGCCGCCCGGGGCGCTCACCCAGATGACGCGATGATCCTCGCGACTGCGGTCGAGCAGCTCGAACAGGCGCTCGCGCGGGTAGAGCCGCGCGGGGGTGGGGGCGGTGAGTTTGGGCGGGACGATGGTTCGTGGCGCGGGCGACCGCCGCGCCTTGACGCCGTGGCGTCCCGCGCGCGCGCTTTTTTTCATCCCTTCCTCCCCGCTCTGTGGGCGGCGGGTACGCCCCCTGCCCTTGCCGTCACTGTGGCCCTCCCGAAGTCGGCCGGCCCCGCTACGGACTGGGCTAGCTCGCCCACCGCCGCCAGTAGGTGTCGCGCCAGTAGTATAGGACCGTGGTGTCGTTGAGGGGATAGGTGTCGGCGTAGTCGATGCCACGCTGCGGCTCCTCAACGTTGTCGCGCGCCGGATCGAGCGGCCGCCAGCTGGCGTCGCGCTCCTCGCCCTCCACCGGCGCGCGCGCGCCGGCGATGTTGCGGCGCTCGGCCGAGCCGAAGGATTCGAAGTTGTGCTGGCCCTGCTCGAGCGACACCGTGTTGGCGCTGCCCGGCATGCGCGGGAAGCGCAACTGCGCGAGATCGTCCTCCCACAGGCAGATCGGGCATTTTTCGTGATGGCCCGGCTGATAGTGGAACACGCGGTAACCGCAGCAGGGGCAGGGGAACTTGCGGTCATTCATCACGCTTGCCGTCCCTCGGATTGGATGCCGGAATGCCGTTACTTCAAGTCTAGAAGATGACAGCCGCGTATGCACGTCAATAAACAAAAGGGGCGGTTGCCCGCCCCAAACATATCGATGGATTCCTTCTCGCTCCCCCTCTCCCGCATCAGCGGGAGAGGGATGGGGTGAGGGAAACCACCCCTCATCCCCATCCCTTCTCCCTGCGGGAGAAGGGAGCGAGCCGAGGCGCGCGACGCGCGCACTCAGTTCACTTTGGGATCGAGCTCGCCCTTCTCGTAGCGCTTCACCATCACCTCCAGCGAAACCGGCTTGATTTTCGACGCATTGCCGGCGGTGCCGAAGGCCTCGTAGCGCGCCTTGCAGATGTCCTTCATCGCCTTGGTCGAGGCGATCAGCCACTTGCGCGGGTCGAACTCCTTCTTGTTCTCGACCAGGAACTTGCGCACCGCGCCGGTCGAGGCCATGCGCAGGTCGGTGTCGATGTTGACCTTGCGCACGCCGTGCTTGATGCCCTGCACGATCTCCTCCACCGGCACGCCGTAGGTCTCGCCCATGTCGCCGCCGTAGGAGTTGATGATCTTCAGCCACTCCTGCGGCACCGAGCTCGAGCCGTGCATCACGAGATGGGTGTTGGGGATGCGCTTGTGGATCTGCTTGATGCGCTCGATCGCGAGGATGTCGCCGGTCGGCGGACGGGTGAACTTGTAGGCGCCGTGCGAGGTGCCGATGGCGATGGCCAGGGCGTCGACCTTGGTCTTCTTCACGAAGTCGGCGGCCTCATCCGGGTCGGTCAGCAGCTGCGAGTGATCGAGCTTGCCTTCGGCGCCGGAGCCGTCCTCCTCGCCGGCCATGCCGGTCTCGAGCGATCCCAGGCAGCCCAGCTCGCCCTCGACGGACACGCCGCAGGCGTGCGCCATGTCGACTACGCGCTTGGTGACGTCGACGTTGTACTCGTAGCTCGCCGGCGTCTTCATGTCCTCCTTGAGCGATCCGTCCATCATCACCGAGGAGAAGCCGAGCTGGATGGAGCGCTGGCAGACCGCCGGGCTCGCGCCGTGATCCTGGTGCATCACCACCGGGATCTGCGGCCACTCCTCGATCGCCGCCAGGATCAGGTGGCGCAGGAACGGCGCGCCGGCGTACTTGCGGGCGCCGGCCGAGGCCTGCACGATCACCGGGCTGTCGGTCTCGGCGGCGGCCTCCATGATGGCGCGCATCTGCTCCATGTTGTTGACGTTGAACGCGGGCACGCCGTAACCGTGCTCGGCGGCGTGATCCAGAAGCTGACGCAGCGACACTAATGCCATAAATTTTCTCCTAACTGATTAGCGATAAGACCGGTGACGATCCGGCAACGATCGAACTTAAGGTCTCAGGTTGTTGAATATTCTTGCCCGGCCTGCCGTCTCACGACCCCGGCCCCCGGTGTCGTGGCGGCGCCTCCTCGAGGTGCCCGGAGTCGGCATCGGTGCTCGCGGTCCACGGTGGTCGCGGCGGCGAAAAATCCGGTTTAGCCTATTCAGGCTCCCCGGGGTTGTCAAGGAAGCCCGCGGCACCGCTGCGGTCACCCGAAATCACCCAAACGGCCTGAGGTTTTCGCCCGCCCCGCCGCGGGACCCCGCTCAATCGGCGTGCAGCTCGCCGACCTTGACGATCTTCAGGGTGTTCGTCCCGCCGGGCTTGGCGAGCGGTTCGCCGATGGTCAGGATAGTGAGATCGCCGTCGCGCACCGCGCCGCGCCGGCGCAGCTCGTCGACCGCCTCTTTCATGACCGCCGCCGGATCCTTGGACGTCATGGTGAAGCCGACCGGGTGCACGCCGCGATACAGGGTCACCTTGCGGCGCGTTTCCACGTGCGGCGTGAGCGCGTAGATCGGCACCGCCGAATTGATGCGCGACATCCACAGCGCCGTCGACCCGGACTCGGTCAGGGCGGCGATGGCGCGCACCGGCAGATGGTTGGCGACGAAAATGGTCGCGCGCGCGATCGCCTCGTCCATGCGCGAGAAGTGGTGCTCCATGCGCTGCGTGACCTGGATGGTGTCCTCGTGCCGCTCGGCCTCGCGGCAGACGCGGTCCATCGCCGCCACCGCCTCGACCGGGTAGCGGCCCGTGGCGGTCTCGGCCGACAGCATCACCGCGTCGGTGCCGTCCAGCACCGCGTTGGCGACGTCCGAGACCTCGGCGCGCGTCGGGATGGCGTTCTCGATCATCGACTCCATCATCTGAGTGGCGGTGATCACGACGCGGTTCATCTTGCGCGCCAGCAGAATGACGCGCTTCTGAACCGGCGGCAGCGCGGCATCGCCGATCTCCACGCCCAGGTCGCCGCGCGCGATCATGACCACGTCGGCGGCCTGCACGATCTCCTCGATGGCCGTGACCGCCTCGGCGCGCTCGATCTTGGCGACGATGCCGCCGCGGCCACCGGCGGCACGCAGCAGCGCGCGCGCCTCCTCGACGTCCTTGGCGGAGCGCGGGAAGGAGATGGCGATGTAATCCGCCTGCATGGCCGCGGCGGTCTTGATATCCTCGCGGTCCTTGTCGGTCAGTGCGCGCGCCGACAGGCCGCCGCCCTGGCGGTTGATGCCTTTGTTGTTCGACAGCACGCCGCCGACCACGACGCGGCAGATCACCTGGCTGCCGGCCACCTGGTCCACCCACAGCACGATGCGCCCGTCGTCCAGCAGCAGCGTGGCGCCGCGACTCACGTCCTCGATCAGCGCCTTGTAGGTCGTGCCGACACGCTCGCGGTTGCCGTTGTCGAGCGGCCAGTCGACGTCGAGGATGAAGGTATCGCCCTCGGTCAGGTTGATCTGCTTGTCGATGAACTGGCCGATGCGGATCTTGGGCCCCTGCATATCGGCGAGCACGCCGACCTGGCGCCCGTGGGCCTGGGCGCGCTCGCGCGCCGCCTCGGCGCGCCGTATGTGCACCTCGGCCTTGTCGTGGGAGAAGTTGACGCGCACCACGTCCACGCCGGCCTCGATCAGCTTGTCGAGGACCTTGGGGTCGTCGGTCGCCGGCCCGAGGGTGGCGACAATCTTGGTTCTACGCAGCATAGATTCAGTAGCAAGTTTCAAGTAGCAAGTGGCAAGTGAAGGCAGGGCGCATTATGGCTGGTTCCCTTGCCACTTGCTACTTGCCACTTGCTGCTTCTTGGCCCGCTGTTCGAGGATGTCCACCGCCGGCAGCTTCTTGCCTTCGAGGAACTCCAGGAACGCGCCGCCGGCGGTCGAGATGTACGACACCTTGTCGTAGATGTCGTACTTCTGGATCGCGGCAATGGTGTCGCCGCCGCCGGCCAGGGTGAAGGCCGAGGTCGCGGCGATGGCGTCGGCGATCGTCTTCGTGCCCGCGCCGAACTGGTCGAACTCGAACACGCCGACCGGGCCGTTCCATACCACGGTGCCGGCCTGCATGATGATGCCGGCCAGCTCCTGGGCGCTCTTCGGGCCGATGTCGAAGATCATGTCGTCGTCGGCCACGGCACCCGCATCCTTCAGCACCGCCTTCTCGTTGGCATCGAACTTCTTGCCGACCACCACGTCGACCGCGATCGGGATCGTCGCGCCGCGCTTTTGCATCTTGTCCATCAGACTCTTGGCGGTCGGGATCAGGTCGGCCTCGGCCAGCGACTTGCCGATCTTTTTGCCGCTAGCCGCCAGGAAGGTGTTGGCGATGCCGCCGCCGACCACCAGCTGGTCGACCTTCTCGGACAGTGACTCGAGCACGGTGAGCTTGGTCGAGACCTTGGAGCCGCCGACGATCGCCACCATCGGGCGCTTCGGGTCGAGCAGGGCCTTGGTGAGCGCTTCCAGCTCCTGCGTCAGCAGGATGCCGGCACAGGCGGTCGGCGCATACTTGGCCACGCCGTGGGTCGACGCCTGGGCGCGATGCGCGGTGCCGAAGGCATCCATCACGAACACGTCGCACAGTGCGGCGTACTTTTTCGCAGTCTCGTCGACGTTTTTCTTCTCGCCCTTGTTGAAGCGCACGTTCTCCAGGACCGCGACCTGGCCGTCGGCCAGTGACGGCGCCCGGTCGAGGTAATCCTTGATGAGCGGAACCGGCTTGCCCAGCAGGCCGGCCATGTAGTCGGCCACCGGCTTGAGCGAGGCGGCCTCGTCGTACACGCCCTCCTCCGGGCGGCCGAGATGCGACATCACCATGACACTGCGCGCACCGGCCTCGAGGCAACGCTCGATGGTCGGCATCGACGCCTTGATGCGGGCGTCGGACGTGACCTGGCCGTCCTTGATGGGGACGTTGAGGTCGGCGCGGATCAGCACGCGCTTTCCCTTGAGGTCGAGATCGGTGAGCTTGATAACGGACATTGCTTTGCTCCGATAAATGTAGGGCGGGTTAGGCGCATCGCGCCGTAACCCGCCGATCGACCGGTGGGTTACGCGGCTTCGCCGCTAACCCACCCTACATGAATATTACTTGGCGACGTGCTGCACGAAGCGCAGCATGTTGCAGGTGTAGCCGTACTCGTTGTCGTACCAGGACACGACCTTGACGAAGGTGCCGTCCAGCGCGATGCCGGCCTCGGCGTCGAACACCGACGGCAGGCTGTTGCCGCGGAAATCGGTCGACACGACCTTCTCCTCGGTATAACCGAGCACGCCCTTGAGCTCGCCTTCCGAGGCCTTCTTCATGGCCGCGCAGATCTGCTCGTAGGTCGCTTCCTTGTTGAGCTCGACGGTCAGGTCGACCACCGATACGTCGGAGGTCGGCACGCGGAAGGCCATGCCGGTGAGCTTCTTGTTGAGCTCCGGCAACACCTTGCCGACCGCCTTGGCGGCGCCGGTCGAGGACGGGATGATGTTCTCGAGGATGCCGCGGCCGCCGCGCCAATCCTTCTGGGACGGGCCGTCGACGGTCTTCTGCGTGGCGGTGGCGGCGTGCACGGTGGTCATCAGGCCGCGCTTGATGCCGAAATTGTCGTGCAGCACCTTGGCGACCGGCGCCAGGCAGTTGGTCGTGCAGGAGGCGGCGGAGACGATGGTTTCACCGGCGTACTTGGCGTGGTTCACGCCGTAGACGAACATCGGGGTGTCGTCCTTCGAGGGCGCGGACTGCACGACCTTCTTGGCGCCGGCCTTGAGGTGCTTTTCGCAGGTCTCCTTGGTCAGGAACAGGCCGGTCGACTCGACGACGATGTCGGCGCCCACCTCGTTCCACTTGAGCTCGGCCGGATCCTTGACCGCCGTCAGGCGGATCTTCCTGCCGTCGACGATCAGGTTGCTGCCTTCGACCTGGATGTCGCCCTGGAAGCGGCCGTGCACGGAATCGTACTTGAGCATGTAAGCCAGATAGCTGGGCTCGAGCAGGTCGTTGATGCCCACGATCTCGATGTCCTTGAAGTCCTTCGCGACGGCACGGAACACCATGCGCCCGATACGGCCGAACCCGTTGATACCGACTTTGATTGCCATGTCCGATTCTCCGGAAAGTTGAAAATGATCTTTAGCCACGGGGGACACGGGGAGACACGGGGGGAACAAGAGTAATCAAGGCAATTCGCCTTCCACTCGATTTTTCCCCGTGTCCCCCGTGCCCCCCGTGGCGAATCAATACTTACAATACCTCTTCGACCACCTTGGCGACGTTCTCGCCGGTGAAGCCGAAGTGCTTGAACAGCGCGCCGGCCGGGGCCGATTCGCCGAAGCGGTCGAGACCGACGACGCGCCCTTCCAGGCCCACGTACTTGTGCCAGACCGCGGTCACACCGGCCTCGACGGCGACGCGCTTGGCCCCCTTGGGCAGCACGCTGTCGCGGTAGGCGGCGTCCTGGGCGTCGAAGGTGTCGGTCGAGGGCATGGACACCACGCGCACCTTCCGGCCCTTGGCGGCCAACAGCTTCTGCGCCTCCATGGCGATGCCGACCTCGGAGCCGGTGGCGATGATGACGGCCTCGGGCTTGCCGCCGTCGGCCTCGCTCAGCACATAGCCGCCGCGGCCGATGGCGGCGATCTTCGCGGCGTCGCGCGCCTGGTGCGGCAGGTTCTGGCGCGAGAAGATCAGGCAGCTCGGTCCGGTCTTGCGCTCGATGGCGGACTTCCACGCAACCGCACTCTCGACCGCGTCGCAGGGGCGCCACACCGACATGTTCGGGATGAGCCGCAGGGTCGCGGTCTGCTCCACCGCCTGGTGGGTCGGGCCGTCCTCGCCCAGGCCGATCGAGTCGTGGGTGTAGACGAAGATCGACGGCACCTTCATGAGCGCCGCCATGCGCAAGGCGTTGCGCGCGTACTCGGAGAACATCAGGAAGGTCGCGCCGTAAGGGATGAAGCCGCCGTGCAGGGCGATACCGTTCATGATCGCCGACATGCCGAACTCGCGCACGCCGTAATAGATGTAGTTGCCTTCGGAATTGGTGTTGCTGATGCCCTTCGAACCCTTCCAGATCGTCAGGTTCGAGCCGGCCAGGTCGGCCGAGCCGCCGAGGAACTCCGGCAGCAGCGGACCAAGCCCGTTCAAGGCGTTCTGCGAGGCCTTGCGCGAGGCGATGGTCTCGGCCTTGGCGTCGACCGACTTGATGAACTCCTCGGCCTTGGCCGCCCAGTCCTTCGGCAGCTGGCCCTGCATGCGGCGCTCGAACTCGGCGGCCAGCCCGGGGTGGGCCTGGCGGTAGGCGGCGAACTTGTCGTTCCAGGCCTTCTCGGCCTCCGCGCCCTTGCGCTTGGCGTCCCAACCGGCATAGATCTCGTCGGGGATCACGAACGGCTCGTGGCTCCAGCCGAGATTCTCGCGGGTCGCCTTGATCTCGTCATTGCCGAGCGGCGCGCCGTGGCAGTCGTGGCTGCCGCACAGGTTGGGCGCGCCGTAGCCGATCACGGTCTTGCAGCAGATCATCGACGGCTTGTCGTTGACCGAGCGCGCCTCCATGATCGCCTTCTTGACCGCCTCCGGGTTGTGGCCGTCGATGTCGCGCACCACATGCCAGCCGTAGGCTTCGAAACGCTTCGGGGTATCGTCGGTGAACCAGCCTTCGACGTGACCGTCGATCGAGATGCCGTTGTCGTCGTAAAACGCGATCAGCTTGCTTAAGCCCAGCGTGCCGGCCAGCGAGCAGGCCTCGTGCGAGATGCCTTCCATCAGGCAGCCGTCGCCCAGGAATACATAGGTATAGTGGTCAACGACGTGGTGGCCGTCGCGGTTGAACTGGCCCGCCAGCACCTTCTCCGCGATCGCCATGCCCACGGCGTTGGTGATGCCCTGCCCCAGGGGACCGGTGGTGGTCTCGACGCCCGGCGCGTAGCCGTACTCGGGGTGGCCCGGCGTCTTGGAATGCAGCTGGCGGAAGTTCTTGATCTCCTCCATCGGCAGGTCGTAGCCGGTGAGGTGCAGGAGGCTGTAGAGCAGCATCGAGCCGTGGCCGTTCGACAGCACGAAGCGGTCGCGGTCCATCCACTTCGGATTGGCCGGATTGTGCCTGAGGAAATCGTTCCACAGCACTTCGGCGATGTCGGCCATGCCCATCGGGGCGCCGGGGTGGCCGGAGTTGGCCTTCTGCACCGCATCCATCGACAGCGCGCGGATCGCGTTCGCCAGGTCGCGGCGACTCTGCAGGGCGTGCTTGGGTTTCGCTGACATGAGCTAGTCCTCTATATATATAATGAATCCGGTCCACCCGGCCGCGGCTCGCCGCGCCGAACCCGTGGCGACGTGCCGCGCGAAAATCCTCTCGCGGCTTGCTGCACACACTCTAATCCCACCAACCACCCGCGCCGTCGCCCCGGCCCTGGCTTGCCCGGCGCCGCTGCCCGCGCGCGCCGGCCGTACCGGTAAAAACCCCCTCGGCGCGGGTAAGAGATCGCAACCCGCGGTGGCACATGCCTGCCAAAGGGAGGTTATATTTGTTCTTCGTTACGGCTGCGGGTCATGGTCCGCCCAAGCATTGCAACGCGGCGGGGTCGCGCATTCCGGCATCAAAACAAGCCCGGTATTCTCCCTCAGCGCGCCCGTCAGGGCAATAGTCGCCCGGTTCGCAGGCGTTTGCCGTTTATACCGGCATTAACAGGCATTTTGGGCGGATCCGTCGCGCCGCGCCTGATCGAGCCAGCGGTGCCAATCCGCGAACAGCCCGGCATGGCGGGCCGCCACGACCGAACGTGCGACCAGCTCGAAACGGAAGACCGGCTCGCCATCCAACGTCTTTGCCAGCCCGCCGGCTTCGCTCAGAATCAGTCCCCCGGCGGCGTGATCCCAGAGCTTCTGGCCGCCGTGCAGATAGACGTGAAAGCGGCCGTCAGCCAGCCAGCACCATTCCAGGCTGGAGGCGCCGAAATTGCGCTGCGATCCGTAGGGCGGCGCGGCGCCGAGCCGGGCGGCGAGCGCAGCGTCCAGCCGTTTGAAATCGACCACGGCGATCGCCCGATCGAGCGGCACGCCGGGATCGGTCTCGATCGCAAGCGGCGCCGCGTTGCGCCAGGCGCCGTGCCCGCGGTGCGCGACGAAACACTCGTCGCGCACCGGGTCGTGGACCAGCGCCAGCTCCACGCGCCCCTCCATCACCAGCGCGAGCGAAACGGCGAAGAACGGAATGCCGGCGGCGAAGTTGCTGGTGCCGTCGAGCGGATCGAGACACCACAGGCCGGCGCCGGATTCGCGCACCCTGCGCTGCTGCTCGGCGGCCGGCATCTCCTCGCCGACAAAGGCGTATTGCGGCCAGGCGCGCGCCAGATCGGCCCGCACCCGCGCCTGCATGGCGAGATCGGCCGCGGTCACCAGGCTGCCGTCGTGCTTCATGTGGCGCTGGACGTCGGCGAAGCGCGGCATCAGCTCGGCGCGCGCCGCCGCCGCCACCAGCGCGCACAGCGCCTGGAGCTCGGCACCGGGCAGGGCGCTAGCGCCCATCGAGCTTCACCACCGGGGTCGGACCGCCGCGCGGCCGGCGGCCCTCGAGCTGAACGAGCGCCTTGTGGAACTCGCTCTGCAGACGGCCCATGAGCGCGCGACCGGCGGTGGAATAGTAGACTGCCTCATAAGGCACCGGATCGCTCAAGGCCGCGCGGCTCTGCGGACGGAAGCTCTGCCAGGAGAGCTCCATCATGCGGCCGGCTGCGCCGTCGACGAACACGATCTCCTCGGCGTCGACCACCGCCAGATACAGCATGCTGCGGATCGACACGAACAGGCATTGCGCGCCGCTATGCTTCAGCAGCAGGCGCGCCAGATTGTAAGTGTCGGCCGGCAGGCTGCGCGCCTCGCGCGCGAGCTCGGGGGGACGGTAGAAGGTTTCGTGGGTGGGCATAAAATCAAGTGACAAGTTTCAAGTAGCAAGTAGCAAGTAGCAAGGAAAACCACTCGACCCTTGCCACTTGCAACTTGCTACTCGCCTTTCCATTTGATCGAACACCCCATGCTCGGGATCTGCTCGCGCGGCCCCTCACCGGTCAGTGCCACCTGCTTCATCGCCTCGAACAGGTCGCGCCGCGCGCCGGCGACCGGCTCCTTGCGACTCGCGTCCAGGCGTCCGCGGTACTGGAGCTCGAGGCCCTTGTTGTAGCCGAAGAAATCCGGCGTGCACACCGCGCCGTAGGCCTTGGCAACCTCCTGGCTCCCGTCCAGGACGTAGGGAAAGGGGAAGTCGAGGTCTTTGGCGATGCGCTTCATGTTATCGAAGGAGTCCTCGGGATAATCGGTCGGATCGTTCGACATGATGGCGATGCTGTTGACGCCGAGCGTCCTGAGCTCGCGCGCATCGCGCAAGATGCGGTCGAGTACCGCCTGGACGTAGGGACAGTGATTGCAGATGAACATGACCAGCAGGCCCTTGGGGCCGCGCGCGCTCTCCAGGGTGTGGATCCTGCCGTCCACGCCGGGCAGGGCGAAGTCCGGCGCCGGTTTACCGAACTCGCACACCGGGGTTTCCGTACGTACCATCGTCGACCTCCAGGAATGACCGGCCTGCGAGTGTACACCACCCCCTCCGCGGGCGGCGAGTGACGGACGAGCGGCTGCCCGGTGGCATGCTCTATGCACTAAACTTCAAAATAGGCTATCCGTCGGGGCCACTCCGGGCTAAAACCCCGGGACCGTTGGGGGTTAGCAGCGAGGCATCGCCATTGAGCGAGGCACACACCGCCGCCCGCCGCCCGATGTTCCGGCCTGGACGGGTTCTAACGCGTATCGACTGGACGAGACAGTATGACGAAGTCGGCATCCCGCACCGCGCGGGCGAACCCGGCACCCCGCAGGCTCGCCCTGGCGGCCGCCGTCCTGTGGCTCGGCCTGCAGGCGATTCCCGCCACGGCAAGCGCCCAGAGCTGCCGGCTGGCGATCCAGCCGGTCCTGGGCGAGGCGCAGACGCGCGCCGCCTACCGGCCGCTGGCCGACTACCTCAGCGCGCTCACCGGCTCGCCGTGCACGGTCGTCACGCGCCCGAACTTTTTCTCGTACTGGGACTTCGTGCGGCGCGGCAAAGACTTCGAATTCGTGCTCGATGCGGCGCATTTCACCGATTACCGCGTGGCGAAGCTCGGCTTTGTCGTGCTGGCCAAGGTGCCGGATGCCGTGTCCTACAGCCTGATTGTGTCCGACCAAAACCCGATCTTCGATCCGAGCGAGCTCGTCGCCAGGCGCATCGCGACCTTCGGCATTCCGAGCATCGGCGCCGCGCGCCTGCAGGCGATGTTTCCGAACCCGGTGCGCCAGCCGGTGAGCGTCGAGGTCGATAGCGCCGAGCAGGGCATCAAACTGCTGCTCAGCGGCAAGGTCGCCGGCGCCATCCTGCCGACACCGCTGGTCAGCCTGCAGATGGCCACCGGCGGCGGCATTTCGGTGGTCGTCGTGACCGAGCCGATCCCACACATCGCGCTCTCGGCGGCCCCGACGGTCGATCCCGAAACCCGCGAAAGGGTCCGCCAGGCGCTGCTCACCGCCCACCGCTCAGACGACGGCAAGAAAATGCTCGAAGGCATCGGCTTCGAGAAGTTCGATCCGGCGACCGCGGCGGTGTACGCGAATCAGTCGGGGATTTTGAAGGAATATTGGGGTTATTAAGGCGCGCCGTTCCGGCGCGCAGTGGCAAGTTGCAAGTGGCAAGTAACAAGGGTCGAAGGGTTATACTTGCTACTTGCTACTTGCTACTTGTAACTTACCCTCATGCAAAACTCCGACCTTGCCGCTCGCGACCTCGCCGTAGTCTGGCACCCCTGCACTCAAATGAAAGATCACGAGTCACTGCCGCCGATCGCGATCCGGCGCGGGCGCGGGGTGTGGCTGGAGGACTACGACGGGCGGCGCTATCTCGACGCCATCAGCTCGTGGTGGGTGAACCTCTTCGGGCACGCCAATCCGCGCATCTCGGCGGCGGTCGCCGCGCAGGCGCAGGAGCTGGAGCAGGTGATCCTGGCCGGCTTCACCCACGAGCCGGTGGTGCGGCTGTCCGAGCGGCTGGTACGGCTGACACCCGCCGGGCTCACGCGCTGCTTCTACGCCGACAGCGGCTCGGCGGCGGTCGAGATCGCGCTCAAGATGAGCTTCCACTTCTGGCGCAATCTCGGGCAGAACACAAGGCGCCGCTTCGTGAGCCTGACGAACAGCTACCACGGCGAGACCATCGGCGCGCTGTCGGTCGGCGACGTCGCGCTGTACAAGACGACCTATGAGCCGCTGTTGTGGGACACGCTCAAGGCGCCGTCTCCCGATTGCTATTTGCGTGAGCCGGGCGAGTCCTGGGCGGCGCACAGCGAGCGCATGGTCGCACCGATGCGCGCGCTGCTCGAGCGCCACGCCGGGGAGGTCTGCGCGGTGATCGTCGAGCCGCTGGTGCAGTGCGCCGGAGCGATGCGCATGTACCACCCGGTGTATCTCGAACGGCTGCGCGGCTTGTGCTACGAGTTCGACGTGCACCTCATCGCCGACGAGATCGCCGTCGGCTTCGGCCGCACGGGAACGCTGTTCGCCTGCGAACAGGCCGGCGTGCGACCGGATTTCCTGTGCCTCGGCAAGGGGCTGACCGGCGGCTACCTGCCGTTGTCCGTGTGCCTGACGACCGATACGGTCTACCAGGCGTTCTACGACGACTACCCGACCGACAAGGGATTCCTGCACTCACACAGCTACACCGGCAATCCGCTCGCCTGTGCCGCGGCCAACGCGACACTCGACATCTTCGAGTCCGACGACGTGCTCGACCGCAACCGCGCCCTGGCGCGCCGCCTGAGCACGGCTACCGAGCGCTTCAACGACCACCCGCATGTCGCCGAGGTCCGCCGGACCGGCATGATACTGGCGGTCGAGATGGTCCGCGACAAGAAGACCCGCGCACCTTTCCCGCCGGAGGAGCGCCGCGGCCGCGCCGTCTACCGCCACGGCCTTGCCCACGAGGCGCTGCTGCGCCCGCTCGGCGACGTGATTTACCTCATGCCGCCGTATGTCATCAGCGAGGACGAGATCGACCTGTTGGCGCAGGTCACCTGGGACGGTATCGACGCGGCGACGCGCAACGGCTGACCGGCGTCGGGCGTCAACAACGCCGACGCCGTCGATCAGCCCGGGTAAAATACCGCCTTGAGCGCGTCGAAGTCGGGGATCGCCGCCACCGTTTTGCCGATCTTGACCGCGGTGGCGATGTAGCGGTTGTCGGGGAGATCGACGCTGGTGGCGAGGATGCTGCTGTCGATGGTGCGCGACTGCGGCTCGGACGCGGCCAGGATAGCGAAAAACTCCCAGGCCTTGCGCCCGGGGAGCGGATAGAACACCACCAGCCGCGAACGGCCGCCGGCCGGCTGCACGCTGTTGCGCAGCAACGCGTCCATGGACACCACCGGCACCGGCTTGCCGCGCCAGCCGAGCATGCCCACGACCCAGCGCGGGCTGTGCGGGACGCGGGTGAGCGACTGCACGCCGATGACCTCGGCGACGCAGGCGCTCGGCACCAGCAGCGGCAGCGTGGCGGTCGAGATCTCCAGCGCGTGGACCGGATCGAGCGACACCTGGCTCATTGCGCGCCCCCAAAGCTCTGCAGCCAGGCGGTCAGGGCCTTGGGCTCGAATACCAGCAGCGCGCTCTTCTCCGATATCCAGGCGCCGTTGAACAAAGGGCCGGCCGCCACCGGCGGCTGGCCGAGCGGCGTGAACGGTTCGACGACCAGGTCGGTGCGCGGCAACAGCTGAATCTCGTTCGCGACCAGGCCGACCGGGACGGGCCGCGCGTCGAGGAACACCGCGCGCTCCCAGTCGTCGGTTGCGGTGACATTGAGATCGGCGTCCATCGCATAGGCCGGCCAGCGCACGGAACGCACCACCCGCCAGGCGCTCACCGGATCGCCCGACTTTTCGTTCACCTCGAGATTGTGACGCTGCTCGATGGCCAGACTGGCGTTGCTCGGCAGCAGGTAGTGGGTCCCGGCGATCTCGATGCGCAGGTACTGTTCGGCGTTCGCCATCTCTCTCCTCGACTCCTTGGCCGTGATCGTGCCCGCGTGGAGCGGGATACCGAAGTTGAACTAACCAATCAGCCACGGGGGACACGGGGAGAATGCAATGAACTGCGTGGCCGGGGCCACTGGGTAACTCCCTGCCTTCCCCGTGCTCCCCGTGTCCCCCGTGGCAAAACAAATACCAAAGTAAACACCTGCACTCAGCCGCGCGCGGCCCGCGACAGCATCGCGTTGATATTCTTGACCAGCTCGTCTTCCTGGTAGGGCTTGGTCATGTACAGGTTCACACCGAGCTGCAGCGCGCGGTCGCGGTGCTTGGCGCCGGCGCGCGAGGTGATCATGATAATCGGAACGTGACGGAGCGCAGGATCGTTGCGCACGTTGGTCGTGAGCTCGTAGCCGTCCATGCGCGGCATCTCGATGTCGACCAGCATCACGTCCGGCACCTGCTCGCGCAGCTGCTCGAGCGCGTCGATACCGTCCTTCGCCACCATGACGTCCATGGCGCGCTTCTGGAGGTAGCGGCTGGTGACCTTGCGCACCGTGATCGAATCGTCGACTACCATGATCATGGGGCGCCGTGACGTCGACTCCGCCGGCTCGACCTTCTCCGGCTCGCGGCGCGCGACCATCTGCATGCGCTCATCGGTGATCCACAGGCCCGGCACGTCCAGGATCAGGATCACGCGGCCGTCGCCGAGGATGGTGGCGCCGGACAGGCCCTCGATGCGGCTCAACTGCGGCCCGAGGGTCTTGATCACCACTTCCTGCGTCCCGCCCAGGCCGTCGACCTGCATGGCCATCAACCGCGAGCCGCTGCGCGTCAGCAGCACCGGCACCTTGCGCGTGGTACGCGGCTGCGCCGTGAGCCCGAGCCGCGTCGCCAGGTGCATGAAGGGATAGACCTGATCGTTGTAATTGAGCAGCGGCTTCTTGCCCATGTGGATGTTGTTGAGCTTCTCGACCGGCACCTCGAGCAGATTGGCCACCGACGACAGCGGCACCGCGAACATTTGCTCACCGACATAGACCATCAGCGCCTGGGTGATGGACAGCGTCAGGGGCAGGCGGATGACGAAGCTCGTCCCCTGGCCGTGCCGGGTGTCGACGGTGATCGACCCGCCGAGCTGCTTGATCTCGTTGTGCACGACATCCATGCCGACCCCGCGTCCGGACAGGTGGCTGACCGCGCCGGCGGTGGAGAAGCCCGATACCAGGATGAACTGCACCAGCTCCTCGTCGGTCAGCGTCGCGCCGTCCTTCATCAGGCCGCGCTCGATGGCCTTCCTGCGGATCGCGTCGATGTTGAGCCCGGCGCCGTCGTCGGAGAAACGAATGACGATCTCGGTGCCCTCGTGGGCGGTGGTGACGGTGATCTTGCCGACCGGTGGCTTGCCGGCGCGCTTGCGGCCGGCGGCGTCCTCGACGCCGTGGTCGATGGCGTTGCGGATCATGTGCTCGAACGGGCCGATCATGCGCTCGAGCACGGTGCGGTCGACCTCGACCTCGGAGCCGGCGAGCTCCAGCTCGACGCGCTTGCCGACCTCGCGCGCGGTCTGGCGCACGATGTGGCGCAGGCGCGCGGCCTGGGTCGAGAAACTGATCATGCGCGTACGCATCAGGCCTTCCTGCAGCTCGGTGTTCACGCGCGCCTGCTGCTGCAGCACGGTCTCGGCCTGACCGACGAAGTTGTCCATGTTGTTCTGGATGGTGTACAGGTCGTGCAGACTCTCGGCCAACCCGCGCGACAACTGCTGCAGGCGCGAGAACCGGTCGAACTCGAGCGGGTCGAACTCGAGCCCGGCGTTCGACACCGCGGTCTCGGCGCGATACAGGATCTGCGACTCGGAATGGATCTCGAGCTCGCGGATCTGGTCGCGGAAGCGGGTGACGCTGCGGTTGAGCTCGGCGAGGTTCTCGCGGAAGCCGAAGATCTGCTGCTGCATGCGCGAGCGCGAAATGCTCACCTCGCCGGCGTAATTCACCAGGTTGTTGAGCAGGCTGGTGCGCACGCGGATCTGGCCGCGCCGGTCGGCGGCCTCGGCCGCCGCCTCGGCGCTCTCGGCCGGCTCGCCGCGGCGGTCGCCGGCGTCCAGCATCGGCGTGGCGTCCTCGGCGCCGGCCGCCAGGGCGTAAACCGGTTCCGGCAGCGCATCGGGCTCGGCGGCGGCAGTGTCCGGTTCGATGTACCGCGGCTCGCGGTCCGCGGCCTGCGGCGGCGCGGCGGCCGGTCTGGGTGGTGGCACCGGCACCGCGCGCAGCCCGCCGGGCGGCGCTGACTCGGCCTCCGCGGCACGCGGCGGCGCGGCCTCGCCCTTGAGCCTGGCCAGCACCTTGGCGTTGAGCGCCGCGACGTTCGCGATCGGCCGGCGGTTCTGCATCTGGTCGACCATGGTGACCAGCGTGTCGTGCACTTCGTCGAGCAGGTCGAGCAGGTCGGCGCCGGCCTGGACACGGCCGTCCTCGACATCCTTGAGCAGGCTCTCGGTGTTGTGCCCGAGGCTGCCCATGTTCATGGCGCCGGCCATGCGCGCGCCGCCCTTGAGCGTGTGCAACGAACGCTTGAGATCCTGAACCGCCCCAGTGTTGCTGCGATCGCTGCGCCAGTTGCGCAGCGCCTCCTCGATCGAGCCGAGAATGTCGACCGCCTCTTCGAGAAAGATCTCGAGCAGCTCGGGGTCGATGTCCTCGGCAACCTCGTCCGCCGGCTCGGGCTCATCCACCGGCGGCTGCGCGGCGCGCGGCGGCGCGGCCCGGACCGGGGCGGCCGGCCTGGCCGGCGGCGGCGCGGCCGGACGTCTCGCGGCGGCGACCGGTTCGTGGCCGCCCGGCTCGTGGCTGGACAGATCGTGCATCGCGTCGTCGAGATCGTGCGTCAGGTCGGCGAAGCGGTGCTGCAGGTCGCTCGACGCCGTGTCGCCGCGGTTCATCGCGTCGATCAACTCCGCCACCAGGTCGGCGACCCGCTCCATGAGATCGAGCGCGCGCGTCTCGAGCGGCTGCTGGCGGACCTGGTAGACCTGCAGCATCTTCTCCATCTGGCTGCAGGACTCCGCCATGAAACGAATGCCGAGCGCGCGCGAGCTGCCCTGCATGGTATGGGCCGCGCGCAGCAGCGCCTCGGAGACCAGGCAGGCGCCGCCGGCGCGGCGGCACTGCTCGACCTCGTTGTGCACCGTTGACACATGGCCGCGCGCTTCGCCGGTGAAGATCTGCAGCAGTACGGGATCCAGCCGCGGCGCCGGCTCGTCCTCCTCGGCGTCCGCGGCCGTCGCAGCGATTTCGATCGGCGGCGCGACATCGTAGTCTTCGACATAGGCCGCGGCATCCGTTTCCATCTCGGGCTGAGCGGCCGGCGGCTCGGCGGCAGCCTCGGCCGCGCCGCCGTCGCTCGCCATGGCGTCGGCACGATTGCGCAGCGCCTCGATGTCGGTGTCCGGACCGCTGCCGCCCTCGAGCTGATCGACCATGCGGGGCAGCACGCCGTGGACCTCGTTGAGCAGCCGGAACATCGGATCGGAATACGGAATCTTGCCCTCGCGCACGCGATTGAGCATGTTCTCGACCGCCCAGGCGAGCTCGGCGATCTCCGAGGCGCCGACCATGCGGCCGCTGCCCTTCAGGGTATGGAAGGCGCGGCGCAGCTCGAGCAGCACGTCGCGGTTGTCGGGCGCGGCCTGCCACGCCGGCAGGGTCTTGTCGATGACGGTGATGATCTCGCGCGCGTCCTCGATGAAGATCTGCATGATCTCCTCGTCGAGGTCCTCCATGCCCGGCGGCGGCGCGGGCTTGGACGGCACCGCGCGGGCGACAGGTCTCGGCGCCGCGGCCGGCGCGGCCGGCGGCCGGGTCGCGGGCCGCAGGTTCTGGCGGGCGAGGGTCGCGAGGATATTGGCGGTCTGCTGCACGGTCGCCTGGATTTCCGGCGAGAACTGCTCAGGGTCGTCGGTAACGATGGTCAGCAGGTTGTTCATCTCCTGGCTGATCTTCTCGATCTTCTCCTGGTCCTGCTTGGCGGCGAGCGTGGCGATGTCGCGCAGGTCCTGGCGGATGATGCTGTGCACCCGGCGGTTCGCCGGCTTCTCGAACCACAGCGCCAGCTGTTTCTCGATGTCGGCGATCAGCGCCTCGGGGTTGCCGACCGGCAAATGGGTGCCGGTGCGCGCCGAGTCCAGCTCGCGCCACGCGACGTCCAGCAGCTGCTCGACGTTCGGCCGGTCGCGCTCCAGGCCCTCGATGTAGGCGCCGATCGTCCCGACCGCGACCGCCAGGGCGTCGAGCACCACGTTGGTCACCGGCTGGCCGACGGTCTGAATCTCCTGCATGTAGTCGTTGGTCGCGCCGGTCAGCTCCGCGACCCGCTCCTGACCGAGGATCTCCAGGGCGCCCTGGATCTGGCTCAGATGGGTCGGGATCGGGGCGAGGATCGACGGGTCGTCGGGCGTGGCGGCGAAGGTCTCGAGCGCCTCCTCGACCTTGCCGAGATTGACGCGGATCTCGCCGGCGACCACCACCAGCAGCTGCTTGAAATCCGTGTCGGTCAGCGCGGCGTCGCTGAGCTCCATGCCCTCGACGGCGACGGCGCCCTCGGCGCCGCGCAGGCGCTTCAGGCTCAGGATCGCGTCGTCGATCTGCCGCTTCCAGCCGGGGCCGAGGCTGCGGAAATCGCGCGCGCTGCTCTCGATGTACAACAGGGCGCTGGCCATCGGCATGGACGCCGCCTCGGGCCGCGCGATGCCTCCGGCGCTCAGGGCGCTGCAGACCTCGGTCAGTTCGTCGATCAGGGACTTGAGCAGCGGCACGCCCAGCATGCCGAGCGTGCCGGACATCTTCTGCAGCAGCGCGATCAGCGACGTCAGCGCCTCGCCGTCCTGGCGCGCCTCGTCGAAATAGGCCGACAACAGCTCCTGGGCGCGGGTGACTTCCTTGCCGAGCGCCGAGGAGACCGCCTGCAGCGCCGCGGGGGTCGGCAGGTCGACGATCTCGGACTCCACCTCCTCGGTACCGCGACCGAACAGCGCCTCGAGGTCGAAGGCCTCCTTGAGCTCGCCGATGCGGCCGTCGTGCGACGCGCTGGCGCCGATCTCGAACAGCATCGCCTTGACCAGCGCCTCGGAGTTGGCGCGCATGCCGGCCTTGTCGACGCCGTCGATCAGCTTCTTGATCTGCTGGTCGAGCCGGCCGATCAGTTTCTTGCGATCGTTGCTGGCTTCGAGGCCGCCGCGGGCTAGCGCCTCGACCAGGCCGCCGGCGACCCAGAACAGCTGCTCGATCACGCTGACGTGCGCCCGGTGCTCGAGCTTCCTGACGATCTGGCCGATCTTGTCGAGCTGCGCGGTGTCGGACACGTTGCGCAGCCAGCCGAGCAGCGCCTGCTGCAGCGCCGGGCGCAGCGTCTTGGCGGTGGCGACGAAATCCTCCTCGGAAGTCTTGCGGCGCTCGCCCGGCTCGACCGGCGGACGCACCGACAGGTCGGGGGCGAACAGATCGAGCTCGGAAACCTGCTCGGCACCGCGTGCCGCGCGCAGCTCGTTGATGACCGGCAGCAGCCGCAGCGGGGAATCCTTCTGGTTGTACTGCAGGCGCGCCAGGTAATCGGGGACCGACAGGATGCCGCGCACCAGGGATTCGAACGCGGCGTTGCCCGGCTCGACCTTGCCGTCGATCATCGCCTGGGCGAGCAGCTCGTTCTCCTGAGCGAGCAGGGCGGCGCCGTCCAGCTCGACCATCTGCAGCGTGCCCACCACCTGGTGCAGATAGGTATGGCAGAAACGCAGCTGGGCATTGTCGCCGCGGTTCTCCGCAAACGACTCCAGGGCGAGACGGGCCTGCTTCAGCGTCTCGTCGATCTCGGTCTTTACCCAACCGAGCGTGCCTGGATCAATGGTGCTCATAATAGAGGTCTAAGCGCGCCGTGCGCCGCATCCTTCTTTGAGGATCGGCGACCCGCCTCCCCGGCGGGCCGCGGTTCGCGCCGCATCAGGCCGCCGGCAGCTTGAAGCCCGCCACCGAGGCCTGCAGCTCGCGCGCCAGCTCGGAGAGCTTGCCGATCGACTCGGCGGTCTGTCGGGTACCGGTGGAGGTCAGCGTCGTGGCTTCCTGGATCTGGCCCATGTTCAAGGACACCGCGGTCGCCGTCTCGGACTGCTGGTGGGCGACGCGCGCGATGCCCACGATCAGCTCGGAGAGCTGCTCGGACACCGACTCGATCTCGCCGAGCGCCTGACCGGCGGCGTCCGCCAGCCGCGTGCCTTCCACCACGCCCTTGGTCGTCTGCTCCATGGCCGCCACCGCCTCGTTGGTGTCCGCCTGAATGGTCTTCACCAGGTCGGCGATCTGCTTGGTCGCCTCACCGGAACGCTCGGCGAGGCGCTGCACTTCGTCCGCCACCACCGCGAAACCGCGGCCGGCCTCGCCCGCCATGGCCGCCTGGATCGCGGCGTTCAAGGACAGGATGTTGGTCTGCTCGGCGATGTCGTTGATCAGCTCGACGATTTCACCGATCTGCTGCGAGGACTCGCCGAGTCGCTTGATGCGTTTCGCGGTCTCCTGAATCTGCTCGCGCATCTCGTCCATGCCCTGGATGGTGTTGTGCACGGCGTCGGAACCGCGCTTCGCGGTGTTCACCGAGCCCTGCGCCACTTCCGCGGACTTCTCGGCGGACAGCGACATTTCCTCCATCGACTTGGCCATGGACTTGACGCGTTCGGTCGTCTCGGCGATCTGCGCCGCTTGGCGCGTGGCGGCCTGAGTCAGCTCGTTCGCCGTCTGCCGCGACCGCTCCGACGCCACCGCCACCTGTTGCGCGGCGGCCTTGATGCGCACCACCAGGTTGCGCATCTCCTTCACGGCGAAATTGATCGAGTCCGCGATGGCGCCCGTGATCTGTTCGGTCACCTCCGGTTGAATCGTCAGGTCGCCGTCGGCGAGGTTACCCATCTCGTCGAGCAGCTTCAGAATCGCGTCCTGGGTGGTACGGTTCTGCTCGGCGCTCTGGCGGGCGCGGTCGCGCTGGTCGTTCACCAGCTTGCGACCGACCAGCAGCAGGAACACGAAGGAGATCACCGCCATGACGTAGGTCAGCGTGCGGCTCGCCTCGCGTTGATCGGACAGCGCGGTGTAGCCCTGCACCAGCTTTTGCGAGGCCTGCAGCAGCGGATCGGACTGCTCGAACACCAATTGGCTGGCGCGTTGCGAGACGAACAGCTCGGCGGCAATGCCGAGAATGCCTTCGACGTGCGCGTTGAGCTCGTCGAAGATGCCGGCCGCCTCGTCGAGCTTGGCGCGAACCGCCGCCGGCAGCGCGGCGCGCAGCTTGGCGTTGGTGTCTCGGAACAGCTTCGCGTCCTTGCCGAACTGGGCGGCGGCCACCGCCGCCTCCGAGCCGCCCTGGGCGAACAGGTTCACGTCCTTGGCGATACGCTGGCTCAGCATGCCCTGGCGGCCGGCGAGATAGAGCACGTCGCCCTTGACGCCCGCGGCGGCGCCCATTTCCACCACCTCGTCGGACAGCGCAAGCAGCAGCGGGGCGGCCTGGTTGATGCCGACCACGTGGTCGCGCAGGGTCAGCATCGCCTCCTCCTGACCCAGAATCTGGTCGACCTGGCCCTGAACGCCTTCGCCCTTCTTCGGCGACCAGAGCTTGATCACCTCGTCCAGCGCCGGTCGCACGTCCTTCGGGGTCGGCGGGATCTCGAGCTTGTCGCTGCCGTTCACCAGCGTGCTGACGATGCCCTCGAAGATGTCGCGCGATTCCTTGAGCGTCGGGAACGCGCCCTCCTGGCCGTACACCGCCTCGCGCGCGTCCTTGGCGATGCGTTGCGACAACATCAGCAGCTGCGAGGATTGCTCGATGTACTTGGAGTCGCGGTCGGCCTGCTGGGCGCCGATCGCGAACAGCCAGGCCACCGCGATGAACGACAGCACCATCCCGACCAGCAGGAAGGGCAGCCCGGTCAGGAACCGGAAGACGTCGCGGACCGCCGGTGCCGGGCGGCCGGGCGCCTTGACGTCGATGAACTCCTCGCCGGAGTCGAACATGATCTCGCCCATGGAGGCGGCGTCGTCCTGGGTCGTCTGATCCAGACCGGCCTTACCTTTCCTGGGCAGCTTTACGATAGCCATGCTATGCACCTCATCTCTCAACGAGATTCCTTAGTGGTCCCAACCCCGTCTCCGCGGCGCGTCGACCGGCCACCGTCAGGCGGCCACATTCTGGAACGACGCGCTCTCGGCGAGCGAATTCATGTCGAAGATTCCCCACAACACACCGTCCCGCAGGAACGCGCCACGCATATGCGCGAGCGCCGGATCGTCCATGCCGGTAAGATCCTGACTCTCCTGCTCTTCGTCGAAATGACGCAGACCCAACACCTCGTTCACCAGCAGCGCGGCATTCAGGCTGGGCACGTTCATGATCAGCAGCCGCGTCTTCTCGTCCGGCACCACCGGGTCCTTGCCGAAGTACTCGGGCAGATCGATGATGGTGTACAGATTGCCGCGCACGTTGGCCACGCCCTTCAGCCAGCGCTTGGTGCCCGGGATCAGCGTCAGCTGCGACACCGGCAGCACCTCGGCGACCTGGTTCAGCGGCGTGACCAGCTGCAGGTCGGCGAGCCGGAAGCCGAGCCCCGACCACAGGGTCGCGACCTGGACCTGCTCGGGCAGGCCGGGCGCGCTCACGCGGCTGTCCTGCTGCATCCTGTGCAGCAGGCTCAGCGGATCGGTTTTCGCCTTTGCCATGTTCGCTATAACGCCTTGATCTTCTCCATCAGCACTTTTTCCGTCACCGGCTTGACGATGTAGTCCTTGGCGCCCTGCCGCAGCCCCCAGGCCTTGTCGGTCTCCTGGCCCTTGGTCGTGCAGATGATCACCGGGATGCCGGCAGTCTCCGGGGTCTTGGTGATCGTGCGCGTCGTCTCGAAGCCGCTCATGCCCGGCATCACCACGTCCATGAGGATCAGGTCCGGCTTCTCGGCCTTGGCCTTGGCGATCGCCTCCTCGCCGCTCGACGCCGAGGTGACCGTAAAGCCGTTCTTCGTCAGGATCTCGCGCAACAGGTGCACCTCGGTCGGCGAGTCATCCACCACCATCACGTTTTTTATTGCCATCTCCTGTCCCTACCTCTCTGCCATAGTCGGTTGACGATTCGCCCGTCCCTTGAGCGCCCGGTGTCGCGCGTAACGGCCGCGCCGCCCAGTGTCAATGAACGTACTTGTTGATGACCTCGATCAGCTCTTCCTGGGTGAACGGCTTGTTGATGTGCTCCTGCGACCCGGCGATGCGGCCGCGCGCGCGGTCGAACAGGCCGTCCTTGCTCGACAACATGATGACCGGCGTGTCCTTGAACTTCTTGTTGTTCTTGATCAGCTGACAGGTCTGATAACCGTCGAGCCGCGGCATCATGATGTCGACGAAGATGATGTCCGGATGATGATCGGTGATCATCGACATCGCCTCGAAGCCGTCGGCGGCCGTGAACACGTCGTAGCCCGCCTTCTTGAGGAGGGCCTCCGCCGTTCGCCGTATGGTATTGCTGTCATCGATGATCATAACCTTAATGCTCACGCGCACACCCACCTTGCTCCGCGGTCAAGTCGCTCACGTAATCTGAATTCTAGATGCTGGTCCCGGCGGTTGCCTGATTCTAAAGGTATTTTCTTCGCTTTTTTTTGTAGAGCGATGATTTAGTAGCACAAAATACCAGTAAAATCCATAATTTAACACCGCTTTCGGGGGCCGGCGCCGGGGTTCCGCCCCGGTGCCGGCCCCAATGGAATCGATACACCGCGCGGGGCGGGAATACGGACACCTGAACCAAAGCGATACCAGAACAACCTTAGGACAGCTTGCATGAAACGTGCCACGGGCCGGAGCCGCCCGCGGTGCTCAATTCTAACCCCCGGGCAGATGGGTTACCATCGGGACCCGACCCGGACCGGACTCCCATGGCCATCGAACACCTGCACGCCGTCCCGCACCTGACCACGGCCCTGACCGGCCCGCTCCGGGAGATCGAGGAGCACCTGCTCGGCCACCAGAACGAGATCGAGCACTGGTTCCGCGCCGAGTGGCTCAATACCCCGGCGCCGGTCTACGCCTCGGTCGACCTGCGCAATGCCGGGTTCAAGCTGGCGCCGGTCGACACCAACCTGTTCCCGGCCGGCTTCAACAATCTGAACCCGGCGTTCCTGCCGCTATGCGTCCAGGCCATCCAGTCGGCGGTCGAGCGCACCTGCCCGACCGCCGCCAACTGCCTGCTGGTCCCGGAGAGCCATACCCGCAACCTGTTCTACCTGGAGAGCGTGGCGGCCCTGACCCATATCCTCGAGATGGCCGGGTTTGCGGTGCGCATCGGCTCGCTCATCCCCGATCTGCGCGCACCGCAGTTGGTCGAGCTGCCCTCCGGGCGCAGCGTCCTGCTCGAGCCGCTTCAGCGCCACGGACGCAAGCTGACGGTGGGCGATTACTCGCCGTGTTTCGTGCTCTTGAACAACGACCTGTCCGGCGGGCAGCCGGCGCTGCTCATGGACCTGGACATCCCGGTGCTGCCGCCGCTCAGCATGGGCTGGTGGAACCGGCTCAAGTCCAACCACTTCGCCCACTACCATCGGGTCGCCGGCGAGTTCGCCCGCCTGATCGAAATCGATCCCTGGCTGATCGACCCGCTCTACCGCAGGTGCGGCCAGATCGACTTCCACAAGCGCGCCAGCGAGGAGTGCCTGGTGAAAAACGTCGAGGAGCTGCTGGCCGCCATCCGGGAAAAGTACCGCGCGTACGGCATCGACCAGGAGCCGTTCGTGATCGTCAAGGCCGACGCCGGCACCTACGGCATGAACATTATGACAGTGCGTTCGCCCGACGAGGTGCGCGAGCTCAACCGCAAACAGCGCACCAAGATGGCGCGCGGCAAGGAAGGCAGCGCGGTCTCCGACGTCATGGTGCAGGAAGGCGTCTACACCTTCGAGACCTGGGGGGAGGCCCAGGCGGTGGCCGAGCCGGTGGTCTACATGATCGACCACTTCGTAGTCGGCGGCTTCTACCGCGTGCACGGCGAACGCGGCAAGGACGAGAACCTCAACGCCCCCGGCATGACCTTCGAGGCCCTGGCCTTCGAGGAATCCTGCGTCAATCCCGACCCCAGCCGCGCCCCGGACGCCCAGCCGAACCGCTTCTATGCCTACGGCGTTATCGGCCGCCTGGCGCTGCTGGCCGCCGCCCGCGAGCTGGCCAGCCTGCCGACGACCAGCGCCGATACAGACGATTAGGCGGCTGAAATACGCCACGGGGGACACGGGGGGACACGGGGAAATGAGTGGAGCAAAACCTGCCCGGCCTTATCACCGATATCCGATTCAGGCGATGACAAACAAGAATTTTTCCCCGTGCTCCCCGTGTCCCCCGTGGCTAATCGTCATTGAACGCCTGACGCGGCACGACCTATCCCCATGACGCCGAAGCTCGGTGTGGTGATGGACCCGATCGGGTCCATTCAACTCAAAAAGGACAGCAGCTACGCGATGCTGCTGGAGGCGCAGGCGCGCGGCTGGCCGGTGTTCTACATGGAGCAGGGCGACCTCTACCTGCGCGACGGCGTGGCGCGCGCCCGCACGCGGCGCCTGAACCTCTACCCCGGCCAGGACCCCTGGTTCACACTCAGCGACGAGGCCGACCTCGCGCTCGATAGCCTCGACGTCGTGCTGATGCGCAAGGATCCGCCGTTCAATCAGGAGTACATCTACAGCACCTATATACTGGAGCTGGCCGAGCGCCGCGGGCCGTTGGTGGTGAACAAACCCCAGGCCCTGCGCGACGCCAACGAGAAGCTGTTCACGGCCTGGTTTCCGCAGTGTGCCCCGCCGACCCTGGTGACGCGCGATGCCGCGCGGCTGCGCGGCTTTTTGAACGAACAGCGCGACATCATCCTCAAGCCACTCGACCAGATGGGCGGCGCCATGATCTTCCGGCTGCGGCTCGGCGACCCGAACGTCAGCGTGGCGATCGAGACCCTGACGGCGCTCGGCACCCGGCTCGCCGTGGCGCAGCGTTTCGTGCCGGAGATCGCCGCCGGCGACAAGCGCATCATCCTCGTGGACGGCGAGCCCGTGCCCTTTGCCCTGGCGCGCATCCCGGCCGAGGGCGAGACCCGCGGCAACCTGGCGGCCGGGGCGCGCGGCGAGGGCCGACCGCTCACCGACCGCGACCGCTGGATCTGCGCCGAGGTCGGCCCGGAGCTCAAGCGCCGCGGCGTGCTGTTCGCCGGCCTCGACGTCATCGGCGACTGGCTCACCGAGATCAACATCACCAGCCCGACCGGCATCCGGGAACTGGATGCCGCCTTCGGGATCAATATCAGCGCGCTGCTGCTCGACGCCGTGAGTGCGCGCCTCGCCGCCCGGGGCTGACGCCCCCGTGGCGTTCGCCGGCTCGATGGATATAATCAAATCAATCCGTTGGCACCGGCCCCCGGCGTCGACGGCGACGCCAACCGCAGGAACAGCGAACGACCACCGTGCAAGCGATAGAAGGCTTCTCGGATACCGACCGGCTGGGGCTCACCGCCTTCGGCTCGGTGCTCGTGCACCTGGTGGTGATTCTGGGGGTCAGCTTCACAGCGCCGCGCATCCACCTGCCCGGGCTCGAGACCATGGAGATCACCCTGGTCCAGCTCCGCACCGAGCAGTCCCCCGACAACCCGCAGTTCCTCGCCCAGGCCAGCCAGGACGGCGGCGGCGATAGCGAGCGGCCCGAAATCGCCGGCAGCCCGCTGCCGATGCTGGAGATGGGCGAGCAAAGCCGGCAATTGCCGGATGCCCGGCCCGAACCGCGGCCGGAGGTCCGGAGCGACCGCGAGTGGCTCGCGCGGCTGACCCAGGACGAGGAGGCGCGCCGCCGGCTGCGCGCCCTCGATCCCCTACCGGAACCGAAGCCCGAGCGCCGTGCCGATCAGGCGCCCGGCCTGCCGGACCGCGTCGAGCTCACCGACGAGCGTGCGCGGCTGAGCGCCGAAATCAGCCGTTCCTGGCAGGAATACCAGAAGATGCCGCGCCGCAAATTCCTCAACGCGCGCACCCAGGAGTACAAGTACGCCGCCTATATGGACGCCTGGCGCGCCAAGGTCGAACGCATCGGCAATCTGAACTACCCCGAAAAGGCCCGGCGCGAGAATATCGCCGGCAGCCTGGTGCTGGACGTCGCGCTCAATCCCGACGGCAGCCTCCACGAGATCACGCTGCGTCGCCCCTCCGGCCACCCGGTGCTGGACGACGCCGCGGTGCGCATCGTCGAGCTGGCCGCGCCGTTCGCACCCCTGCCGCCGGACATCCGCGCCGAGACCGACATCCTGCACATCACCCGCACCTGGAAATTCCGCGACGCCACGCTGTTGAGCGGGGTGGACTGACCCCCCGCCATACCCCGGCCGACGCGGCAAGTGGGCAGAAGAATTCAGGTTTTTCCGTGACTTGCGCCGCCCCCGGGCCTGCCAGATACTATGCAGGTCATGGGCAATATCGTCTCCCTCACCAATCACTTCCTGATCGCCATGCCCAATCTCGGCGATCCGAACTTTTCGCGCACCGTGACGCTGATCTGCGAGCACTCGAGCGACGGCGCGATGGGCCTGATCATCAACCGCCCCACCGATCTCAAACTCAACGACATTCTCGGGCAGATGAACATCGACGGCGGCGCGTCCGATCATCTCGACCTGCCGGTTCATCTCGGCGGGCCGGTGCAGAACAACCGCGGCTTCGTGCTGCACGAGCCGCTCGGTCACTGGGAGTCGACCCTGCCGGTGACCGACGCCCTGGGCGTGTCGACCTCGCGCGACATCCTGGTGGCGCTCGCCGAGAATCGCGGACCGGACCGCTGCCTGGTCGCGCTCGGCTACGCCGGCTGGGCGGCCGGCCAGCTGGAGCGCGAGATCAGCGAGAACGCCTGGCTGAGCGGGCCGGCCGACCGCAGCATCCTGTTCGAGGTCCCGGTGGAGGCGCGCTGGACCGCCGCCGCCAACCTGCTGGGGGTGGACCTCATCACCCTGTCCGGCGAGGCGGGCCACGCTTGAAGGCACGCACCTATCTCGCATTCGACTTCGGCAGGAAACACATAGGCGTCGCGGTCGGAAGGGCCGAGTCCCGGCTGGCCCAGGCGCTCGATACCGTCGCCGCCCACAACCACCGGCCGGACTGGACCCACATCAGCCGGCTGATCGACGAGTGGCGGCCCTGCGCCCTGGTGGTCGGCCTGCCGCTCAACATGGACGACAGCGAGAACGAGATGACGCGCGCGGCGAAACGCTTTGGCAATCGCCTGCACGGCCGTTACAATCTGCCGGTACATATGGTCGACGAACGCCTGACATCGGTGGTCGCGCGCAACGCGCTGGTCGAGGCCGGCGTCCCGGTCAAGCGTCACAAGGGCAAGCTGGACAAACTGGCCGCGCAGACCATACTGCAGGCCTTCCTGGACGATCAGCTCGGCCCCTCCCATGCCACCCAGCATTGATATCGACGCCACCCTCGCCTACCTGGCCGACGAGCTGCGTCCCCATCTCAAGCGTAATCCGATCATGATCGGCGTGCACAGCGGCGGCGCCTGGATCGCGACGCGCCTGCACCGGGCGCTGGCGCTGCCGGATCCGCTCGGCACGCTCGACATCTCGTTTTACCGCGACGATTTCACCCGCGTCGGCGTCAACCCGACGGTCAAGACGTCCAACCTGCCGGTCAACATCGAGGACCGCCACGTGATACTGGTGGACGACGTGCTGCACACCGGCCGCACGGTGCGCGCCGCGCTCAACGAGATCTTCGACTACGGGCGGCCGGCGTCGGTGCTGCTGGCGGTGCTGATCTGCCGCGACGGCCGCGAGCTGCCGATCCAGGCGGACCTGGTCGGGCACAGCATCCAGCTCAACCCCAACGAGCACATCAAGCTCCTCGGCCCCGAGCCGCTGGCGCTCAAAGTCCAAGAGGTCGGCGGTTGATCGCAAACGATCTGCAATTCGACGGTCACGGGCGGCTGCGCCACCTGCTGACCATTGAAGGCATCCCGCGCCAGACCCTGCTGGACATCCTCAATACCGCCGAGTCCTTCATCTCGGTCGGCGAGCGCGAGATCAAGAAACTGCCGTTGCTGCGCGGCAAGACCGCGGTCAACCTGTTCTTCGAGCACAGCACCCGCACCCGCACCACCTTCGAGATCGCCGCCAAACGCCTGTCGGCCGACGTCATCAACGTCAACACCACCGCCTCCAGCACCTCCAAGGGCGAGACGCTGCTCGACACCGTGCGCAACCTCGAGGCGATGCACACCGATCTGTTCGTGGTGCGCCACGGCGAATCGGGCGCCGCCCACCTGATCGCCCGGCACGTGCCGGCGCACGTGCGCATCATCAACGCCGGCGACGGGCGCCACGCCCATCCGACCCAGGCGCTGCTCGACATGTTCACCATCCGCCAGTACAAGGGCCCCTTCGAGCAGCTGCGGGTGGCGATCGTCGGCGACATCCTGCACTCGCGCGTGGCGCGCTCGCAGATCCACGCCCTCAGCACGCTCGGCGCCGCCGAGGTGCGGGTGATCGCACCCAAGACCTTGCTGCCGCTGTGCGTCGAGCGGCTCGGCGTGCATCCTTACAGCGACATGCGCGCCGGCCTCGACGGCGTGGACGTGGTCATGATGCTGCGCCTGCAGCGCGAACGCATGCGCGGCGCGCTGATCCCGAGCGAGCAGGAATATTTCAACCTTTTCGGCCTGACACCCGCGATGCTCGCCTGCGCCAAGCCGGATGCGATCGTCATGCACCCCGGCCCGATGAACCGCGGCCTGGAGATCGACTCGGCGGTGGCCGACGGGCCGCGCTCGGTGATCCTGCCGCAGGTCACCAACGGCATCGCGGTGCGCATGGCGATCATGGCGATACTCATGGGCGGCAGCGCCGCGCCGCCCGAAGGACGCGCGACCCCATGAGCCTGGTGATACACGGCGGGCGGGTGATCGACCCGGCCAACAACCTGGATGCCGTTTGCGACGTCTACGTCGACGACCGCGGCTTCATCGCCGGCGTCGGCCAGGCGCCGGCCGGATTCAGGTCCGGCGAGCGGCTCGACGCCGGCGGGCGTATCGTCTGTCCCGGCCTCATCGATCTGTGCGCCCGCACCCGCGAGCCCGGCCTGGAGTACAAGGCGACCATCGAGAGCGAGACGCGCGCCGCAGTGGCCGCCGGCATCACCACCCTGGTCTGCCCGCCCGACACCCAGCCGGTGATCGACACCCCGGCCATGGCGCAGATGATCCAGCAGCGCGCCTGGCGTTTCGGGCTGGCCTTCATCCATCCGCTCGGGGCGCTCACCCGCGGGCTCGAGGGCCGGCGGCTGGCCGACATGGAGGCGCTGGACGAAGCCGGCTGCGTCGGCTTCAGCAACGCCCTCGAGCCGATCACGGATACGCTGGTGCTGCGCCGAGCGATGGAATACGCCGCGAGCTTCGGGCTCACGGTGTTCCTGCACGCCGAGGACCCGTGGCTGCGCAACGACGGCGTGGTGCACGAGGGCGAGGTCGGCACGCGCCTCGGGCTGGCCGGCATCCCCGAGACCGCCGAGGTGGTGGCGGTGGCGCGCGACCTGGCGCTGATCGAGCAGACCGGCGTGCGCGCGCACTTCTGCCAGCTGTCCAGCGCCCGCGCGGTCGCGCTGGTCGCGGCGGCCCAGCGCGAGGGCCTGCCGGTGAGCGCCGACGTCACTGCCCACCACCTGCACCTCACCGAGCATGACATCGGTTTCTTCAACACCCAATGCCACGTGCGCCCGCCGCTGCGCAGCCGTGAGGACAAGGAGGGTCTTCGGCTGGCGCTCAAGAGCGGCGTGATCGGCGCCGTCTGCTCGGATCACCAGCCGCACGAACCGGACGCCAAGCTCGCGCCGTTCGCCGAGAGCGAGCCCGGCGTCTCCGCGCTCGAGACGCTGTTGCCGCTGACGCTCAAACTGGTCGACGAGGGCGTGCTGACGTTGAACGAAGCGATCGCCGCCTTGACCCACAAGCCGGCGCAGATCATCGGCGTCGACACCGGCACGCTCGGCGTCGGCGCCACCGCCGATATCTGCATCTTCGATCCCGACGCCTGGTGGACCCTCACCCCGGACAAAATGGTCTCGCGCGGCCACAACACGCCGTTCCTCGGCTGGGAGCTGCACGGGCGCGTGACCCACACCCTGGTGGGCGGCGAGGTGGTGTTCCAGTTGGACGGATCGGCGCCGCCGCCGGGTGACGTCCCCGCCCGGCGATCCTGAGCGCGGCTGCAGCGACTCCGCGCCGACGCGCGGCATCGCCCCTTGCATAAGCCGTGCCGATTACCTGGAATCATGCACATTCCGTGTCAGTATGACTTGGCGCGGACGCCGCCTTGTGCAGTAGACTGGAGCAGTACCGCAACAAACAAGTGCACGCGCAGTCCGACCACCGGCCGCGGCCGGGAAGGAGGCCAGATGAGGAAGCGTCTTTACTTGTTGCTACCTGACGTCAGACGCGCCAAGCAGGTGTTCAAGGAGCTGCTGCTGTCGCATATCGAGGAGCGCTACATCCACGTGATGGCGCGCGAGGGCACGCACCTGGCCGAACTGCCCGAGGCCACCGTGTTGCAGAAGAGCGACGCCATGCATGGGCTCTGGCACGGCCTGGTCGTCGGCGGCGCGACCGGCGCGGTCGCCGGCACGGTGGTGCTGCTGTTCCCGCCGACCGTCATCGGCGTGAGCCTGGGCGTGGTGCTGGCGATGGCGCTGATGGGCGCGGTGATGGGCGTATGGGTGTCGGGCATGATCGCCTCGGACATCCCCAATAAGAACCTGGCGCCGTTCCTGAAACCGGTCGAACAGGGCAAGATCCTGATGATCGTGGACGTGCCGCGCGCCAAGGTCGCCGACGTGTCGCGGATGATCAAGCGCCACCACCCGGAGGCCGACATGCGCGGGGTCGATCCGACCATACCGGCATTCCCGTGACAGGAGGCTGAACGCATCGGCTGTTCGATACCCCGCCGCGCGCGGGGTATTTTTTTGCCTGCCGGCAACACCAGGGCGCGGGCCACGGCGCGGCCCGCTCACGAGGCGCTTGCGGCAGTCTTAAAAAGTGACGTTGCGCATCGAGTCGCCGAGCTGTTGACCCTTGGCGTCCTTGCCCTCGAGCTTGAGGCGCAGCCTCAAGTCGTTGACCGAGTCGGCGTTGCGCAGCGCCTCGTCGTAGCTGATGAGCCCGGCCTCGTGCAGGTTGAACAGCGACTGGTCGAAGGTCTGCATGCCGGCCTCGGTGGACTTGGCCATCAGCTCCTTGAGGCCGTGGATCTCGCCCTTCAGGATCAGGTCGGCGATCAGCGGCGAGTTGATCATCACCTCGACCGCCGGCACGCGGCCCTTGCCGACCTTCATCGGGATCAGGCGCTGCGACACCACCGCCTTGAGGTTGAGCGACAGGTCCATGAGCAGCTGGGCGCGCTTCTCCTCGGGGAAGAAGTTGATGATGCGGTCGAGCGCCTGGTTGGAGCTGTTGGCGTGCAGGGTGCACAGGCACAGGTGACCGGTCTCGGCGAACTGGATGGCGAAGTCCATGGTCTCGCGCGCGCGCACCTCGCCGATCAGAATCACGTCCGGCGCCTGGCGCAGGGTGTTCTTGAGGGCGCTGTCCCAGGTTTCGGTGTCGACGCCGACCTCGCGCTGCGTGACGATACAGTTCCTGTGGTCATGAACGAACTCGATCGGGTCCTCGATGGTGATGATGTGGCCGTAGCTGTACTCGTTGCGGTAACCCACCATGGCGGCCAGCGAGGTCGTCTTACCGGAACCGGTGGCACCGACGAAGATCACCAGACCGCGCTTGGTGAGCGCGATGTCGGCCAGCACCTTGGGCAGGTTCAGCTCGTCGAACTTGGGGATCTTGGTCTCGATGGTGCGCAGCACCATGCCGACCCGCGCCTGCTGCATGAAGATGTTCACGCGGAAGCGGCCGATCTCGTGCGGCGAGATGGAGAAATTGCACTCATTGTGCGACTCGAATTGGCGGCGCTGCTCCTCGTTCATGATGCCGTAGGCGAAGGCCCGCGACTGGTCGGGGGTGAGCGCCTGCTTGGTCACCGGCGTGACCTTGCCGTCCACCTTGATGGACGGCGGCACGCCGGCAGTGATGAACAGGTCCGAGGCCTTCTTGTGGACCATCAACTTCAAGAGATCGCTGAAGACCATTTAGCGCTTGCCTCCCGCGGCCGTGCCGGTCGCGGCGGCCACGCCGCCGGTGAAGTTGTCCTTGTTGGCCGCGTAGGAGCGCGCCTCGTCCAGCGTCACCAGGCGGCCGCGCACCATCTCCATCAGGCACTGGTCGAGGGTCTGCATGCCCATGCCCTGGCTGGTCTGCATCGCCGAGTACATCTGGGCGATCTTGTTCTCGCGGATCAGGTTGCGGATCGCCGGCGTGCCGATCATGATCTCGTGGGCGGCGACGCGGCCGCCGCTGATCTTTTTGAGCAGCGACTGCGCGATCACCGCGCGCAGCGACTCCGACAGCATCGCGCGTACCATGTCCTTCTCCGCCGCCGGGAACACGTCGACGATACGGTCGACGGTCTTGGCGGCCGAGCTGGTGTGCAGGGTGCCGAACACCAGGTGGCCGGTCTCGGCGGCGGTCAGCGCCAGGCGGATGGTCTCGAGGTCGCGCAACTCGCCGACCAGCACCACGTCCGGGTCCTCGCGCAAGGCCGAACGCAGCGCGTTGTTGAAGCCTAAGGTATCGCGCCCGACCTCGCGCTGGTTGATCAGGCAATTCTTTGACTGGTGCACGAACTCGATCGGGTCCTCGATGGTGAGGATATGCTCGTGGCGCGACTCGTTGACGTGGTTGATCATCGCCGCCAGCGTGGTCGACTTGCCGGAACCGGTCGGCCCGGTCACCAGCACGATGCCGCGCGGCTGGTCCGAGATCTCCTTGAAGATCGGCGGGCAGCCGAGCTGCTCGAGGGTCAGCACCTTGGAGGGAATGGTACGGAACACCGCGCCCGGCCCGCGCTCCTGGTTGAAGGCATTGACGCGGAAGCGTGAGATGTTCGGCAGGTCGAAGGAGAAGTCGGTTTCCAGGAACTCCTCGTAGTCCTTCTGCTGCTTGTCTGTCATGATGTCGTAGATCATGTTGTGGACGGTGCGGTCATCGAGCGGATCGACGTTGATGCGCTTGATGTCGCCGTCGATGCGGATCAACGGCGGCAGGCCGGCTGACAGGTGCAGGTCCGAGGCGTTCTGCTTGTAAGCGAACGCCAGGAGTTCGGCGATATCCATTAAGGGGGCTCCTGAAGCTTTAGCGGGTGATCCGGCGCAACATACCCTTCAAGTATAACGGGCCGCGATCCACTCTCAAGCCGGATAATCCCCGCCAATATAGGCGCTTATCGGCCCAATTTGCCAATCCGGGCGAACCGCCGGTACCAGCGGAAAGCCGGTTTTACTCAGGCGGGACGGGGCTTTAAACTCTAGCGGACGGTTTTCTCGCGATCATTCCGGCTCACGGCCCATGGATAATATTAATAAGATCGGATTCATCGGCGCCGGCAACATGGCCCGCAGCCTCGCCGGTGGGCTGATCAATAACGGCTGGCCGGCCAAGCGGCTGCTGCTGTCCGACCCCGACCCCGACCAGCGGCGCGCCGTCGAGGACGCCCTGGGCGTGACGGCCTGTGCCGATAACGCCGAGGTCGCGCAAGCGGCCGATGTCCTGGTCCTGGCGGTGAAGCCGCAGGTCCTGCCCGACGTCGCCCGCAAGCTCGCCCCCGCGGTGCAGCGGCGGCGGCCGCTGGTGATTTCCATCGCTGCGGGTGTCCGAAGCGCCGATGTCGAGCGCTGGCTGGGCGGCGGGCTGGCGGTGGTGCGCGTTATGCCCAACACCGCGGCGCTGGTCGGCTCCGGGGCCTCGGGGCTGTACGCCGGCGCGGGCGTCCGTGACGACCAGCGCGACACCGCCGAGTCGATACTGCGCGCGGTTGGCGTCACCGTCTGGGTGCCCGAGGAACGCCTGATGGACGTGGTCACGGCCGTGTCCGGCAGCGGCCCCGCCTATTTCTTTCTGCTGATGGAAGCGCTCGAACGGGCGGCGGTGCAGCGCGGGCTCGCGCGCGACACGGCGCGTCTGCTGACGCTCGAGACCGCGTTCGGCGCCGCCAAGATGGCTCTCGAAGGCGGCGACGAGCCGGCGGCGCTGCGCGAGCGGGTGACCTCGCCGGGCGGCACCACCGAGCGCGCGGTCGATGTGTTCGCGGCGGGCGGACTGGCGGAGCTGGTCGAGCGGGCGGTGACCGCCGCCGAGCAGCGCGCCGCGGAGCTGGCCGACATCCTGGGGAAAAAATAATGGGCGGTTATTTCGCGAATGCCGGCGTGTTCCTGGTCGAAGTCCTGTTCGGCCTGTATACCCTGGCGGTGCTGCTGCGGCTGCTGCTGCAGATCGTGCGGGCGGATTTCTACAATCCGCTGGCCCAGGCGCTGGTCAAGATCACCAACCCGCCGCTGCTGCCGCTGCGGCGGGTGATTCCGGGGCTGATGGGCATCGACCTGGCGTCGGTGGTGCTGCTGCTGATCATCAACGGCATCAAGCTGCTGTTGGTGGCGCTGATCCTCGGCGCCGCGCTCAGCCCGCTGCGGCTGTTGTATCTGGACGCCGTCGAGCTCCTGGACTTCACGCTGACGGTGTTCCTGGTGGCGATTTTCATCCGCGTGATCCTGAGCTGGTTCAGCCCCTATCCCAACCCCGCGAGCCGGTTGCTGGCGCAGCTCACCGAGCCGTTGATGCGCCCGGCGCGGCGCTACGTTCCGCCGATCG
>Ga0214471_10000411_pt1 | contig 37336 bp, 44 predicted proteins | sample RVTome_5_FD_207665 | JGI IMG/M metagenome (GOLD analysis project Ga0214471, IMG submission 207665) | Soil microbial communities from uranium-contaminated site in the Upper Colorado River Basin, Wyoming, United States - RVT142D155 | ecosystem: Environmental > Terrestrial > Soil > Contaminated >... | reverse complement strand
AGGGCCTCCCGGATGTCGGCCAGGGCCTCCCGGATGTCGGCCAGGGCCTCCCGGATGTCGGCCAGGGCCTCCCGGATGTCGGCCAGGGCCTCCCGGATGGCGGCCGCGCAGCCGCGGGCGACATTCAGGAGCTGCTCATCCCGGAGCGAGGCAATCCGGTCGGCGGTGTCGTCGGGAAGGGTCATGGTTTCTCCGTTGCGGGCCCTCCGTCCGGTGCCGGCTGGCCGGTGGGTGGCATCGGGGGCCGGTCGATCGGGAGAAACCGCACGCGCTCGGGGTAGGTCATCAGCCATTCGCCGTCGATGCGGGCAGGATCGGCGTCCCACCGCAGGTCGGTCACCTCGATGTCGCCGGGGCCGGTCAGCCAGTCCACCCGGAAGCCGTGGCATGCCTCGACCCGGATCATGCGCGGGACGAGGTGGATCGCGGAATGGCCGCCGATCCAGAACAAGCCGGGCCGGACGAAGATCGGTTTGCCGTCCTCGATCTCCCATCGGCCGGACAGCCGGATACCCCGCTCCAGGTGGGGCGTGCGTTTCTGCTGGTTCTCTACCCAGAGATGTTCGAACCGCATGCCGGACACCCGGCCTTCGACGATGATCTCGGCGTCTACCTCGCCACCGTGGCCGTTGCCCTGGATGGTGGTCCGATCGACGGTGACACGGGCAAGTACGCCCCTCGGGCCGGCTGATCCCAACCGCAGACCGGCGCCCTGGTTGGCCGACGATGTGCAATGATCGAGAAAGATGCCCGTGTTGGCGCAGTCGCGAGCCAGCACTTCAATCCCGTCGCCCTGGTTACCCCATGCGACAATGTGCGAGAAGAGCATCAGCTCGCCGGTGGCCTCGACGTGGACGCCGTCCTGCCGACACCATGAGGCCCATACCCGGCGGATCTCAGAATGGTTGCCCATGCGGCGGACGTACAGGCCGCCGCCGGTCAGACGCAGGTCGCGCAGGTACTGGGCAACCGCGACCTGGTTGGCGTCGCCGAAAATGACGCCGTAGGCGTGAGGCTTGCGGACCTCGATCACGGTAGCAAACCCCGAGCCCTCCAGGGTCCGGCCCTGGCGGATCACGATGGGCTTATCGATCACGTGCCGGCCGGGCGGGAGCTTGCAGTACCCGTCCGCATCAAGGTCGGCCTGGATGTCGAGCGTTGGGACTGCCTGCTCGGCCACGGTGGAAACAGAGGCCGGGTCGGGCACTGCGTCCGTGGCCTCTGCCCAGATCTGGGCGTACGACACGGCGACGAATCCCAGCAGGCAGGCACCGAGGAACAGGAAGACGAATCGTTTCATGGGTGGACTCCTTGTGTAGGGATTCGGGTCCGAAAATGTACGTGGACTGCGAAACGCAGGACATCGCGAGGCGAGTAACCCCGGTGGGTCAACAGGCGGGACTCCGCAGCATTGGCGGTAGCGTCCACGCGATCGCTGGCGGTCCGTAAAAAGCTGCTGTGGTCGCGACCGAAAAGATGCCCGATCATCGGGTAGCTGATCGGCCGGGCCCCGTCGAAGGGCGCTTTGTCGCCAAAGTGGATCGCCATGGGCAGGGTGGCCTCCCGGCCGCTGAGGCCATGGGCCAGCCACACCCGCCGGCGCAGGATGAGGACGACGGCCCGGCGAGCCAGAGCAACATCGTGGGATTGCCGCGGCCCGAGGATCATGAGCGGGGTCACGCGATCGAACAGATCGGCCACGCAACACGCGGCGTCCCAGACGAAATCGATCAGCTCTTCGGTGGCATCGAACTGTAGAACCATGATCAGACCTCCGTGTCATGAGGGGGGGTCTTAGGGGGGTACTCCCCCCTAAACGTCCCACCGATCATCATTGCTGTGGTCCAGGTGCTCCGGGCCGGGCGCCTCTGAGAAATCCAGATCGGGTACGAGCGACAAGCCGTAGATCAACATCCGGCCCTCCATGCCTTTGGAGGGCCGCGTGTACTGCACGTGGGGCATGAATGCGACCACGTCGCGAATGAATGTATGGAGCGGTTTGGGCCGCTTGAGTCCGAACGCATAGCACCATTGGCGGTACGCTTTCCAGAGGGCCTGACTCTGAACCTGGCCCTGGGCCTGGGTGCACTCTTCGAGGAAGGAGTAGATCGGGAAGCAGGCCAGCCGGTATTCGCGGATCGCCTGGATACAACGCGGAGACGCGGTGAATCGGTGGTTGGCCTGCAACCTCCGCATACCCTCCAGGGCCCACCACAGGATGCCTGGCATTTCGGTCCGGAGGGTCTTGATCAGATGCAGATCAACGTCGGTGAACGGCACGACGCGATCGAATGGGACCAGGATCATGCGGCGCCAGATGCCGAGGGAGGTGTCGACGAAGCGGGGCAGCGTGTTGGATGCGAAGAACAGCTTCGCCGCAGGCCGGAACTGGATCGGGCCCTTGTAGAGCTGGCGGGCCTGGACCAGATCGCGGGACACGATCGCCTTCAAAACGCCCTCTTCCACCTTCTCGATTTCCGGCATGTCGCCGCACAGATTCGCCAGCTTGCCGTAAAGCTGGGTGAGCATGACTGGGTCGGCGAGCTGGGCGGGGGACAAACAACTGACGTTTTCTTCGCCGAGGAGCGCGGTTAGCACATTGAGGATGGTCGATTTACCGTTGCGCCCGGCGCCGTGGAACACGAAGAAGTGCTCCAGGCCCGAGTCTGGATACAGGCAGGAACCGAAGGCTTCCTGCAGGAGCTCGATGCGGGTTGCGTCGCCTTCGAATGTTGCATGCAAGAAGGCATCCCACGCGGGGTGCTCCAGTAGGTGCGCGCGGACGGGGAACGCGAACGGCAACGCGGTTAGCGTGAACCAATCGCAGGTGTGGGCGCGGAGGCACTTGTCCACCGGATCGCCGGCGAGCACGGCGTCCAGATCGAGGATGCCGTTGGTCAGCGTGATCCAGTGCCGAGCCTCGGGCTCGGCCACGATCGACGCGGCCGCGGTGTCGATCCGGGAGACGAAGGGAGCCTCCAGGTCGCACGGCAGCGTGACCAGGGCAGCGAGGCAGTTGAGCAGGTCATAGGTCCGGCGGACTGTCACCCGCTCGACGCGGTCGCCCAGCCAACGGGTGGCCACGACCCTGATGGCGTCGTCTGAAAGCGGCCGGTACCGATGCCTCCGCCGGCTGTACTGATGATACGACTGGCGATGCCGCCGGAGCATGACCTCGCCGGTGTCGCCGTCGACGTAGAGCTCATCCAGGAGGGTCCGGGCAAGCTGCCAGGGATCATCACCGTCTTCGGCATCATCATCCCGGCGGGACGGGTGGACGGCGGTGTGCACGTGGGCCGGCTCGGTGTGCCGGTACAGCTCGCGGGCGTCTTTCCAGGCCCGTGAGCTGCATGAATCATGCTGGCACCGGTAATAGATCGCCCCGGTCTGGGTCCGCCCGATGCACGCGGACGTGTTGGTGTGTGAGTCGTCGAACAGGCACGCGGTCAGGATGTGCCGGACACCGCCGTCCCAGGGCTCCGAGCGAAGGATGTTAACTTCGTTGCGCTGCAGCCATTCGTCGAGGTCGAACTTGAACTTGCCACCGTCGGCCTGATGGGACGCCTTCTTGCCCTTCTTTCGCTTCGACGGCGCCGGGGCGGCGGATGGAGCAAGGGTGGTAAGGGCGTCCAGCATGGCCGATGTGACGATGCCGAGGTTGGCAAAGACGGGAAATTCGCCCTTGGTTTTCCAGAGGCGGGACCGGCGGTGCGGGCGCTCCTCGGAATGCTCGCCCTTGCGGGCGACGGTGCCATAGAGCTTGAAGATCCGGGAGGCGTTGAACGTGGTCTTGTCGACAAGAACGGCATCATTGCTGAATCTGGCATGCAACGCCTGCAGGCAGGTCGTAAGGAGCTGCTTCGCCGACTCATCATTGGGCAGATCGACACGGTACAGCAGGTGGAACCCGTTGCCCGAGTGCGCCCGGACGCCGGGCGGGAAGCCGAGTTCGCCTTCGAGGTACTGCGTGATCGCGCGGGCCATCTCCTGGGCGGCGGTCAGTTCGGTATCGGTGCAGGACATGCCGGAGGGGCGAACGGTGTCGAGGTCAATGGGGAGCCAGTGGCGGCGCAGGATCTCCTTGTCAGACGTCGCGCCTTTGGCCCACTCCTTGACGCGGTTGCGCCGGCGGTTCAGGCAGATCGGATCGGCCGGGTTCAGGGTGATGTAGATGCCCTCGGGGCTCCGATGCTCGTATCCGAGCGCCGCTTTGGCAAGCGCGTCGTGATCATCGAACCATCCCGAAGCGTTGTGGCTACCCCGTCCAGCGATCGACAAAACGCGCAGCTCCACCGTCTGGCCGGGCGGAAACAGAGCCTGGCAGGCCTGGGCGACGAGGGAGGCAGGTGAATCATCAGTGTCGGGCACGGGCGAACCTCTACGGGGCTACTTCGGAAACGGAAGACGCGGCTGATCGTCGTGAATCTCTTTACGGAGCAGGGCCCGGGCGTTGCCTAAGTCTTTCTTAGCATCCTTGGCTTCTTCCTTGAGCCGCCTCACTTCGCGCTCGTATTTTTCGACAGCATACTCCGCGATGCGGATACGGCTCAGGTGCTCAGCACTGCGTGATTCCTGGGTGTCCGACTGTTCCGTTTGCGCCTTGGCCACGATGGCCTCCTTTCGTTAGAAATTACACCACACTACTTCGGTCATTCTCCGCTTGGTCGATCCGCCCGCGGCGTGGTTGGGCAGGTCGAACGTGTGCATCGACCACGAACAGAGCTCGACGTCGTACAGCGACGAGCGATAGCCGCCGTAGGGCTCCACGTAGTGGATGTGTGGTGGCATCAGGTCGATGATCCGGCGGGCCAGGTAGTGCTTGCCGCCGTGCCACTTGAGGGGTGGGGATAAGGTGCTCATGCGGCCCCCTTTTTGAGGAAATGGTCCCGAGCCCAGCGCTCCAGGAGTCGGTGGGTGAACCGCTCGGCGAAGAGGCGGTCCGGGCAGAAATGCAGGTGAACGCCGTACCGCTGACTCCAGGCGAGCAGCGACGCGAGCAGGGCCTTGGGTTGCATGTAGGTCTTGTGACGCAGGGCGTCATTGGGCCTCATGACGGTGGCCAGATCGGCCTCGACCACAAGGGCGGCGTAGCCGTAGGCCTGCATGCGCTTGAACTCGGCCTCGAGCCGGACCCGACCCTGGCTGACGGAGTGATAGAGATCAGCCAGGCTCTTGCGCTCGATGACGGCCTGGTCGGCGGGCTTGGCGAGCAGGGAATCCCCGAGGGCAGCGTAGTCACCGGTCTCCAGGGCGGCGGTGACGACCTCGAACGGAACGGCCGCGATGACGACGGACCGGAAGTCCCATGGCTGCTGCTCACGGGTGTCGACGGTGATGGTGAAAGAAGGTGGCGTCCGCGCCACTGTCGTGTCCTCCGTGCTCTGTTCAAAACGGAACAGCCTGGACCTCCTCGTCAGGCCTGGCCCGGTCTCGATTGCCGTTGGCGGTGTTTTCCGACACCGTTGCCAGCTCCAGGTGGAGCGGATTGACGCAGGATGGAACCCTGCACATATGTTCGATGGTCATGCCGGCCGGGATCGGGCCGCGGAAGCACGCGTAGCTCATGCGGTGGGCCCAATAAGCTCGGCCACGCCTGCCATTGAGCTTGAGCTGGCCGTAGCCCTTGCCGTCCGTGTGGCCGGTCCAGAGCCAGCAGCCGGTGCCATTCGGGTCAGTGCCCACCTTGTCGAGCAGCCGGCGAGCGACCGAGGGCGCGGGCTGGTGGAGCTCGGCGGGGGCGTTCAGGGGTTGGCCGTGATCGTGGGTCATCCGTGTACCGCCGGGACCTGGTCCGGGAATAGCTCCATCTGCAGGACGGGGACGATTGCGCCGTCTCCGTAGACCGCAGCCTCAGAAAGCTCGCTGATGCCCCGGCGGAATGCAGCAAACCCCAGTCGGGCCCGGCCCGGTGAGCTGTATTCAGCAGGCGACCGGGCCACGATCGTGTCGTTATCGGCCAGCACGACCCACTGCCAGCGGCCACCGTGGCATACCTGCACGAAACGGGCGCGGAGATTGTGCAGCGAGGTCATACGTTGGCCTCCTGAGTCTGGAGCCGCTGACAAAGCGTGGTCTGGCGTTCGCCGGCGGATACCCGGCGAACGATCGGACGAAGGGCGCCCAGGTCGCCGACGGTGATGAGCATCTGCTTTGCTCGCGAGAACGCGGTGTAGATCCACTCGCGCGAGACCATGGGCATACGCGAGAAGGACCGATGAAGGGGCAGGACGACGACCGGGCACTCTGAGCCCTGCATCTTGTGACAGGTCATGCAGTAGGCCAGCTTCAGGTGATGGTCGCCCCGCTTGAGCTCGACGCGGCGGTCCGGGTAGCGCAGGCGTACGGTGATCCGCCGGGCGTCGATGGCCTCGACGATGCCGATATCGCCGTTCACAATGCGGACGTCGGGGTCGTCGATGATCGTGTCGATGGATTCGCCGCCGGGGTCGCCGAGGTACTCGCCGTCCACGTTGCCGTTGCGGGTCCGGACGACTTTGTCGCCCGGTGAGAAGGGTAGGCCCTCGTGTTGCTCGGGGGCCGGATTGAGGATCCCGCGGGCGACGGCGTTGAGCGATTCGCAGGACAGCTCTCCCCGCTCATTGGTCGGGGCGACGAGCTGCACGTCCCAGAGCATGTCGAGCTGGCGGGCGGGCAGCTTGTCGCGGACCAGCTCCTCGATGATGGCCTTGATGGCGCCGGCGTCGGGGTTCTCGAGATGCCTCCAGTTGCGGCCAGTGTCCAGGTCGAGCTTGTCGGTGGCGAAGCCAGCGGAATTACGGCCGTCCTTGATGGCGTGGCACGCGCGGACGATGTCGCCCGCATTGCGCTTGATCTCGGTGAGCTCGTGATGGGGCACGCCGGCGGCGAGCAGGTCGCGGAGCACGGAGCCGGGGCCGACGCTGGGGAGCTGGTAGTGGTCACCGACGATCAGCAGCCGGGTAGTGTCACGGACCGCCGATAGCAGCGACCGGCACAGCCGGATATCGACCATGCTGAACTCGTCGACGATCAGCACGTCACAGTCGAGCGGGTTGCCGGGGCCGCGGTTGAAGGAAAACTCACCATCCTCGTCGACGCTGGGCTCGAGCAGCGAGTGAATGGTCCGGGCCTGGCGGGGGCACACGGCCTGAAGAGCCAGAGACATCTGCTTCGCGGCTTTGCCGGTGGGGGCAGCAAGCTCGACGGACAGGCCGGCGGTGATCAGGGAGCGCACGATACGGGCGACCGTGTAGGTCTTGCCGGTGCCGGGGGCACCGCACAGGATGAACACGGGGGCGAGGTGGAAGGCTGCAACTGCAGCGACCTGGTCGGCAGCAAGGCCGGCGGTGTCGATGGGCGGGTACACGAGATGGTCGCCGCCCGGCCGGCCCTCCTCGTCGCCCCTGGGCGACAGGTCCAACATGGACGCCAGCTTGCCCGCGACGAACCGCTCGGCGCCGGACAGGCCGGACAGGGCGATCGTCGGGCCGGCGGCGTGGACGGGGGCGTCCTCAGCCTGGCACGCGTCGAGCACCTCCCGGCGGAGGGGCTGGCCGAGAAGCCGGGCAGCGTCGGCCTGGGCTCGGTTGATCGCGAGCAGGGTGTGACCCTCGCGCGACGCTGCCTCGTTCAGCACGTGCAGCAGGCCGGCCTGGTGACGGTTCAGGTCGTCCGGCTGGCCGCCGGCCTTCTTGGCGACGGCATCGGCGGACGCAAACCCGACGCCGCGGAGCTCAGTGAGGAGGAACGGATCGGCCTTGATGAGCGTAGCGGCATCGCAGCCCCAGCGATTGAGCGCTTTGCGGGTGGTTGCGGGGCCGAGGACGCCTCCGATGAGGTTGTTGAGCTCGACGGTCGCGGCCTCCAGGGCGGCGTTATCGGTGAGCGACTTGGCCATCTCGTCGACGCGCTCGGGCGTCAGGCCGGCGACGCTGAGGGCCTTGACCCGGCCGGGCTCTTCGCGCAGGACGCGGAGCACGTCGTCGCCGAAGTGGTCAATAAGAGCCTTGGCGTGGGACGGGCCGACCCAGCGGCCGGTATCAATGAGATAGGAGTAGATGCCCTCGCGATCGGTGGGGAGGATGGTACGGTACGATTCGAACTTGAGTTGATGGCCGTATTTGTTGGTTTCGGGGACGCCGTGGAACTCGTAGAGCTGGCCGATGCGGGGCTCGACCATGGAGCCGAGCACCGACATCATGGACGGACGCCGCTTGCCGTCCGGTTTGCGGATGTACTCGGGGTGCACCGTGATCCGGGCGATGGTGCGGCCGTTGTCGTTGTAGACAATACGGGAAATGGTGCCCCGGATCGTTTCGAGGTCGATCGCGGCCTGAAACAGCGTGTCTGCCATGGGTCACCTCGACACCTCTGCACCTCGGGACATACCGCCGGGCCGGCGGCGGGAGGAGGTGTCACTCCCGCCGCCTGTGCCCGGAGGCGCACCACGCCAAGCGAATCAAAGGTCGTAAACGGCGCCGGCGGTGACCGGGGCCGGGGCCGGAGGCGTCGGGGCAGAGCGGGTTGGCGGCGACGCAGCGGGCGTCCCGTTGCTCGGCTGCCAGCCGGGCGTCGGCGGCTCGTACCCGAACATCTTCACGCCGTAGAGCGGCTCGCCGTTGTCCTTGAACTTGGGGTTGCGGTCACTGTCGAGTTGCTGCTCAACGGTCACCAGTGCCCGCTTGCCGATCAGGTGGTCAAGCTGGAAGCCGGGCGGCCAGAGTGGGTTGTTGGCAAGCGGGAATCCGAACGCCCGCATGAAGTTGCCCCAGGCGTTGGCCGTCCAAGTGAGCATGGTCTGGCCCTGGGTCGGCAGGTGAATGAAGTCCATGGTGCCGGCGCCGGCGTGGGGCTGACCGGCGACAACGCGAAGCTTTGGGCGAAGCTGGTAGAGGGAGCAGGTAGCTCCGGTCTTGCGGTCGCGCAGCTCCTTGGGGGCGCTGCTCATCTCGTACGCATCCGTGAATTCCATGAGGTGGGTGCCAGGTGGGGCCGGCTTGTAGGCCGCGGCGTTGGGGTCGAAATCGGCCGGGGCGGTGACGGCGCCGGGGTTGTAGTTGCTGATCTCGTCTCGCTTCAGTGTGTCGCTCATTGCGTGGTCTCCTGTATATGAGCCATCAATCTGTCGTACTCAAAACGTGTGTGACACCAGGACGCCGGGTACCCGAGCACCTCGACGCCGATCGCATCTCCGTACCGCCGGACCAGCTCCGAGACGCGGTCCGCGTAGGTGACTACGCGGCCTGTGCCTGGCCCGGCGTCAAGGGGTTTCCCGGGGCGGCAGCCTCCAGTCCGAGCTTGGCCCGGTCAAAAGGGGTTGCCTTTTCGGCGAGCCGCTCCGTGATCTGCTGCACGTCGGCCAGGGACAGGCCGAGGTCGGTCTGGCAGCCGCGCTTACGGAGTGCGGCCTGCCAGGACGCATCGGACAGGTTGACCATGGTGCGCAACTGGCGGAGGGTCTGCAGGGCGTCCAGCCATGTGAGCACCTCGCAGAACTGGTCCCTGGTAAGCGGATGGCCGGCGACAGACCAGCGGCTCTTGATGCCCGTCCACTCGAGCGGGGTAATCCCCATGCGGGCGAGCACGGCCTTGATCCTCTCGGCCAGCTCCACAGGGGGGCCGGCGGGCGGCGGGGCCTCCTGGTCCGCGGTGTCGGGTGGCACCGTAGGCCTGGCGGTCGAGGCCTCCGCCGGAGCCGCCGGCGGGGGAGAGGGAGGGTCCTGAGTGGGTGTTGAGCCAAGAGAGCTGCCGAGGTCGATCGGCAGGCCATCGTCGTCGGTGTCGGCCCCGAGCTCGTCCGCGGAGTAGGGCAGGCCGGTGAAGGCCTCTTCCAGGTATCGACGGATCGCGACGGCCCGAGCGCGGGCGAGAAGCATGTCAGGGGCGTACTTGCGCCAGTTGTCCTTGCTGCTGACGTTGCGTCCTTGAGAGTCGAGCTTGACCAGCCCGGCGGCAACAGCGTCCTCGATCGTATAGGCAACGCGGATCGGCTTGGCGCTGGTAGGCCAGTCGGCCCGGGTGACCTCGACGACAGCCTGGCGAGCGGTGACCTCCACGGTGCGGACGTCACCGATGCCAGCCTGGCGGACCGCGGCGACCTTGATGAGCTCGGGCAGAGCGAGCCGCCCATCCTGGTTGTAGATGTTGTTCAGGGCGGTGGCCGGACCGAGACCATGCTCCCATCCAGTGAGTAAGCGGGCGAAGGCGGCGTCCGTGTTGTGGATACCTCGCATGCCGGCGCAAGCGACGCGCTCGGCGATCGCCCGCATTTTCTCCAGGTCCGCCCTGGAGGGCAGGCGACCGGGCCTCGGGCTGGCGTTGACGGGTGTATCTGACATGACCCTGACCTCCTGCGCGTGGTGCGCGGTTGCGGAACTACGCGTACACCGGAGCGACGGCGGCGGCGAGAAAATGCAATGCCTCAACGTCCCATCGGCACACCTGCTCTATCAGCGCGGTGTTGTCCGCGGCGATCAGCGCGCCGAAAGAGCTCTTGTCTATCTCGCCGTAAGGGCACGCCGTGCCGAGGATCTCCCGCACGTAGGTCTGCAGGTTGGTGCGCCGGCCGGTGGGCGGGGAACCATTCCAGGAGGCGCCGACCTCGGAGCCTTGCAAGAGCTGCATGAGGTCCAGGTGCTCGCCGGCCGGATCGGCGCAGTGCCGTCCGTACGGAATGTGGACGGGCCGGAGACCAAGAATGAGGGAGCGACGCAAGAGGAACGGCACGTCGAAGCCGGAGCCATTGAACGTGAGGAACGCAGAGGCGTGGCGAGCCTGGTCCCAAAACCAGCGGATAAGCTCGCGCTCCTCGTCGACCGCATCGCGGATCGGGCTGACGATCTGCACGTCGGTGGCCAGAACGCCGTCCGGCGTAAATTCAGAGATGGCGACGGCGCAGACCCGCGCAAAGTGGGGATCGAGGGCCATCCGCTCGACCTGGTCTCGGCGGACCTGCTCTTCTTTCTCGCGAATCTTGATTGGGTCCTTGAGGTTGCCGGTCCTGCAGTCCGGCGGGGGGAGTTCGGCGACCCGTTCAGGGTTCGCTGCGGTCTCGATATCGAAGGCAAGGCGTTGCATTGTGGTGCTCCTACGCAGGGGACAGGGGCCACCGGCGACGCGCCGGCGGCTCAGAGGTCAAGGTCGAGGCCGGGAGAGGGCGCGCCGCAGGGCGCAGCGGCGACGGCAGCACCCGCCGCTACGGATGCTCCCGAAGTGGACGCCCCTACGACGCCGCCCTCTCGGAGCTCGACGATACAGGTGTCCGGGTCCGTCTCATCACCGGCCCGAATCGCGGTCATCCATAGCGAGTAGTCCCGCTCGCGAGCCAGCTCGGTGAGTCGCTTGATGCTGGCGTCGTCGAGTTGGTCGCCCTCGTCGATGGCCATGACGCGGAGCCGCGGGGAGGCGGCCATGCCCAGTAGGGCGGAGAGCTCGAGGGTGCGCATGCCGCTGGCCTGGCTGAGAGGCAGGCCGTCGTGCTGGATCTCGCCGGCCGGGGTGACCGCAAGGCCGGGCACGGCTTGCCCGATGTTGCTGGCGGCAACGATCGCGACGGCGTCGGCATCGAGCCGCTCGATTGCGGCGGCGGCGCGGGCCGCGTCGGCCTGGACGCGACTGAGCTCCTGGGACAATTGGCGCCGGCGGGCCTGCTGGCGGGCCAGGGTGTTGGCAGCGTCGACTGCGGCAATCTGCTGCTGGATGAGGGCAGGATCGATCACGGCCGGCATCTCGGCGAGCCGGGCCCGTAGCAGGGCGGCGTTATGAGCGCATACCGTGCGCTCTTTGCGGGCGGCGGCGAGCTGCTGCTCGAGCCGAGCGATGGTCTGGTCGGCGGCGAGCACCTCCCGATCGGCAGTCCCGACATTCGCGGCGATCTGTACGCGGGCGGCGTTGTGGTCGTGGGCCGCCTGGAGCTGGTCGGCAAGCTCCTGGTTGGTTGTGACCCGGAGGTCACGGCCGGGATCGGGATCGGGGCATGAGGCAAGATCAGCTTCGAGCTGGCGGGCACGGGCATTGAGGGTCTTGCGCTCGTCGGCCACGGCTGCCCGGCGGGCCTGGAGTTGGTCGTAGTCGTCCGCCTTGCCGATGGCGGCCATCAGCATGCGGACCTGGTCGCGAGGTTGGCTCTTGGCAAACCGAAGCGGGTCGAACGAAAGATCGGAAACCAGGGCATCAAGGTGGCCCTGGGGGCCGGAGACCCTGGAGGCCTCGCCGTTGTCGTTGAGCGAGTAGACGTGCAGATAGGTCTTGTCGCCCTTCCAGGCCCGGAGGATCCGGTACCGGTCGGCGAGATCATCGGCGAGAGTAATCTCGACAAGGGCCTCGTCGGTCCCGGTGCGGATCGGCACCTCGGGGGCGGCTCGCTTGCCGGCGAGCACAGAAAGGACGGCCTTGATGGTGCTCGTCTTGCCGGCTTCGTTGGGGCCTCGGAGGACAGTCAGCGTGCGACGGCCGGGGGTTACGAGGACCTCGGTAAGCCGGCCGAAGTTGGTCACGTGCAGCCGGCTGATGGTGAGTGGTGCGTCGGTCATGGGCGTGGTGCTCCCGGTATTGATCAGGCACCGGCGACAGCGGCCACCGCGGCCGGGGCGACGGGTGCAGACTCAGCTTCGAGACGGCGCCGCTGTTGGACGATCGCCCAGCGGCACACGGCAGCATCCGACGTGGCCAGGACGCCGGCATGCTCCGCATGGGGCCTGAGGTACTCGATATGGTCGGGGTCCAGGCCGGAGACCCGCACGGTGGTCGATTTGTCGTCATCAGTGGACATATCGGCTACTCCTATGGACAGTACAGCTAAGTGTACGCCATAATCGGCCATGAAGCAAGGCGGAGATGAGAAAAAAGTACGATGGGCTGTGGAAAAGTCGGCGGGACTGACTACAGTAGGGCGGAGCAGAACACGCAAGGTGGATTGGAAGGCACGAATTGACATCGAGTGCCGCCGGCGGGGGTGGACGCGGGCGGACCTCGCGCGGGCAGCGGGGATCCCCTACAACACGATGGCCAAGTGGTGGCAGCGGGCGGGGGCGCAGCCAAGCGCGGTTCGCATGCAGGCCATCCGTCGAAGGACCTCCGCGGTCACCGGGTCAGGATGATAGCAGCCCTCGGGAGTGATCACGAGCACCTGACGGTCGAGCATCTACCCCCCCCCCCGCTCCGGAGGGTGCGGACGTGATGAGCCGGTACGCCATGGTGCGATTGTATAGGGCGAGGTCCGATTGTCAACCGGGGGAAAACACCCTATACGCGGACGAAATGCGTTGTCGAGCAGGATAAGGGGCGTTTCGCGCGTAAGTCGAGCCGGGGCAATCGCTTAACCCCTCTTCTCCTCTTTTCTAAAAATAGGGTGGTGAGAATAGGGGGATAGGCGCAATGGGGAGTAAGGCGCAGGCGCCGTAGTGGTATGCTAAGCAAACTTTGTTTCGCGCGGAATCGGTCGAAATCGCGGCAACGCTCGATCGCGTAGCGGGTTGCGTTGCAACTGCGTCATATCGCGCACCCCCGTATACTACCCAGTTTAACACAAATTGGGGACTATTGCCCAGTAGTGGGGACAGATTGGTCCTCGTGGTACCTGCAAGTGGGCTGATTTGGGCGTACGCGGAGCTTGCAACGTGCGCCTCGGGTTGTAATCGCAGGGCATCGGTCGAGGTCACTTGTCGGCCACTCGGGGCCGGCGTTGCCCCGGTCCGGTACCGGGACCGGCCGGGCCGGCGTGGTCCGGACACCCCGGCCATCAGCCAGCGCGACCGTGTCGGCCGAAGCCAGGGTCACCGATCCGTCTGACCAGACCGTGAGAGCCAGCCGGACCGTGGCCACGGCGTGCCGGTCGGCAGCGGCAGGTGTAGCGGCGTCCTCAGCGACGGCGACGAGGCCGGCGGCGAGCAGGGCCGAGGCGGCCATGAGCAGAGCGGTACGGATCATGTTCGGGTTCCTTTCTGCCGGCCTCGGCCGGCGGCCAGAGTAGATCACGGATCATCCACCCGATCCCGAGTACCTTGTCGAGCACCCACGCCAGCCCGAGCAGGGCGACCGGCCAGGCGAGCATCAGCAGGACTTCGACGGGTCCGGCGGTCTCGATGGTCATGGCTGGCCTTCCTGCGAGACCCGGATGGCCGCCAGACATACCGCGTCGAACGTGGGGCGCCCCCATCCGGCGAGCTCCTGGAGGTCCCGCCGCGTACCGGCCCGGTGGACAAGCCGCTCGGCGAGCCTCCGGGCCTGGTCGGGTCGGCCGGCGTGGATTGTCAGCCAGCCGAGCTGCACGGGCTGTGGGTCCCGTGCAAGCTCGGAACGGCTGAACATGAGGCAACGGAAGGTCATCGTTGCGTACTCCAAGGATGCCCGGCCGGGCGGCAATGTTGCCAGCGGCGTACGGTTCGTTACCGGGCTCGAGGCGCAGCCGACCCGGCCGGGCAGGACAGGGGACTACAGGTAATCTCGACACAACTCCCGCACTCGCCCAAGTAGGACGAGCAGGCGGGGATACCGGGACACCGCGGCGTGATCCGCCGCGATCAGCCAGGAGCGGACGCCGGGCCAGTCGATCATCTCGCCGGCCCCGGCGGAGACCAGATCGATGATGCCGGCACACGTGTGCTTGATGCAGGATGCAGACATAGGACACCTCTCAGGCAAAGAGACAAGCTTCGGGCTCCAGCCATTCCAATTGGCCAGAGTTATCCACCACAAGACAGCGCAGCCCCCGCCGCAGGGCCAGCCGCACCGTATGCGCCGTACCGCGGGAGTCGGCGAGCCGCCCGAGGACGAACGCGACGCAGACCGAGCCGGGAGGAGCCGCCGCGATCATCTCCGCCGACCGACGTACGCCGGCGGCCTGCCCGTAACGATCCCAATCCGCAAGCCACGCCCGGACCGGGATTTCGCAGCGACGAGCAAACGCATCGGCGAACAGATCCGGGCCGCGAGCGGCGCCGTGCCACAGCGCCGCGAACCGCGGAGACCACACCTTCAGCAATGCGAGCGTCACGCGGGCATGCGACCACCAGCGACGCGAGCCGCAGACGACGACGACAGGGGCATCAGCAGCCACGCGACACCCCCTTCGCGAGCTGCATACGGCGAGCGAGCGAGACGTAGCGACGCACTCGGCGACGAGCCCATGTCGACAACATGGGATCGTGACGCAGAGGCCAGTAGAACGCGATGTAGGCTTTGAGCCACATAAGATCACGCGACATAGCCGATACCTCCGTATTCGAGTATACAGTAAGCATACTCGATAACGGGACCGTTGTCAAGGGGAAATCTGTCCACAATCGAAAAAAACTTTCGGCGCGTGCCGGCGGAACGGCACGCGGGAACCGCGGCCCGCGGAGCGGGCCGGAGGGAACGCCTCGCAGAGAGAGGCCTTCCCGCCGTCACGCCCCTCGGAATCGCGTCGCACACACAGGGAGCGCAGCGGTGTGACGCGATTCCGAGGGTCGTGACGGCCCGTCGCCACGCTTCCGGTTTGAGCAGAGCACACAAGCGGAACTGGCGGACGGCCCGCCAGGCCTTTCAGGGGGGTTTGGGGGGCACGCCCCCCCAAGGTGATCCGGCGGACGACCCGCCGGTCGTTATTCTGCACGGGGCGGACAGAGCAAAGGGCATGCCAGCGGATCGTCCTTTCGGATAGACACGATCGCTGGCATGCCCTTTGCCCGCCCCGTGCAGCCGCTTGCCGACGCGGGCCGGAGGCCTGCGCTTTCTGTATTCAGCACGCGGCGTGACACACCAGCAAGGGGCGTTACGTGCTTTGCACGGGCACGCTACTTGCTGTGTGGCACGCCGCGTGCGGTGGCAGCAGCAAGGGCGCGTGGGCCGGTCGGCGGTGGGCGTGCGAGTGGGGCGAGGCCGGGACGAATGGTGCGGATCCAGGAGCCGAAGGACCGCCAGACCGACTTGGGCATCGTGGCCGAGAGGATTTGAAGGAGTCCCTGGGCGATGAGTCCGAGTTGGATGTGTCGATGGTAAGCGTTGATCTTCCGACGAACGGCATCGCGGTACGCATTCGATTCTCGATGGAGGTACTGGTTGCCGCTGACGCGCCGCAACGGCTTCATGGCGCCCATCCAGAAGTGGTAGGCATACGCGCCGATCACGCGGAGCGCCTGCTTGAAGGAGACTTCGATCTTGAATCGCAGTCCGTAGATTCGGATGATCTCCAGGGGCGTCAGCATCAGATCCGTACTCATCAACAGAATGGTGCCGCGGCGCGGATGGTCCACCGCCACGAAACGGACGAGGGCGCCGACGGGGCGCCAGAGGAGGTCGGCCGTCCTGAATCGGATGGTCACATTCTCCTCGCCGTAAACGGGGCTGGTCGCCTCCTGCAGTTTCTCGGCGTTCTTCAGCAGTGACCGGACCTTGATCTTCTTGCCGTACTTCCTGGGCCGTCCCCTGGGCCGTGGCCGGTTGGACGGGGGCGGCGTTGCCGGATACCAGGCCACGCTGTTGCTCTTGACTCGCGTGACCAGGTGATTCCCCTTGGCCAGCAGTCCACGAACGATCTTCCCGGTCGCGTAGTAGGCGTCAGCCACGAAGTAGAACGGTTCGTCCATGGTCAACGAGTCGATCAGCAGGATCATCTTGTCCAGCAGGGTTCGCCGGTCGCGATTGGAGAAGACCACCCCTTCGTGGATCCGGCAGGCCAGGGGGAGGGCGACGATGCTCGCCAAAGCCCGTGTCAGCACGGCCACGGCCTGACAGGAGTGGCCGAAGATGTACTTCGGCTTGGTATTCGCCTCGGACGGCTGATGGAGCTTCTTGACGGCGGGCATCTTCCGCCCGGCCTTGGGGACCTTGATGCCGTCCCCCACCAGCACGGGTCTGCCGTTCACCCGAAGGATGCCGGGGTGAGCCCGGAAGGCCAGATCCCTCCACAAACGCGTGAGCTTGTCCAGCTTCAAGGCGGGGCTGTGAAAGAAATCGAGGAGTCGATCGTAGCAGTCGGGCCGCAGCCCAAGGGCCCGTACGAGGCTCGTGACCCCCATGAGGTCCTTGCGGGTGGTCATGCCGGCCAGGCAGACGGCCATCCACAGGAACGTTCGGACTCGGGCACACGCGGGCCGTAATTCGCGGACGAGTTCCCACCAGGGTTTCCAGAGCATGGAAGGCCTCCTTGCCGGTCTTCTCCAGACGTGGTTGTTCGGAACTGCACCAAGACATGGGTAGAGTATAGCATATCAATGCTATACTTGTCAAGCAGAATCCAGGTGTTATCGTGTTCAACCGGCAGGAGGTTCCATGAGCGAGAAACGGATTCAGCAGATCGAGCGAAGGATTGAGCGAATCAAGGAGGCCCTGAGTCAGATCGGTCCGATGCGGCCGGGCTCACTGACCCGCCAGTACAAGGATCGCAAGAACAAGACCGGGGCCTACTGGCAGATCAGCTATACGCGCCAGATGAAGAGTCGGACCGAATACGTCCGTGAGGAATGGCTACCGGAAATCCGTCGGCAGATCGCCACCCACAAACGGTTCAAACGCCTGATCGATCAGTGGATCGACCTGGACATCGAGCGATCACGACTGACCATGAAGATGGCGGCACCAGAGAAGAATCCATAGGCTGAGAACTCGGGACTCTCAAGCGGTATACTCGAAAGGGGTTATTCGAGAGGTTGGAGAGAATGAGTCGGAGTATTACATCCTCATCTCGGGCAAACGTTCGGTCGCCTCGGACTGAGCCGAGCTATCGCACCTGTCCCCTCTGCGGGTCGGATGGCATTAAGCTCGGGTACGAGGAGATCACAGTCCGTGGTCGTTCGGGCGACGAGGTTCGTGTGCGCGTACGTCGCTGGGCTTGCCCCGGCTGCGGGGAGCGCTTCCTTACCGAGCAATCACGTCGTGAGATCGACGCTGCGGCAGGGTTGGAAGTCCCCAGGCAGTAGAGAGACGCTCAGGCATTCGCCGGGCCTGCGAGTATTTCCTGAACGATGAGCAACATGTCTGGTAAGGGATTCTGCCAGAGCCATGTGGTGTCGAGGACGAACCCCGGCACGACGCTGCTATGGAAAACGGAGCCCTTGAGCGGGGCTTCAACAAACCGATCGCCCCGCCGCACCAGAAACGTCGCCCGGGACTCGTCGAGATCGATGATCCAATACTCCTGCACACCGGCCTCTTCGTACAACCGGCGCTTGTCCTCGTAGTCGCGCTCGACGCTTTCCGGGGAAACGAACTCCACCGCCAGGTCGGGCGCGCCGTCTACGTAGCCACGCCGAACGAGGTCAAGTCGGTCCGCACGCACGAAGGCGAGATCAGGCTCGGGGGCAGTCCGTTCCGACAGGCGATACGCCACCTTGTTGATGGTGACGCGCCCCAATCGCTTCCGTCCGACGACCAGGTTGAGGATCCCACCCAACCAGAGGACCACGAGATTGTGGTCGGTGTTCTCGGGCGATGCCATGAGGATCACTCCGTCAAGCAGGTCTGCCTTCCGGTCCTCGGGGACGAGCTCCAGGAAGTCAGCGAATGTGTGCGCGCCGGATCGGGTTCGGGTGGCCATGGCGTCGGGCTCCTTCTGTAGTATCCCCTCATTATACCACCGGGCCCGCCGGACTGGCCCCCGGGGCGACCTAATCTGCCAGGGTGACCTCCCCTCCCGTGTCCGAGGACTCGTAGGCCGCCAGGGCGGCGGCGACGGCCTGGCGACCGTCCCAGCCCGTGACCTCGGGTGGCCGGTTCGCGGCGATCGCGTCGATGAACGCCTGGCACTGCTTCGCGTAGGATTCCAGACGCACCGGGTCAAGAAACCCCTTGCCCTGCCAGTCGATCGGCGGCTGGGTCGCGGCGACCTTCCACTCGCCCTCCGTGCACACGCGAAGCTCGCCATACGCGTCCAGATCGATCATGCCCTTCTCGCCGATGATCCACGTCGTGAACTGCGAGCGCGGGAAGCAGGGCTTGGGCACCTGGAACGACGCCCAGAGGCTCGCCGGCGCGCCGTCGGTGAGCGTCATCAGCACCATCGACGTACCCTCGACCTTCACGTCCGGCTCGGTGCTCATGCACTTGGCGTACACCGTCCGGATCTCCTGACCGGTGAACCAGCGGATGCGGTCGAAGTTGTGGATCGCGTGGCCGAAGAGCGTGCCGAGGTTCTCAGGATCGCTCTGCCAGCCGGGCAGCCCGCCGACACCCGTGGCGACGAGCTCCGCCAACGTGGGCCCCGCTTCCCGAAGGGTCCAGATTCGTACTCGGTCCAACATACTGATCATCCTCCTTCTTCCTCGCGGCGGGGAGCCCCATTGCCCCCGGCCATCGCGGTGATCATCTTCAACTCGGCACGGCTTGTGCGATTCGGCGAGCATTCCCCGTCTTCTTGTTGGCAGTGGCACACACTGCGAGCGTCCGCCCGCATTCCGTTGACTTGCTCACGTCCTCGTCCGACTGCTCGTTCATCTGTTCATTCGTGACGCGCGTGCATCATCACGTGCCTGTCGTCGTCTTGCCCGGTGCTCACGCTGCCTCTGTCCCGTCATCCTCATTCGTTGATGCCATCTGTGAATAACGCACACACTGCGGGTGCCCCCATGTCTTTTCAGAGATTCAATTCTCAGGAGGAGGGAAACAGGCCCATTTCACCCCTGCACGCCTCGCCGGACACCCCCAGCCCCCATCTCGTTAAATCCTCACTTTACTTGCCTTTCTGATCTTGTCCGCATCGCTGCGCCGATCTATTCTGCGGTCATGACGGAGTTCGATGACATTCACGGCTCGCTCAAGGCGATCGCGGGCGAATCGCTCGCCGTGTTGTTTCCTCCGCCGGACCTGTCTTTGGTTGAAGGGGGCTCTCCGCCCTCGGGCAAGTACGATGCGGAGATCCACGCGAACCTGTGCCGCATGCGGTTCCTGGGCTTGAGCAACAACGCGGCGGCTCGGGCGGTGGGCATTCATCCGTCCACGCTCAGCCAGTGGCTTCGGGATCGTCCCAAACTGGACGCGGACATGGAGACGGCAGGCCAGTTGTCGAATGCCCACGCGGCCATGCTGTTGCGGGAGATGATGAAGGGCGGCGGCCCGACGGCCCTCCAGGCGGTCAAGTTCTTCCTGTCCACGCATGCCGAGGAGTTCCGCGAACGGCAGACGCTGCAGATCGAGGCGGGCGACTCACTCGAGCTCGTCAACGCGATCCGCACGCAAATGTACGGGCTGCCGATCATCGATGTTCCTGCGGAGCCGATGGCAGACGTCGGCGATCGGGGGTTCGGGGGCGAAGCCCCTGAGGACGCCGTGCTGCCTCCGCCACCCGTGGCGTTGCCGGAGCCGATCGGCGAACCGGTGGCACCCGCGGCGGCGGAGGGCGTCCCTTCCGGGGGGCGGGGGGCCGAGCCCCTGCTTCTGGAGGTTCAGGACCTGTGAGCCTGCTCGCCAGCCCGATCGTTCCGCTTTACCGTTGCCAGCATCGGTTTGCTTCCGATCGGTCCCGGTTGAAGGGATGGCTCAAGAGTCGTCAGGTCGGCGGCTCGTTTACGGGCATGCTGGAGGTGTCACTCGATGCGGTGGAGACCGGCGAGGATTGGAATACGATGTCCCGGTGCCAGCGTCAGGCAAAGAAGTTGCTGCTCAAGGCGGCCAATCACCTGGGGGCCATCAATCGGTTCACCGTTCAGGAGCTTGGTCGCCCCCCGATTGTGGATGAGGACAAGATCGGCCCTGAACGCATCGTTCTTCGGAACGGGGCGTGCATCAGCGCTTTGCCGTGTGACCCTGACACGACAGTGGGGGACACCTGCAACTGGTTCATCGATGAGTTCTCTCTCTTTCCGAAGTCTGATCTCGTGTTCGGTGTCATCAAGCCGTCGATCCGCCTCGGCAAGAAGCTCCGGATTGTGTCTACGCCGCGTGGGCCGCTCAACAAGTTCGCCGAGCTTTACCGGATGTGGGAAGAGCAGGGTTCCGCGTGTGGATGGTCCTGGCATCGCACGACAATCGAGGATGCGATTGCCGATGGGTTCTACCCTGTTGACGAGAAGGGCAACCGCCAGACCCTTGGTCAATTCAGAAAGCAGGAAATCCGCGACATCGGCATGGACATGTACCTCCAGGAGTACATGTGCGTGTTCAGTGACAAGTTGGTTGTTTACCTCCCGCACTCGCTCATCCTGAAGAACCAGGCCTCGCACTTGCCGATGGTCCGGCCGATGGAGTGGTTCGCGGGGTTCCCGGGCGAGCTGTACGTCGGGGTGGATATCGGGCGGACCCGCAACGCGACGGTGATCTGGGTCCTGTCTCGGAGCGGCGACAACTTCATGACCGAGGCCGTGTTCGGACTCTTCGATACGCCGTTCGAGGAGCAGGAGCGGGTACTCGGCTCGATCCTGCGGTCGGGCAGGGTGGGGGCCTGCTGTATTGACCGACAGGGGAACGGCATGCAGCTCACGGAGGGTATGGAAAAGGTGTTCCCCGGCGTTGTGCATGGAGTCAACTTCAGCAACCTGCTCAAGGCGGAGATGGCGTCTCGGCTCCGGGCCACGATGGAGCTGGGCAACTTCACCATGCCCGACGACGAGGACCTGGCTGATGACTTTGCTTCGATCCAGCGCAATATCACCGCGGCGGGCAATGTCCAGATCGCCGCGCCGCAGTCCGGCCATGGGCACGGGGATTATTTCTGGGCGGCGGCCCTGGCGCTTCATGCGGTCGCCAAGTACCCCCCCTTCCAGTTCGTCATGGCCGGCTGATGGCCAGCTTCTTTTTCCGGGGTTTCAGGGGCAGAGCCCCTGATTTCCAACAACCCGACCCTTTTTCAGGCTTGCTTTCTGACGGCCTCCCGCCCGATGATCGGATCATGGGACGCCGCAAGGGCAAAGTCCGACGCCGGTCCGCACGGGACGTGGTCCGGCAGAGTGCTTCGCTCACGCTCGAGCAGGCGGTGCGTCGGTTCGACGATATGCACTCGCGCGAGCTGGAGATGGTGTCCGTCGCCGAGAGCTACCGCCAGTCTGTCTGGGTGTACGGCGCGATCAGCCAGATTGCCGGTTCGGTGTCACGGGCTCCGTTCCGGGTCTATGGGCCGGGTGACCGGCCGGTGGAGTCGGGCGACATTGTCCGGTTCGTGAATCAGCCCAACCGCTACGACCAGCAGAATACGTCTACCAAGTTCCGCAACGCGTACCTGACCGAGCTGCTGCTCAACGGGGCGGTGTGCCGGGTGTTTTCCGCCATGGAGGGGTTCCGGCCCGCCGCGATGGTGGCCCTGCCCCGCTGGCGGTTCCGGGTGGATGGGACGGTGGACGACGCCGGGATCGAGACGCCTGTGCGCTGGCACCTGCGGACGCGGGGGCGGTCAATCCCGTACACGTCGGAAGACGACCTGTATCACGACGGGCTCTACAACCCGTATCACGACTGGGAGGGGCTCGCCCCGCTCACCGCGGCGATGTTGGACATCAATAATGACGTGGACTCCGCGGAGTTCGCCCACCGGTTCTTCAAGAATGATTCGAGCACCGGACTCGTGTTCACCTCCGAGCATCCGTCCTTCAACCAGGCGGCGGCGGACGAGGCGGTCCGGCGGTGGCAGGACCAGCATGCAGGTAAGAGCCGGGCATTCGGGGCCAAGTTCGTCGGGTTCGGCCTCAAGCCGCATCAGGTGGGCTCGTCGTTCGATGCGAAGATGCACAATGTTCTCAAGACCCTCACCAAGGAGATGATCGTCACTGGCATCTTCAAGATCCCGCTGGAGACCTTCGGCGCGGAATCCGTGTCGTCAGGCGTTGTGATCGGCGACCGGCAATCGGACACCGCGCAGGAGTCATTCCTGGTCAACGTGGTCATGCCCTGGTCCATGCGCTACGACGAAGAGTTCGACAACGATGTGGCGTGGCGGTTCGGCGCCCAGTACCGCGGGGCCCACGACTTCACGGGTCACCCGCTGCTCGAGAAGCGACGGCTGGAGCGGGCCAAGGCCGCCACCGAGCTGATCGATCGCGGTGTCCCGCTCAATGCGGTCATCAAGTGGCTCAAGCTGGAGCTGGCCCCGGTGCCGTGGGGTGATGACTTCTGGGTGCCGAGCAACATGATCCCGGCCGAGGTCATCCGCAAGGCCGGCGAGCGGGCCCTGTTCGATCGGACGCCCTCGCCGAGCAATGCGGGTGGTAAGCCCGGCAAGCCGGGTGTCCGGGACAAGGGCGGGCGTCCCGCCAAGACCGAAGCGGCCCTCGATGCCTATGTGGATGACATTGTCCGGCTGTCGGACACCGCGGCCGTGAAGAATGCCGTTCGGCCGTCCAACAACGGGAACGGCGTGGCGGCCCGGCTGGCGCCGTACCTCAGGGAGTGGGTGTCGTGAGTTTCTACTGGACCGAAAGCGTCGTCCGCGACGGCCTGGATCGCGTGCTCGATCAATACGGGTGCGCGCCGGTGGAGGCGGCGTTCACCCTCGACGAGAAGGCGTCCAGCAAGCGCGGCCGGAGCGTGTCCGGGGTGGCCAGTGTTCAGGAAGTAAGTCGTACGCGGCTGCTGATCGACCTGGGCGGCCTCAGCGTCACGAGGTACAACCGGGACAACCCCGTCGTGCTCGCCTGCCATCACTACATCGCAGAGGGCACGCTCATGCCGGGGGCGATCGGCACGGTCGGCCGGATGAGTAAGCGCGAGGGCCGACTGGAGTTCTCTGGGATGACCTTCGACACCGATCCGGTGGCGGAGGCCTGGTACCAGAAGGTGCTCAGCCGGACGGTGCGCATGGTCTCGGTGGGCGTCCTTCCCCTGGAGGTGGAGTTCGTCCAGCCGGGCAAGGAAGGCGGCGGCCACCTCATGCTGATCAAGTCCGAGCTGATGGAGCTCTCCGTCACGCCGGTGGGCGCCAACCGCGGCGCCCTGATCGATCCGCCGTCGGCCCCGGTCGGGGAATCGGAGTCGGTCCGGGACCTGATGGCAAAAGTGGAACGGCTGGCGGCGGAGATGGCCGAATTGAGGCAGTTCCGCGACGGCGTTGTGGAGGCGGTCCAGGAAGAGAAGCGACAGTCTATCGACAGGCTCCTGCAGGCTGCAGGATTATTCAATCATCGGCGCGAGGGAGCGCGCGCGTAACCGAAAGGAGTCGAATCATGCCACAACTGACCGAGGAACAGGTCCAGCAGCTTGCCGGCGGCCTGGAGCAAGCGACCAAGGACCTGAACGGCACGCGCGCCGAGATGGCCAAGCACAACGAACGGGTGGGCAAGCTCCTGGAGGACCAGGAGCGGCTCAAGCAGGATGCGGCCGGCAACGGGAATCGTCTCCAGGAGATCGGGTCCGAGCTCCAGACGATTGCGGGCCGGCTCGATACCCTGGCCGAGCAGCACACCAACCTGATTCATACGACCCGCCAGCACATGAAGGCGCTCGGTTCGGACGGCGCCAGCGAGCGGGGCGGCCCGTTTGTGCACAATGGGGTCATCTTCGATTCGAAGCAGCAGGCGCTCGAGGTGGGCATGTACTTCATGGCCACGATGCGGAAGGAGAATGCCGCCCGCGCGAATGCCCGTCGCTGGCTCCGGGACCACAAGCAGGGCCTGCGCTGGCTGCCTCAGATTCCGGATTCATTCGTCAAGATGATGGGTGACGAGTGGCTCCAGTCCATGCAGCAGCTCGAGCGCGGAATCACGGTGCAGGACCTGACCGGCGGCGCGACGCCGGGTTCGGTCCTGGTTCGGCCCGAGTTCTCAGATATGCTCATTCGGAACGTCGAGGAATACGGCGTGTTCCGCCAGGAAGCCACGATCTGGCCGATGGGTTCGGACACCGTCTACATTCCGCGTCGGTCGGCCGGCCTGAGCGTGTACTGGGAGGGCGAAGCCGAGGCGGGGACCGAGACCGATCCGACGTTCCAGCTTCTCGGTATGACCGCCAAGAAGATGATGTCGCTGCATCAGCACAGCAGCGAGCTGTCCGAAGATGCGGCGATCCCGCTGGCGGCTTTGCTGGTCCAGGAGTTCGCCCTTGCGGTCGCGACCGAGGAGGATCGAATCGGGTTCAATGGGAACGGGAATGGCGGCAACTCGCCAGGCTTCGCCGGTTACATTGGCGTGCTCGGTGCGCCGCGCAACGGCGACACCGATCTGTCTTGCCAGGTGGCCACCGGTGCTGCCGGAGCGAACCTGTCGAGCGAGATTACCGAGGCCAAGCTTCGGGAGATGACGGGGCTGTTGCACACCTGGGCACGGGCCAACGCGAAATGGTTCGTGCACCGCACGGTGCATGCGGACCTGGACGGCATCCAGATGGGCACGTCCGGCGGCTCGGTGGTCAAGTATCAGGACAATGGGTCCGCCCGGATCATGGGATATCCGGTTCGCGACACCGAAGCATGCCCGGCGGCGTCCGACGTGGCGGCGTCCGAGCCGGCCCTTGCCCTGGGCGATCTGCGCAGGAGCTGGATCCTCGGTGACCGGAGGCAGATGGAGGTTGAAACCTCCGAGCATTACGCGTTCAACACGGACCAGCTCACGGTCCGGATGAAGCGCCGTTGCGGCTTCCTGATGAAGCAGGGCAACGGCATGGTCGTATACGTGACCGGGACCGCGTAAGCGGGTCCGGATCGAAATTTTTCCGTGGTGCACGAAGTCCTTTGTTGCGGGCCGGGGTCATCCCGGTGGCCCCGGCCCGACTGGTCTGACAAGGAGCGAGAAATCTTATGACCAAGGCAACCGTGATTCTTTACCGGCCCGGCGAGCTGACACCGCAGGGCGACCCCATCGAAGTGGATCCGGCCATGGTCGGGGCCATCGAGGCGGACGGCCGGGATCCTCAGAACAAGACGCTGGTCAATGTGTACGGGGTCCAGTACCGGGTCCGCGGACACGTTCAGGAGATCAGCGACAAGCTGGGCTGGTCGGGCCGACGGCATCCGCTGCAGCCCAAAGGGGGCAAGCCCCCCTTGACCCCCGAAGAGGGGAAAGCGGGGACGAAAAGCAAGGCCGGCGACCTGTAAGCCGGGTGATTCACAAGGCATCTGGGCCACGGTTGGGAGCGGCCGGGCAGACAGGAGTTAGATCATGAGTCTCAAGGTGATGGACGGCCTGCGGACCGTGGACGGGGCCAACGCCGCGGTGGACATCGCGATCGCGAACTACGCGAGCGGCAACACGATGAACGGCACCTCACACGACATGAAGGACCACTTCGAGTTCCTCGTGTCGGCACAGGCTGGCGTGGTTACGGGTACCGCGGTGGTGACGATTGTGGTTCAGGAGTCCAACGAGGCCGCCGCGAACTTCGCCAATGTCGCCAGCGCCGCGGTGTCGTTCGCCAACAACGCGAACTCGAACCAGGCCAAGCTGATCTCGGTCAACTGGAAGCATCCGGACCGCAAACGGTATGCCCGGGTCCAGGGGCTGGTCACGGTGGCCAATGCCGCGTTCTACGGCGTGCACGCGATGCGAGTGGCGCCCCACGGCGGCCCGGTGACCGCCGACAGTGCCCTGACGGGAGTCTGATACGTTCTTTTCCGTCTTGGGGTTAAAGGGGCACGGCCCCTTTGCCCCCTTTGGGAGCGAATTCATGGATTTCTGGTTCAATTACGCGGATCTGTACGACGCCATCGTGGATCGATTGGGAGCCGATGGCGTCGCGGCTCCATCTCTCGTCGAGGTTGGCGTATGGAAGGGTACGTCGATCTCATACCTTGCGCACCGACTGCGTCAGCGGTTCGGTACCCACTTCTCCCTGTGTGCCGTGGATCACTGGTCCATGGAGCCGTCGGCTTCGGGGAACGCGGAAGTGGCGGCGGCGCTGGCCGAGCTGCGGTCTGAGGGTCAGGACTTCTACGGCGTGTATGATGCGAATCTGCGCCAACAGGGTTTCCGGGACGCGGTCATGGATTTCCGGTGCGACTCGGCGGAGGCCGCAACGCGGATCGGCCCGGTGGACTTCGCGTTCATCGATGCCGACCATTCCGCGGACGCGGTGTATCGCGATGTCATGGCGTGGCATCCGAAGGCGCGGATCCTGGCCGGTCATGACGGCGACCACCCGAGCGTCCGGGAGGGGCTGCAGCGGGCAGCCGTCGAGCTGGGCATCGAAATCTACTTCGTCCGGTGCGGGAACTGCTGGACGACGGACCGCGCCCTGGCGGAGGCGGTGGAAGCAAAGCCCAGGGGCGTCCTCCTGGCCACGCCGGGCGGATCGGACGGCGGCTTGTCGCTGAGCACGAACAGTGCCATTATCCGGGCTCACGATACCACCTGGGACGTGTTCCATTCCGCCGAAAGCTCGTCATTGCTTACCCACAACTTCAACACCCTGCTGTGCGAGGCGTTGAATTGCCGCAAAAGCCATGACCTGCGGTGGTTCGTCATGCTGCATAGTGACGTGGGGCCGATGGGTGATGCCTGGTTTGACCATCTTCTTGCGCTGCATGCCCGACACGATGCCGACGTGATCAGTGTCCGCATGCCGATCAAAAGCGGTGATGGGCTGACCTCGATCGCAGTGGACACCGACCCCTGGCGTCCGCGGCGGCTCACCATGACCGAGCTGGAGGACGCTCCTCTTACGTTTGATGGCGACTACGCCCGGCGCCGGTGGGGCGCGGACCTCCTTGTTAACACCGGCCTGATGGCGTTCCGGCTTGACAACAACTGGTGCGAGGACGTGCTGTTCAACGTGGTGTCCCGCATCCGCCAGGACAAGAAGGGTCAATTCCATGCCGAAGTCGAGCCGGAAGACTGGCGGTTCTCGCGATGGTGTAATGCCCTGGGCCTGAAGCTGGTCGTGACCGGCGAGATCAAGGCCCAGCATCAGGGGGTAACCCGGTTCATCAACTGGTCGCCGTGGGGCACGATGAAGACCGACCTGGTGAACCGTCCGGCGGACATTGCGACGTTGCGGGCGACGGGATGATCTGGGGGTTCGGGGGCAAAGCCCCTGAGGGATGATGGACGTACTTGCGGCCATGACAGAGCGGCTTTCCCTGATGGGGCCTGATGCGGTCCTGATCGGAATTGCCGTGGCCGGCTTCAACAAGCTGAGCGAGCTGGCCACCTACGCGATCCGCAAGCGCGGCGGGAACGGGATCGGCGATGGGATGGCGATGCTCAAGAACGTTCGCGAGATCGTCGTGCGGACGGACAACCACGGCGTGCCCCTCATTTACGGCGGGCACAGTGCGGCGGATGAGCTGAAGGTGGTTTCGGCCCAGCTTCAGGAGCTGATTCGAGTCAACACCGCGCTGCTGGAAGTGGTCCAGTCTCAGCGCTTACGGAAACGGAGGTCCGGCCATGACGGCAACGATCAGTGATGAGCTCAAGGTGAACTCCCTCAAGGTTGGCAATGTGGCCTCCCCGCCGGACATTTCGGCGGGCAGCGGTGAGATGGCCACCGCGAACCGTGTCCAGGGGGCGGTACACCTGCGGACGGACGCCGATCAGCCGATCGAGTGCTTGCACAACAGCGAGGTCCGCAAGCTGGGGTTTGCCGACCAGTCGCTGGAGGCCCGGCTTGCGACGCTGACCGCGAATGGGGTGACCACGTACACCACGTACATGCCCGCGGACGGGATCATCACCGGCGTCCGTCGACGGTACACCACAGTCCCGGCGTCCGCGTCGGGAACGGTCACGGTGGGCATCACGGTGGCCGGGAACCAGATTCTCGCCTCGGCGAGCGAGAACGAAGAGGGCTTGACGAACGATACCCTGGCCTCCCACAACCTGACCGGAACGCCGGCCAACCTGACCGTGAGTCGGGGGGACAAGGTGGTCATTACCATTACGAGCAACAACGCGGATATGACGGGCGGGACGGAGGGCATGTACTACATCGATTACGATCAGAACTGATCGTCGCTCCCGGTGCGTCCGGCGGCTCGCGACACGGAAGTCCGGGCCGCTGGCGCACCTTCAGGGGGCAAGCCCCCTGAAACCCCCCTCAGGGGCTACGCCCCTGAAACCCCAAGAGAGGGCACGCGATGCTTCCTTACGGATTCGCAACCCTGGCACAGCTCAAGAGCCGGCTGGAGATTGGGGACACGAACCACGACGAGCTGCTGCAGTTGCTCATCAACGGCAGCGCCGGAGCAATCGAGCGGGCGGCGGGGCGGACGCTCCGACGGGAGCATGCGCGGACGGAGTACTTCCGGGGTGGCGGTCGGGCGATCCGGCTGGGCGTGGCGCCGGTGGTCAAGATTCATTCGGTGCGCGAGTCGGAGACGCGAGACTTCGAGACGTCGGGGTCGCATGAGGAGCTGACCGAAGGGACGGACTGGGTTTTCGATGATGCGGATGGGCAGCAGGAAGGTGAAACGGGCGTCTTGCGTCGGCTCGATGGCGGCAAGTGGCTGGGGAGCGAGCGTTCGCCGGGGCGGGTGCAGGTTGTCTACACTGGCGGCTTCAAGTCCGACGAAGAAGCCGCGCTCGAGAATACCGCGGTAACGATCAGCGGCAGCGATCAAATCGTCGATTTTGTGGTAAAGCGAGCAGCCACGCTCGGGGTCCCGTCGATTCACACGATTGTCGATGAGGCGAGCGCTGATCTCGCATGTGACGATCGTTACCGGCCTATATTTCGCTTCGGCACGAAGAACCTTTTACTTCCAGAGTGGGGCATTGTTTCCTTCGAGTTCTGGTATGCCCGAAAACGCCTCACCGGGTCAGACATTTTTTACAATATGAACCTCATTGAGTCAGGGGATCCGGCCTCGGCTGATGCCGTGTCACTATTCGATGCCGCGGGCAGTGGGACAACGCTTGAGGCTAGAGATACGGATGGCACTAATTACACGCTTTGGCGCTACCAGCCGTCCTCTGATGCCCAGGTAGCTCTTATTCAGGCGTCGTTGCGTCGCGGCTACATCGGGTTTGCCATGGTTAACATCGTTGGCCAGGAGACAATCAACTTTGCTTCCCGCGATCATGCGACAAGTACCTACTGGCCTTATCTTGTGATTGGCCATCGTCGCCTTGTGGATGATCCATTTTCAACCCCCGACGACCTCCGCCACGCCAACCTGATTCAGGCTGGCCATGAGTACACGACCCGCAAGTCGTCGGGGTTCCTGTCCCAGTTCGCCCGCGGAGCGGCCGGCGCGGCGGGCGGGGGTTTCTTGAAACAGTCCAGTGCTCTGTTGCCCGAAGTTCGAGACATCGCCCTGTCGTACCGCCGACTGGTGTAGGAGTGTGCACGGATGGCCGCTGACTTCCAAAACACAATTCGGCAGGTGTGGACCACGTTCTTTGCGCATCTGCAGGGTCTGATCGGAACCACCGGGTCGGGCAGCTCGCTGGCGATCCGCCGCGTGGTCGAGGGGGAGGGACTGCCCGACCAGTATCCCACGCCGTTCATCGCGGTCCGCATCGACAAGATCGAGCCGACCAGCCGGCAGGATACCCAGAAGGTGCGGACGATCACGTTGCGGGTGAAGTTCATCACCGAGGTGTCCACCGCGAACGGGGCGGCCGGCGAGATGCTGTCCAAGATCGCCCTGATCGACAACAAGATCGAGTCGTTCGTCAAGCCGGCCGGCGTGACTGGCTTTGAGGATAACGAGTGGGGCACCATCTACTTCTCGGACTCTGATAAGGGCAACAAAATCGGTGCCCAGAGCGAGCTCAAGTTCACCGTGGCCATGGCCCGGGCGGGAAGCTGATGATTCAGCCGGTGACCAGAGCCGAGTACCTCCGCCTCGATGTGCCGGGATTCTGGACGACGATCCCGGACGCCTACGGGTTTCGCTACACGCACCAGCGCCGCTTTGACTTCGGTATCGAGCTGGACAAGGCCCGGGTCTACGGCATACAGGTGTGGGGTATCCTCTATCTCCGCGACCCGTCGATCATCGACACCCTCGTGGACCTGGCAATCCACAACAACTACGGCGGCGTGGTCAACCTGCGGTGCTACTACGAACGACAGGGCGTCGCGATGCGCAAGATGTTCCAGGAAGTCCTGTTCGGGGCAGCCCCCACGGTCAAGCTGGGGCCGCGCGGGGCACGGTTCGGCACACCCATCGAACCGGTGGAGCACGGGCAGAACCGCTACTACGAGTGCACGTTCATCCTGACCATGCCGCCCGCCGGCAAGATCGCGAACTACATCACGACAGAGGTGGTTACCTGATGCGCCCGCCGGCCGTGCATTACGCCAAGGGGACCCGGGACGCCGATGTGCTCTTCCTGCCCGCGGCGGCGTTCAAGCTGGTCTTTCTGCGCATGCACTTCTCGGGCGGGTCCGGCACCGCGAATGTGACGCTTACCCTGGAGTCCGCCGCCGGCGACGAATGGAACACGCTGCTGTACACGGTGAACGCCCGCGGCGTCGGGGCAGATCTGAACCTCATCCTGACACGCGAGGAGCTGTCCGACCCGTCCCCCTGGGCCTTCCAGCCGGGCGACGGCCTGCGGATTCAGTGGGCCAACCCCCAGCCGGACACGATGGCCTGGGCGCTTGAGTTGGGCTACGAGCCGGAGGCCTGATGCCGATCGTTGTCGAAACCAGCCGTGATAACCGCCACGATGCTCCGGCCCTGGTGCCGGTGGTAGACAGCGATGAGCTGGATACCCGGCCGCGGCGGCTGCGGATTGAGTGTGACGACGCGCGGGCATTCGCGGTGGAGCAAGAGGGCGTCCACGACGACGTCCTGCTCGTCAACACCGAGGACGCCGAAGTGACCCTGTTTGGTGATCCTCGCGACCAGACGGGCGGTGATCCGAACGCGAAGTTCGCGCTGGGGATCGGCGTCACTGACGCGGAGAAGGACCGCGGCCTCTACGTCTGGTCGATCCGCGACTATACGCAAGGCGCGGGGAATACCGCTGAATGGGCGATGGATTTTGGGATCCGCGTGGCGGGGGCAGCACCGGGAGGGATTCGCATCATCTATGGCGTCCGCGGCCAGAGCCAGTGGTACGAAGGGGACGGCGGCTACAGCCACACGATCTATGGCGTCCATGCCAGCTCGACGCTGTTCTCGGCGGGTAAGACGTTTACCGCCGGCAAGAAAATGAGCGTGATCGGCGGGCTGTTCTCTGCGACCGCCGGGGCGACCGGCGGCTCAATCGCGGCGGATATCGACGCGTACAGTGCGTGGTTCCTCAATCCGGCCACCTTCGGCTCCCTGACGGGGACGGTGACCAAGTACGCGGCCCGGTTCGGCGGAGACCTGCTGCTGGACAACGGGGCCGACCTGGCCCTGGGCACAGGCGCGGGGACGATGATCGGTACAGGCAGCACCCAGAAGCTGGGATTCTGGGGCACCGCGCCGGTCACGCGGCCGGCGGCGAATGCGGATACCAGCGGGGCGTCCCTGGCGCAACTGGAGACCGAGGTCAACGAACTGAAGGCCCTGCTGCGGACGGTAGGGCTGATGGCGACGTGAACGGAGGCATCCCATGAGAATCCGGGCAGGCATGATCGGCCGGATCGCGGCGGCGGTGGAAAAGTTCCAGGCCCGCCAGCCGGGCGAAACGGACGCGGGTTTGATCGACCGCTACCTGACCGAGCACCTGCGCGGGATGGTGGAAGCGGCCGAGACCCTCGGCTGGGTCACAGAGAATCGGCCGACGCAGGCGGACCTATTCGAGTGAGTGCCATGAAGCCGTACTACCTGGTCGATGTGGACGTGATGCGGCGGGTGATTGCCCGGCTGGCGACCCTGCCGTACGCGCAGGTGCACGAGCTGATCGAAGAGATTCAGGCCACGAGCCGGGGCCCGTTCGACACGGATCGTCGCGGACCGGCGGCTGAAAAAGGAGTCGAAGCATGAACCGGCTGCTCAAGAGTTCTCGATTCTGGGTGTTCGCGGTGACCGTGCTGCTCGATGGGCTGATCGCCCTGGGGATGCCCGAGTCGATCTCGGATGAGGTGCGGACCTGGCTGATGACCCTGGTCACCTCGCTCGGGCTGGGGGTGATCGGGACAACGACGGCCGAGGACGCCATGTCCAAGCTTCGGAACGGGTCCGGGCTGATTCTTTTGCCGTTGCTGTTGTTGAACGGGGCCTGCTCAACGTTCTTTCCCGGCTACGACAGCCATCGGGCATTGAATGAGAACTTCTACTTCGGCTGGGATGCGGATTCGAACTTCCATGCCGAGGGCGACGGCTCGCAGACCGGCAAGTTCACCATGGCCGAGGGTGTCGGCCTGGCGATGCGGGAGGACGGCACGCTCGATCCATCCAAGGGCAACTTGACCGGGTATCTCGGCTATGACCCGAAGGCCGACGCTGCCCGGGACGCCTACACCTCCGCCCTGGCGGCGTCGACGCAACAACAGCAACAGCTTCTCGATTCAGTGACGTCGATGATCGGCATGTACTCGGCGCGGGCGGCGATGCCGGCGGCGGTGGGAACAGCCGATCAGATTGCCCAGATCATCGCGGCCCGGCTCGGGGTTCCGCCTCCGGATCGGTCGGGCGAGCAGGATGCCTACAACCGGTTGCTCGATATCATTAACACACATCTCCCCGGCGGATCGCCGGCGGGGACGATGGATTATCGGCTCGAGACCCTGGAGCGGCGTCTCGATAATCTGTTGGCCATCGTCGAGGAGATGGCAGCCGGGCCGCCCCCGGCCTCCCAGCCCGCATCACAGCCCACTTCTCGACCGGCATCATGAACGACGCCATCGAACTGAGGGACGCGCTGGTCGGGGAAGGCTATCTGACCCGCGTCGATTACGGGGACCTGTCACTCTACAACTACACGTCACGGTGCTTCCGGCACTACGCCTGGAACGAAATCACCCTCCACAGCCGGGGGAGCATCTTCGATCGGCGGACCGGCGAGTGTGTCGCCCGGCCATTTCCGAAGTTCTTTCATGTCGACGAAGTGCCGGCCACGATGGAGTCCGCCCTGCCCTGGGGTGCACCGTTCCGGATCTTCGAGAAGCTCGACGGCTGGCTCGGTATCCACTATCGGAGTGACGGGGTGCATCGGATCGCGACCCGCGGGTCGTTCGATGGCAAGGTGGCGGCATGGGCGTCCGTCGAACTGCAGCGGTACGGCCTGGCCGACCTGCCCGACGAGGTCACGCTGTGCTTCGAGATTCTGCATCCGTTGACCCGGGTGGTCGTGGATTACGGCGACCGGGCCGAGCTGGTCCTGCTGGCGGCGTTCAACCGGCACACCGGTGACGAGTATGACTGGCGACAGGTGGCGGCATGGGCTGGCCAGTACGGGTTTCGCTTGCCCGTGATTCACGGGGTGCCGATGGACTCCGTGGTCCGGGTGCTCAGCAAGGTGGACGGCAGCCGGTACGAGGGCGTCGTGATCCGGTTCGACGACGGGGTCCGGGTGAAAATGAAGGCGCCGGACTACGTGGCCCGGTTCACGATCCTCCGGGCCGAGGAGCGGCTGGCCCGGCGTGCCACATACTCGATTTGACATATCCGCCGATGTGTCGTATACTTGGGGCATGAGCAAGATGCGGCAACCGCAGGTCGTTCCGGGCCGGCCCCACACCGCGGCCAGTCTGGTGAGCCAGTTGGATCACCTTCGACAGCAGCGGGGCATGACCGCGTACGGGATCGCCAAGGTGACCGGATTGGGCGTCTCGATCAACGCGGTCACCCGGCTGTTCACCGGATACGCCAGCCTGGGCCGTGAGGCTGACCGGGTGAACGACCCCTCGGAGGTTGGCCGGGTACACCTCTCGACGTTCCTGCAGGTAATCCACGCCCTCGGCTACGACGTCGAGATCGTGTCGCGCGAGGCGCCGGGCCGATCGGAGCTTTGACGGCGACGACGACGGTCGATCAGCCATCCCACCAATCTCACAATCAGGTCTGCGACCATCCACGTGAGACCTGCGAGCGGCCCGGAGCCGGGCCGGAACCCGACCAGGGGCGCCCGAAATGGCTCCTTAGCGCCCGATCGTTGCTGCGGTGCGTCCGGATCGTACATCATAAACACCTATCGGATAACCAGTTACAATCGGGGCGAGAGGATTTGAACCTCCGACCTCTTGACCCCCAGAAAAGGGCTCTGCCCTTTTGATCCCGGGAGCGACCGAGGGTAGAACGTGCTGTTTTCTTCGGAAATACGCACATTTCCACTCGGCTCCGGGGTCAAAAGGGCAGGGCCCCTTTCGGGCGCTTGCGGGGACGAAGACGGGCGAATCGGGCCGATTGTCACCGGGTAGCGCCCGAAGAATGTCGAGGCCGATTCCGGCCACGATTCCGCACACAGAGCCGGCGAGCCTGAGGCTGGACCGGGCCGGGACAGGGTTTCAGGGGCTCTGCCCCTGAGCGTGGCACCAGCGGCCCCGTAGAGGCCTTCTCGAAAAGATGTCACCTTTTAGGCAAAGTTGACAAGCCGGGCCACGCGATGCTACATTCCGTTTAGCATGCCTCGCCAGAGCCAGCCTCGCTACGACCCGACCCGAAACCAGTGGATCCTCCGGTATCAGGGCCGGCGGCACTACCTGTGCTCGGGCCGGGGGAGCTACGTGAAGGCGATGCGCCGGGCGGCGGATGTGATGGGCGGCGTCCGGGTCGGCAACGTCGAGACCGTCGCGGAGCTGATCGAGGCCTGGCTCGCTGGCCACGGGAACGAATGGGACCGCATGCAGCCTGAGGGCTGGTACCGCTACGCCGGGTCGACGGCCCTGGCGAACCTGCAGGGCGATCACCTGGCCGGCTACCTCGCCTGGCTGCAGCGGTGCCGGTACCTGCCTCGGGCGTACCTCAAGGGCGCAACCGAGAAAACCCGCGCGGCCTCGGGGACGCCCCTCTGCCGCCACCGCCTCGGGCGGCCGTACGCGGCGCGGTCGGTGCGGGCCAAGTTCAACGCAGCATGGCGGGTACTGCGGTGGGCGCATCAGCAGCGACGCCACGGCGGCCGGCTGGTCGAGTATCTGCCGGAGCGGCCGAAGTGTCCCGCGTCGGCTCGCCGGCCGCGGGATTATCCGCGGGACGTGCTTGGTGTCCTGTTCGCGGATCGGGCGACCCTGGAAGCCCGGTTCGGGGATGAGCTGCCTTTCTATCCGCTCCACCGGCAGACGCGGGCCATCCTGCTGTGGATCCTGGAGACCGGATGCCGGCCCTCGGAAGCGTGCCGGCTGCGGTGGGCGGACGTGAAGGCGGATCACGCCGAGCTGGCGAGCACAAGACGGCGTCCACCGGGGATGTGCGACGGGTGCCGATCACGCCGGCGGCCCGGATGATCCTGGAGAGCGTAGAGCACAAGGGTGAGTACGTGTTCGTAAGCCGTACGGGCCGGCCGTACCAGCCGGGCGGCCTGCGGTCGATCATCCGCCGGCGTGCGGAGGCGATCGGCTCGGACGTCCGGACGGTGTACGGGTTGCGGCACTCACGGGCTCAGTCGATTCTGGAGGCGGGGTATCGACTGGAGGACGTGGCGGCCTGGCTGGGGCACCGGCGGGTGTCGACGACGCAGATCTACGCCCAGGTCCGGGCGGACCGGGTCAGGGAGCTGGCCGAAACTGTAGCCTCTCCCCTGCCTGACGGGCCCGTTGCTCCCGCGCGGCATCGGACCGGCGATGCTCGGACGCGAACCCGACCAGCTCGCGCAGCGAGTCGTGCAGGATGAGCCAGTGACCACGGTCACCGAGCCGGACCCCGCGCAGCTTGCCCTCGCCGATCAGCCGGCGGATGTACCGCGGTGATCTGCGGAGCTGGCGGGCGGCCTCGGCGACGGTGAGCAGGTCGGTCAACAGTGCTTCTCGTACAACTCGGCTACCTTCTCCGCCTGTTTGTCGCCGTATGCGTAGCGGGGAATCCGGTGGCTCGTGTTCTCGACGAACTCGACTTCCCAATCGGTCAAGCCCTCCTCGATCTCGCAGAGCGCTTCGACCATCCAAACAAGGTCTTCGTGGGTGATGGGCATGGCGTACTTCCATAAACGGGTGTGTCTGGATCCCGGTTCCGAAAAAGGTTCAGTGTGCCACCTTCCTCGCGACCAGCCACGGCACGCCGAACAGGAACACGTAGAACACACCGGCGGCCACGTAGTGCGGAATGCCGCCGAACAGGTGCACCTCGACGATCGCGCCGAAGATGAACGCGACGATGGAGCCGGCCACCGCGGAGCGGCGGTACGCCTCGGCGGCGAGCCGGGTCACGACGGCGTAGTAGATCGCGATCGCGACCGGGTGCTCTTTGAAGAGCGTGTACGACGGGTTGAGTATCGCCGGCGCGAGGATTTCTCCGACACCGACGGCGAAGAGCCAGGCGCAGAGCCAGTAGATTTTGACGAAGGCTTGGGATTGCACGGGGCCTTCCTTTCTTCCAGGTTGCGCCGGGCCCACTCGGACCAGGCGGCGGACAGGGTCTCGTGGTACCGGTCGATGGCGGCCAGGGCCTCCCGGATGTCGGCCAGGGCCTCCCGGATGTCGGCCAGGGCCTCCCGGATGTCGGCCAGGGCCTCCCGGATGTCGGCCAGGGCCTCCCGGATGTCGGCCAGGGCCT
>Ga0214471_10000409_pt1 | contig 37429 bp, 45 predicted proteins | sample RVTome_5_FD_207665 | JGI IMG/M metagenome (GOLD analysis project Ga0214471, IMG submission 207665) | Soil microbial communities from uranium-contaminated site in the Upper Colorado River Basin, Wyoming, United States - RVT142D155 | ecosystem: Environmental > Terrestrial > Soil > Contaminated >... | reverse complement strand
CACCCTTGGCTCCTGCTGCAGAACCAGGATGGGAAGAGCCGACATCGAGGTACCAAACCGCGGGGTCGATGGGAGCTCTCGCCCGCGACGAGCCTGTTATCCCTAGGGTAACTTTTCTGTCACCACCGGCCCCCAATAGTGGGGACACGATGGATCGCTAAGCCCGGCTTTCGCCTCTGTATTCCGTATCATTGGGAATGCAGTCAGACCGGCTTTTGGCTTTGCCCTCACCGGCGGAGTTCTGTCCCGCCTGAGCCGATCTTTGGGCCCCCTCGATACTTTTTCAAGGGGGTGCCGCCCCAGCCGAACTGCCCACCTGCCGATGTCCCCGTAAGAACGGGTTAGCGATACGGTAATGAATGGCTGGTGTTACAACGGCGCCTCTGCCAGCCCCGGAGGACTGACTTCGATGGCTCCCAGCTACGCTCTGCATACACAACCATACCGCAACAACAGGCTGCAGTAAAGCTCCACAGGGTCTTCTCTCCCCGACAGAGGTTCGTGGACTGTTCGTCCACGTTATGTGGCTTCACCGGGCTGCAGGCGGGGACAGTAGGGCCCTCGTTGTTCCATTCATGCACGTCGGAACTTACCCGACAAGGCATTTGGCTACCTTAAGAGAGTCAGAGTTACTCCCGGCGTTTAGCGGCCCTTAGCCCAATTGAACTCAGGTTTTAGGTACCGCCACTGGCCAGGATACAGAGGCCGTACACATCCTTTCGGACTAGCGGCCACCTGTGTTTTTATTAAACAGTCGGGACCCCCTAGTCACTGCGACCTGAAGCTCCTGCTCCTCGCAAAAGCCTCAGGCACCCCTTATACCATAGGTACAGGGCTATTTTGCCGAGTTCCCTCGCCTTACGGTATTCCCGATAGACCTTAGATTTCTAATCCAGGGCACCAGTGTCGGTTCTCGGTACGGTCGTGGAGCAATCTTCCTATTCCTGCTTTCATTGTCTCCTGGAATCAAGCGAACCCGCCTTGCGGCAGGCCACTCACCACTCGTCTAGGATCTCGCCATTACGGCACTCCCCCAGACTCGTAAGCTTGGGCAGAACGACGGTTCTGCTCGCCCTATCCTGAAGCGACAGGGTAGGTGATGACGACGCTCCACGGCGCTGGAATATTAACCAGCTTCCCATTCGGGCAACTCTGTTGAGGTTGCTCTTAGGACCGGCTAACTCCCGGCTGATGACGCATTGCCGGGAAACCCTTGCCCATTCGGTCGCCGAGATTCTCACCCGGCTATGCTGTTACTGCCACCAGGATCTGCAATAGTTAGTTCGGTCCACTGGACTTCACAGCCCAGCTTCGACCCAAACACTACGCCCACCTACCGCGCGCCGGCTTTGCCGGCGGCCTAGAGTATCGGTAGTCTGCTTTAGCCCCGTCCATTTTCAGGGCTTCCGAGCTCGGCAGGTGAGCTGTTACGCACTCTTTGAAGGGTGGCTGCTTCTGAGCCTACCTCCCTGCTGTCTTTGCTCGAAAACACCTTTTTGTTTGACACTTAGCAGACATTTGGGGACCTTAACTCTAGTCTGGGTTGTCCCCCTTTCGGTTATGAGGCTTACCCCACATAAACCCGCTTCCTGACTTCTTCGGCGCTTGTACATTCGGAGTTCGAATGGGCGGCGAGCCCTTTCGAGCCCTTACCGTCCGATCGGTGCTCTACAATACAAGCAACCTCCATCAAGACAAGACTGCGATCTACTTCGGTGGGAACTAGCGATCACCGGACTAGATTGGTTTTTGACCCCTAATCCCAGGTCTGAGGACCGATTTGCACGTCAGGACCCCTTCGGACCTCCAGCGGGCTTTCGCCCGCCTTCGTCCTGCCCAGGACTAGATCGTCCGGTTTCTAGCCTTACTGCCATGACTCAAGACCCTTTCGGATCCTCTGCCTCGCAATGCTGCGCAGATTTGGTTTCCCTTCGCCTTCCCCTCGTCAGGTTAGGCTCGCCATGACAGCAATCTCCCTGGCCCGTGTTTCTAGACGGATCATGCGACGCTGGAAGGCTTCAGTCCCTTGCGGGACCTCCACCTGGTTCCTTTTACGCCGCACACGTCTGTAACCGGTTGGTTTCAGACACTTTTCACCCCCCTTCCGGGGTACTTTTCAACTTTCCCTCACGGTACTAGTATGCTATCGGTCTTGGTGAATATTTAGCCTTGGATGCTACTTTCACCCGTAGTCACTGGCCACTGCCAAGGCCAGTTACTCTTGCTATGGCAGAATCCCGTTTCCAATCGCTTACGGGGGTATCACCCTCTGCGCCAGCACGTTCCAGAGCACTTCAGCTCAGGAAACGGCGTCCAACGCCATAGCACACCACATCCCTACCACGTTGCCGTGGCAGGTTCAGTTTGGGCTCTTCCGTTTTCGCTCGCCGCTACTAGCGGAATCTCAATTGATTTCTCTTCCTCGTCCTACTCAGATGCTTCACTTCGGACAGTTCGCCCTCCCAAGCGCAAGCAAGGGAGTGTAAAGAGAGACCTCATTCGGAAATCCCGGGATCGACGGTCGCTTGCACCTACCCCGGGCTTATCGCAGCTTGCCACGTCCTTCATCACTTACCAAGCCGAGTCATCCTCCAACCGGCGTCTTTGCACTTGTACACCGGCCAACATCTATTGCAGCCCCGGAAACTATACGCGAACGTTTCCGTAAAGCCACTTTTTTACTTCTGTCGTTGTTGTGGCGTGTTTTCTGTTTCCTATGCACGACGGTCATCGCAGGTCTCCCTGCTGCGTCCTTCACCCCGCGCTCACGCGCGGAGCTGCATCAAATTTCTAGGTCACACGTGCATACCGGGACAGCGCAGATCCTTTACACTCAAGTCGTCCGGCCGATAACTAAGGAGGTGATCCAGCCACAGGTTCCCCTACGACTACCTTGTTACGACTTCTCCCCCGTTGCTGACCCCAGGTTCGATAGCGCCAATTAGGCGCCACCTCGCCAAGAACCAACTTCGGTGAAGCGACGGGCGGTGTGTGCAAGGAGCAGGGACGTATTCACCGCATGATAATGACACGCGGTTACTAGGGATTCCAGATTCATGAGGGCGAGTTTCAGCCCTCAATCATAACTGTGGTAAGGTTTGTGGGATTGCCTCCTCCTTTCGGAATCGGAACCCGCTGTCCTTACCATTGCAGCCCGCGTGTGGCCCGAGGGTTTCGGGGCATACTGACCTGCCGTAGCCCCCTCCTTCCTCCGCCTCAGCGGCGGCGGTCCCTCTAATTAGCCCCGCTAGTCCTGAGACTAGCGGTAGCAACTAGAGGCAGGGATCTTGCTCGTTACCTGACTTAACAGGACACCTCACGGCACGAGCTGGCGACGGCCATGCACCTCCTCTCAGCTTGTCTGGTAAAGTCTTCAGCTTGACCTTCACTCTGCTGTCGCCCCCGGTAAGATTTCCGGCGTTGACTCCAATTGAACCGCAGGCTTCACCCCTTGTGGTGCTCCCCCGCCAATTCCTTTAAGTTTCAGTCTTGCGACCGTACTCCCCAGGCGGCAAACTTAACGGCTTCCCTGCGGCACTGGGTTGGCTCAAAGCCAACCCATCACCGAGTCTGCATCGTTTACAGCTGGGACTACCCGGGTATCTAATCCGGTTTGCTCCCCCAGCTTTCATCCCTCACCGTCGAGCGCGTTCTGGCAAGCCGCCTTCGCCACTGGTGGTCTTCGGTGGATCAGAGGATTTTACCCCTACCCACCGAGTACCGCTTGCCTCTCCCGCCTCCTAGCCCTGTAGTATCCCCCGCGGCCCATCTGTTGAGCAGGTGGATTTAACGGAAGACTTGCAGAACCGGCTACGGATGCTTTAGGCCCAATAATCGTCCCGACCACTCGGGGTGCTGGTATTACCGCGGCGGCTGACACCAGACTTGCCCACCCCTTATTCTACACTATTTTTAGAAGTGCCAAAAGATGCCCTTAACGGGCATCACTCAGAGTAACCCTGTCAAGCTTTCGCCTATTGCAGAGGTTTCGCGCCTGCTGCGCCCCATAGGGCCTGGGCCCTTGTCTCAGTGCCCATCTCCGGGCTCCTCCTCTCAGAGCCCGTACCGGTTACAGGTTTGGTGGGCCATTACCTCACCAACAGCCTGATCGGCCGCAGTCCAATCCAGGGGCCATATAGGTTTTAGCCATGATCCATTCCAGAAATCTTGGCCTATCGCGGTTTATCCTCAGTTTCCCGAGGTTATCCACGTCCCCTGGGCATGTTGACTACGTGTTACTGAGCCGTGTGCCACGCATTGCTGCGTTAACTCGCATGGCTTAGTCCCACTCTGATAGCAGTCGGGTCCGGCAGGATCAACCGGAGTCAATCCATTTTTTTCGTTAAAGAGTACGGCCGGACAACTTGGTAATTGTGCGGATCGCTACTGTCGTTACGGGTTTGCACGTTTGACCTATGTCGGATCCAATGTTTACATCGAATCTCCATGATATGAGCGCAACTGGAGGTCAGTGAATCATAAAATGGCACAATGCCAACATCATCACCGACGCCGCCTAATGTTACGTTCGTTCCTCTTCTTTCCAGTCCAGCGATATAAATCTTTTCAAGCTAGCGTAGACCGTGAGACAACACTTGAATACTGCCCGCAGAACTTGCCGTATCTTGTGTTAGCTCTGGTAAAGGAAAGCTCGCTAATAAAGTCTTTGATACTTAGCAGTTAAACCAAAAGAATATCTCGTTTTTCGCGAGGGGTTAGTTTTCCCAACTGTTAACGATTATCATAGAGGCGAAATTTTAGGGGTAAGAAAAACTGACTATTGCTGGCGATTCGATGTTCATTCAAATTACAGTATAGGTGTGTTTGAAGGCTGGATATGGAACATCTCGAATATCCGTGAATGATACTTCGATGCTCAATTCATCTCCAACCTTTACATCGTAAACGTTCCAATAAAACAGGTTATCGACCTCGATGATGTTTGTCTTGAAATGAGGTTTTGCTTCGAGTCCCCTTCCATCCTTTGTTCTCACCAACACCGTGGGTTTTTTTGCATGTCCGTAGCCAACATTTTTCACTGAAAATGTCGAATACTTGCCTCCGCCATCACTCAGAGGTTGAGCGCCATTGAAGGTCAAAGATGGCATAGTCTGTAAAGCCTCGGATGCCCTGATGGAAGCCTGTGTTAGTTGTGTAACCGCACGAGTATTCTTGGCAAGGTAGAAAGTTGCAACGGCTAACGCAACAGTGGCAGAAGCGAGTATACCAGAAAATATCTGCTCTATTAGTTCGGCCATTATTCAAAGTATTAAGAAAGCGACATAAAAAGAAGGGTTAGCGGTCGCCCCTTCATCGTTAGTGATTTGCAACATGGCTGTGTATCTTTATATCCTGCACGGAAGAATTGGCGCATATGAAGGTGGGATTATTCTTGGGTGCGGGTGCTTCAAAACCTTTTGATAAACCTACCACCGCCGAATTACAAAGTAAACTCATTGGGCGTTCTGACGACTTAAACGATGAAATTCTCCAATCATTCCTGCTGACTTATGCAACCAAGGACATCGAGTATGTGTTGGAGGCTCTGAAGGATATTCGAAAGTTTTCCGAAAGCATTGGAGGGAAGTATTTCTTCGAGAAAGGCAAAAACGGAATGTTTTCATTCAATCGCGGAGGAGTGCCATTCGATTCCTTTGTGGAAAACGTCAAAATCGTTGAGAAAAAGGTCGAAGAGGCGGTATACAAGAATTATCGATGGAATCGCCACTTTAACGATGCGTTAGTGAAAATCTACAATGATATCTTCGGGTATCTTAGGGCATTCAACGAAATTAACGTCTTCACAACAAACTATGACCGAGCGATTGAAACATACTGTCACCTTTCAGAAGATAATTATCGCCTTTTCGATGGATTCTGGCGCAAACGGCCAGAGAATGAATTTAGCATCTGGAAAGACTATTTCGACGACCCAATTGTAAGCGGAGACAATAGAACAAGTTTAAGACTGTATAAACTTCATGGGTCACTAAACTGGAAACAACTTTCTGATGGCACGATAGTTAAGACAATCGAGGAAAGCAAGCCTTCTGATACCAATTTCTCTCGAAACATGGTAATTATGCCTACACGTTCACCTAAGGATGAAGAGGAGGAAGAGCCGTTCAGGACACTTAAAGGAAGATTCAGAAAGTTTATGGCTTCTGCGAATGCGTGCGTGGTTATCGGCTTTTCATTTAGGGACAACTTGAATGACATATTCAAGGACTATGTTAACCGAGGCAAGACCCTGATTATCATATCACCTACGGCTATACGTGATTTTATGGTGAATGTGATAGGTGAAAAGGAAGATGGAGACCATTTACCAAGTATAGTAAATAATGACATTCAGGTGTTAGACGTTGCAGGTTCAGATAATCCGCATATCTTCCTATATCGCAAAGAGTTGAAAGCAGACAATAGCGCCCAACTAGTAGATACGTGGAAAAGTGTTATTGCGAATATCCAGAAAGACAAGAAAGGATAACAGTCGTTTCGGCTGTAACATCAGAGAAATATCCTAGTGGCTCTATCATACGTCCTTCGTCACTGGTGCCATCGCTTGCAACCATCGGCGCATTCTGGGAACCCTGGAACGTGGTCGGAGAACATGCAGTCCATGTAGTTTCTAATAATAAATTTCCTGCGCCTACCGTTTGGCAATTTGATGTATCGCACCACCATGAATAATAGAGATGTTTAGAGATATTAAAACGGCCATACAAGAAATATAGTATTACTTACCTCTTCTGCGTCGTCTACCGTCTTCGGCTCCTCAATTGGCTTGTGGTCACCTTCTCACCTAGTAACACGTCCCTGCAATCGGCACAGGTTAGAAGTCGGTCTAATATCCGTCCCTTTGCGATAGATTTACATTTCTAGCAAATTTTGTTGCAAATTTCAATTCCTACAAAGTCTAAATACCGTCACGGGGCAAGTTTGCTTATGCATGATAACGCTCATTCCGGTAAACCAAACAGGCTTGCAAACGAGACGAGCCCCTACCTGCTCCAGCACGCCTACAACCCTGTCGACTGGTACTCGTGGGGGGACGAAGCTTTGCAGCGCGCCAAAAAAGAAGACAAACCCATTTTCTTGAGCATCGGGTATTCCGCGTGCCACTGGTGCCACGTGATGGCCCACGAGTCGTTTGAGGACGAGGAGACTGCAAAAATTATGAACGACCACTTCGTCAACATAAAAGTAGATCGGGAAGAGCGCCCCGACATCGACGACATTTACCAGCGCGCCTGCCAGCTTTCAAGCGGGCAGGGAGGCTGGCCCCTTTCGGTTTTCATGACGCCGGACCACAAGCCATTCTACGTCGGCACATATTTTCCAAAGGACGGCCGGCATTATGGCCTGCCGGGATTCCAGACAATATTGAAACAGCTGGCAGAAGCGTACAAGAGCAAAAAGAGCGAGATAGAGGTGGCGTCTGAAGAGTTCATGAGCGCGCTCTCGCAGACGGCAAGAGACGTTGCCCCGCCCGGCGCCGGGGCAAATGGAGGAATTGAGCGCTCCGTCTTGGACGAGGCAGGAGTCGGGCTGTTGCAGATGGGCGACACCATATATGGCGGGTTCGGCCAGGCGCCCAAGTTCCCGAACTCCTCCAACCTGCTGTTTTTGCTAAGATACTACGACATTTCCGGCATTGCGCGCTTTCGCGACTTTGTGATATTTACGGCAGACAAGATGGCGCAGGGGGGGATACACGACCAGCTTGGCGGCGGCTTTGCCCGGTACGCAACCGACCAGAAGTGGCTCGTGCCGCACTTTGAAAAGATGCTGTACGACAACGCGCTATTGGCGCAGCTATATTCAGAACTGTACCAGATTACAAAAGACGAGCGCTACCTTGCCACCGTGAGAAAGACGCTTGACTTTATTATCCGGGAGCTGACGTATCCCGAGGGCGGCTTTTATTCGGCGCTTGATGCTGACTCGGAAGGAGAGGAGGGCAAGTTCTACCTCTGGACAAAGAAAGAGATCCGCGAGATCCTGAAGGATCCGTCAGCAATAGACGCCCTTTGCGAGTACTATGGCGTGACGGAAGGTGGCAATTTCGAGTTCAAGAACATACTGAATGTGCGGTCCTCGCTTGACGGCATGGCCAAGCGCGCCGGCAAAAAGGCTGAAGAGATCAAGAGGATTATCGACGATGCCGCTGCAAGACTGCTTGCAGAAAGGGAAAAGCGCTTCAGGCCGGGCAGGGACGAAAAAGTGCTCACGTCGTGGAACGGACTCATGATCTCGGGATTTGCAAAAGGCTACGCTGTGACGGGCGACGAGAAATATCTGAATGCGGCGAGAAAAGCAGTCAGATTTATTGAGGCCAAACTGGCGTCGCCTGAAGGCAGGTTGATGCGCACGTTCAAGGACGGCCAGTCAAAACTGAACGCGTACCTGGACGACTATGCATTTTACGCCAGCGCTCTTCTAGACCTGTTTGCAGTCGAGTCAAGGCTCGAGTACCTTGACAAGGCGGCCAAATACATGGATTACATGCTTGCGCACTTTTGGGATGAAAAGGAAGGCAACTTGTTCTTCACTTCCGACGACCACGAGCAGCTCATAGTCAGAACAAAGAACTTTTACGACCTTGCGATACCCTCCGGAAACTCTGTCGCAGCGTCAAACCTTCTGCGGTTGTATCATTACGCGCAGAACGCCGGTTACCTCGAAAAGGCGACGCGGATAATGAAGTCGGGGGCAAAGCCTGCGGCCGAAAACCCGTTTGGCTTTGGGCAGCTCTTGATGGCGATATACCTCTACGTGAAAAAGCCGGTCGAAGTCATTGTTATCAATAGGGGGGAGATGTCAAAGTGGATAAACAGCATTTTCCTGCCCGACGGAATAACCGCGATCGTCGCGGAAAGCGACCTGCCCGCTCTGGAAAAGTACGCGTTCTTCAAGGGTAGGAACGCGGAGGGAGGCGAGACCGCGTTTGTCTGCCGCAATTTTGCCTGCTCACTTCCCATAAAATCGCAGCAAGAGCTTGAGCGCCAGCTTGGTGTCAAACCTTCTTGATGTCAATTGTCAGCACTTCGCCAACCCTGGGGCTGCCGAGCTTTTCGTAGCGGCGCTTTGGCGTTGTCATCTGGATCATAGTCCGCGAGTAGCTCCGAATGACTGTCTGCGGTTGGGAGCGCAAGATGGCCTCCAGTATCGGCTTGACCTGCTCCTTGACCTCCTTGTCTGTTATGGCCCTGTCGACGGCTTCGAGCATCATCTGCTGCTGCGAGACTGCCTCCAGCTCGACATCTTCAGCCAGCGTGAGGGTGACGCTTGTGCCCGTGTCAGTCATCTGGGTTATCTTGAATCTTGCAGAGTCGTCCTGCATGGCATCTTGGTGTGCACGGCCATTACTAAATCAATCCCTGAACAGCTCTTCCTCTTCAAGCTGGCCTTCCTTCCACAACAGGTAGACGAGGACGCCGGCGCTTGCCGAAAAAACGACGATGTTGACCAGCAGTATGGACAGGTCCACGCGCACGTTCATGACGTACAGCCTGACAAACGCGTAGGCGATGGCCCCTATCATAGCCGCAATTGCGCCTGCTATGCCGTAGCGGATGGTCATTCTGTCCACTATCAATGCTTGTAGAGTCATGCGTATAACTTTTAACGGCAGGCCTGCCTTAGACTACCATATGCAGCTGGTCAAAAAACTCGAGATAAAGTCAAGGGAAAAGATTATCGAGTTTCTAAACAGCCAGCCGGCGGGCCGGATCGCGTCGATAGACAGAAACGGCTACCCTCAGGTCATACCCATGAACTTTGTATGGGCCGACGGGGCGATATACATGCACTCGCACCCCGCAGGCGAAAAGTTGGACAACATGCTGCGCAACCCGCAGGTTGGCTTTGAAGTCGACCAGCACGTTTGCTTCCTACCGTCATACTATTTCCACCCGACCGACGCGTCGCAGGCAGATACGCTCTACATAAGCGTCGTGATAAAGGGCACTGCGTCGCTTGTCAGGGATAACGGCGAGAAGGCCCGGGCGCTCAACGCTCTAATGGAAAAGTACCAGAAGGAAGGGGGGTACGAGCAGCTCGCGCCGGAAATGCCTGTCCTCCAGGAGGTGGCAGTCATAAAAGTGGTGCCGGACGAGATGCGGGGTAAGTACAAGGTGGGCCAGCACTGGTCAAGGCCATACAGGCTAAAGATGGCGCAGAACATCATCGATCGGGAAGGGCTGGAGAACGCAAAGCCGGTCCTTGCCATCATGGGCGTCGTTTTCAAAGACGGCAGGCTAGAGCTAGAAAGCGACCCCGAGATGTGAAAATGAATGACCTGCATAATCCACCCTGACTTTTTCGACGACAACTGCGAAATGTGCCGCCAAGAGTACCTGGAGATGAAAAAGGCCGGCGAGCCGGCCCCGGCCAAGGAAAAGAGGTACAAAGAGTTCACTGAAGAGAGGGCGAAAAAGCTCTACGAAGAGATACTCTTGCAGTACCTGAAAAGCGGGCTTGGGGACGCCGAGGCCGCTGGCAAGGCCCAAGCGGTGGTGCGCAAGCAGTGCGACATAAGGGGTATCCCACACTGGCCCTGGCTCTAGGCAGCCAGCTTTTTGCGCTTGCTGCCCTGTGGGTAGATCGTCTGCCCGACATCCTTGTACATCTTCAAAAAGTACTTGCCCTTTTCAGTCGTGTGGTACTCCCTTTCCTTTTCAGAATATTGCAACAGACCGCTGTCCGTCAACAGTTGCAGGTATTCCTTCAACTGGGGGAATGAGAGAAAGGCACTGTACATTATCCGGGTCTTTATAGCCCCGCCGAGTGCGACATCCAGCATGGCAGCCGCGATGTCCATTCTGCTTCTGTACTTCACGGGACAATATTCACACGCATCAGATAAATATGTGCTCTAATAAAAAACCGGAAGAAAGCTCTATTCTACTCTACGTCTACCTTTTCCTTGCGGTCGCGACCTGACTTTTCCGGTTCGTCAAGCTTTTTCAGCTCTGACAGCAGGAACTGGCGGTACTTGCTGCGGTCGTCCCTGCTCATTGCGCCTAGGTTCGAGCTGAGCGTCGTCCCGATGGTTATTACCCTGTCCACCAAGTCCGTTGCGACTGCCGCGCCCATATTTCCGATGCGTAGGATTACGTCAAGCTGCTTGTGGATGATGCCATTGAGCGATTCTAGGTCTCTTATGATGGCAAGGCCTTTCTTTGTTATGGAATACCGCCCGTCGTCGTTTTCCACCGCGAGACCGTCGTCGAGTAGCCTGCCGAGCAGGGGATAGATTAGGCCTGGCGACGGCTTCCAGCGCCCTTCAGTCTGCGCTATCGCCTTGTCGATTATCTCCTTACCTGTCATCGGCTTTTCCTTCAACAGTGCCAGTATGTAGTGGCGTGAAAAGCCCCTTGGTATGGAGCTTCCGACACGTGCAAGCCATTCACTTATCATATCACTAGTAATATCACTAGCGAATATAAGCGTATCGCTAGTGATAGTGCTGTTGCAAACTAGAGAGTTAGGAAAGGCTGTTGCGTCCCGGTGTCCTCTATGTCGATTAGTTTTTACCGAGAGCATCTTCCCGTTAGGTTTATTTCCCGAACGCCCGTTGCTTTGCACTGGCTATGGCATTAGCCCGGGCGCGAGCCTGAACCGCCCTTTTGAAAAGGTGCTGATAATGTCTACCAATGGAGGATGGTGGGCAAAAATAAAAGGAATAGAAATTGCGTTTCTTGCGGTAGGAGCTATAGCCGGCGCATTATTGCGCTATAAGCTAGCCGAATCGCAGCTGATTGCTGACACACTCCCCGGAAGCGTGCTGGCAGCAAACGTCATCGGAAGTTTCATACTCGGGATCTTTTCCATATTGTTCGTGGCATGGAACCTGGACTCGCGCTACTCGCTTCTGGCAGCCGTGGGGTTCTGCGGCTCGCTCACGACGATGTCGTCGTTTGCCCTTGAGACTGTCAACCTCGCAGACAACAGGCAGTTTGGAAGCATGGCGATAAACATACTTGCAAACGTTGGCCTGTCGATAGGCGCAATAGTTGGTGGCAGGTCCCTTGCAACAGTCATCCTGAAGGGGGGGCTCCAGTGATGGTGGCAAGAAAGATGCTTGCACTTGCAATCCGGATAAAGAAGAACGATAACTTTGAAGGCAAGCGCCTCGAAAGGGCTCTCTTGGATCTTTTCGTCCGGTCCGGCATCACCGGCGCGACCGTGTGGGCAGGAGTCGACGGCTTTGGTAAGCGGGGCCGGTCAAAGGTCCAGATGGAGGGGATAACCTTCAACATGCCACTCATCATAGAGGTTATCGAGGAGCGTGAAAAGCTCGAACCGCTTCTGGTCGAAATCAAGAACATGGTGAACGACAACGGCCTTGTGACCGTCCATCAGGTCGACGTGTTCTGATACGTGGGCAGCGAATTTCCAGAATTTATATGTATTGATTAAGGTACCTGTAGTATAGTTATAGATAATCTAAATATGGATGATATTTGTAATCAGTTTTAGTAAAAGGCGTAAATATTACATTCGTGCATATTTAGCCGTGCTGCGACGGTCGTCCACTGTAAGGAAGGTTGTGGAAAGCGGGAAGCGATACGGCGCACTGCTCGGTTCTGGTGCCGCCTCGGGACTAATAGCATCGCTTGCGCTCAGCGCCCTGATACTTTTGGCCGAGCGGGTCGCCGGGCTTCCTGTGGGCGCGTTCTACCTCGTGCTACTTGCGGCGATAACCCAGAGCGCGGATTACAGCATGTATGCAATAGCGCAGGGGCTACTGCTCCACCTGGCTGCAGGAACGTTCATAGGGCTGGTCATATCTGCGCCGTTTGCAGCGTCACGCAGGGCGTACTCTGCGCTCTTACGGTTTGCGCCCGGCCTGGGCCTTGCAGCAGGAGCCACTATCTGGCTCGCGCTCTTTGTTCCTGTTACCTTTGGCGCGATGATACCACTTTTGCAGTCCCTTGACAGCCAATCCGTGATAAGCCAGCGGGCGCCGGTGGGCAACCTGTTCCAGGTGGCAGTGGGAGACCTCTTGGCAATGATGGATCGCGTTCTTTACACAGCGCTTGCGTTTAACATGTTTTATGGGCTCGTCACGCTCATCCTTACAAGGTCGTTTGTAGGGGCGCTGATTGGCAGAAAGAAGCAGGTAATTTTATAAAGCCAACCGGAGCACCTTTCGCGCATGAGGCAGAGGCGCATCCTTAAGAACCGCCGGCGGGTGGGCGAGGCCATAATGATTGCAAGCGGAGTAGGCGTCGCAGTGCTCGGGCTTGCGATGAACGTCCCGCCTGTCTCTTTTGGGGGCCTCTGCATACTGGGCCTTGGAATATTCTCAGTATTCTGGAGATAGGCCGATGAACAAGAATATTATGATAGCCAAGATAGCAGGCATAGTTGATGCCGCCTCTGCGGACGTCGCCTGTGCTGCAAATCCCGTGCCTACCTGCGATCTGCCTTCCAGCAGGTCTTGGACCCGCTAGCCTAGCGCGTGACTTTATAGCGCCTGCCTGAAAGTTCTGCCAGGCTTTCTGACACCTGCCACAGCAGTGAATCGACTTCGGCGTTTTTTTCGCCTATCTGACGCTTTTTTTGCTCTGTGTCCTGCCTGTTGCGCTCTATCTCTTGCTCAAGGACCGATACCTTTTCTTCATGATCGGAGGCGCGCCTTGCAGCCTCTGTGTCTTGCCGCGCCAGGTCTGACATCTCTTTTGCAATCTCTCTTGCAGTTTCATGAAGCCCTGGGAGCGACGAGTGGATGGAGTCCAGGTTCTGCAGGATCTTGTCAGAGTCTTTCAGCTGAACTTGACCCGAGCCAACCGACCTGCTTATCTCATGCAAGAGCGCCAAATACTGCGGCAGGTCCTCGCCAAACATGTTCCACGGCTCTGAGGACATGACCTGTAGCCGCCTCTCGGTCTCTTTTGACACGTTGTAAGAATATTTCGTCAGCGCCCTGGAAACGTGGGAGAACATTTCTGACAACTCGCCCCGGAACTCCTCCTGGCGCTTTCTGGCGCCGGCTATTCGTTCATTTGCTTCCTGCGCGCGGGCAAACTCGGCTGACCCCTTTACTGCTGCTAGCTCCTGCCTTGCTTTTTCCAGCTCTGCCGCATGCGCCACCAGTATCTCTTCGATGGATTGCGACGAGGCTTCGTCGGCCTTGATGGAGGCCATCTTCTGGGTTATGGTGTTGATCGTGGCTGCGCACCGGACGGCCGGCGCCCTCTCCTGCTCAAAGAGTGCAAAGATTGATTTCGCCTCCTTTTGCAGGTCCTCCAGCTTGTTAAAGCCGGCCCTCATCTTGTCCGCGTGCTTTTTCAGGAAATAGTTGAGCATCTTGCTGTGTGAGCCGCTGACCTCGCCCATGCGGTTCAGGATGGAGTCAAGCCTCTCGCGGAACTTTCTTGCGTCGCCTGCTGATTTCACGGGTACAAGCTCTACAGAAGCCTCTCTCCTGAGAGTCGACACGACCGTCCTCCTCGCAGTCTCGACCGTGGACCCGAACCTCTTTTCGAGTTCTTCAAGCTTGATCTTTTCCTTCTCCATCTCGTCAGCTATCGAGCCGAGGGTGGCAAGCACACCTTCGGCGGACTGGCGCAAGGGCTCAAACCTGCCGGCAAGCCATTGGACCTTTACTGACTCCTGCTCCTGAAGTAGCGACTGCACCTGGGGAATTGAAAGCGATTCTGCCTCCGGAGCCACGACTGCCGGCTTGGTCCTCTCCTCTGCTTTCTCTTTCTTTTTGAAAAACCCGAAAGGGGGAACCACGTGGTATTGGGCGAATCCGTCACAAAAAACTGTTGCGATCCGAGAAAATGCTTAAGGCGCAGCGTGAGGTATATTGGTCATGGCTGCAGGCGCGCCTGCTCCTGCAAGGGGGGCCATCCACGCGGCGAAAAGGTGGATGGGCAGGCATGAGACTACCCTGCTCATCGCAAACGCGGCCGTCCTGGGGTTCCTGTTTTTCCTACACCTGATTGACCCCGCGGCAGTCCCGCTATCTGCGAACCTTGTCAACGTCACTGCCATAGCGCTCGTCGGCTTTCTCTTTTTCACGATTGCCTGGAAGGGGCTGGTTCCCGCAGCTATATGCGCCCTAGGAGTTGTACTATTACATAACGCCATCATTCTGCCCTACTACCCTCCCGGCGAAGGAGCCTTCTCACAACTGCTCCCGAACGAACGGAGCGGAGTAAGAAGCCCGGAAGAAGCCGCCGGGGTCGCAGTCACAATGCACTTTCTGCTTGGCATCGGCATGGTGGCCCTGAGCATGGTTATAGCCCACGCGCCGAAACTCCTCTTTGCCCGCAACAGGCCAGAAGAGAAGGAATCGGTCTGGTCGAAATATCCCATTTGGTACGACAACGTCAAGCTGGTAGGGCGCTATTCGGAGCCGATGGTACAGGCCAGAAGCCTGATGGAAGACCGCGACCGCTACTTGCTCTGGCGATACGAGTACGTCCTGGCAAGTATCTATGGCACACCGCACCTAGTAAGGCCTGACGGTCTGGTGCCTGAAAAGAGCACGGAATTTATCCGCGACCGCGAGAGCGGGCTCCTTATGGGCATGGGCAGGTACGACAGCTACTTTGTGTGAATCTTCTTATGGGGTCTGTCTGTCCTACAAGCTGGTGCTGGCGCATGCGGCGACGCAGATAGAGCAGAACCTAGGAGTCGACTACTACGCCGCCACGGAAGAACTTTACCATTACATGCGCCGCCACGTTGAATCCGAACAAGAACTGGAAAGACTGGTTTCTTCATTTCTTGGGAGGGCAAAAAAGTGAAGGAAAAGGCGCAATCATTTGAGCTTGACTACCTGCTGTCAAAGATAGGCGACGACGAATATTTCCACGACTTTCTGCGCGTCCGACGCCTTGAGGCAGGGGTGCTCCGCCTGCGTCCCGGCGAGGAGGACACACAGACCCCCCACGACGCGGACGAACTCTACTACGTTGTGCAGGGCAGCGGCTACCTTGAGGTCGGGAGCGAGCGCAAGACTATAATGAAAGGATCCATAGTATTCGTACCTGCAAAGATGCCCCACCACTTTTACGGTAACAGGAACCTGCTCGTCGTGCTCTACATCTTTGCGGAATAGGTATAAATCAGCCCCTGCCTGCATGGAAGTAGAACGATATGCCGATTACCGACGCGACAAAGAAACAGATAGCCCAGCACCGCCGGCTGTACTTCAAGATCTGCTTCCGGTGCGGTGGCAAGAACCCGATTTCTGCGCTGCGTTGCAGGAAGTGCCACAGCAGCCAGATGAGGCTCAAGAACAGGACACTTGGCGCCAAGAAGTAAGGTCAGACCAATCTTTTCACTTTGCGAGAAGCATTTTAGGTCGTTTTGTTTATTACAAGCTAACTCATGAAAGCGCTTGCTATCGTCGGTCTAGTGCTTGTAGCATCAGTCGTATTGTTAGCGTACTTGAGTATCGAGGATTACAAACAGCATTTTGCATATCAAACAGAAGCCAACGAAGAAGCGAACGAATGCGCTGAACTGAATTGCTTTGGCATGGGGTTAGATGCCCTAGATGCAAAGTTGTATTATCAACAATCTATGTACGAACTGTTTGTCGGCATGACGCTAGGCTCTGTCGGCTTGATTTTCTTGGGCCTGAACATCCGTGATTTGGCGAAGCCTGCAGAATAGTTGACAAGATAGAATGGATGGGGAGAGATTCGAACTCTCGACCACCTGTGTGTGAGACAGGTATCCTAACCAGACTAGACTACCCATCCGTCGGTCTTGCTTGCGATTGACCGATAATATATGTCCAACTACGTTCCTTCGGCAAAACCTTCCAGGTACGTCTGTTGCTCCGGCGTAAGGACATCAATCGCGACGCCCATCGACTGAAGTTTGGCCATCGCGATGTCCTGGTCCTGAGCCTTGTCGATATCGTAGACGATAGGCTTCATCGTCCCCTTTGACGCTGCCAGCTTTAGCACCGCAAGGAACTGGTTTGCAAAGCTCATGTCCATTACCTCTGACGGGTGACCTTCGGCCGCCGCCAAGTTGACGAGCCTGCCCTCGCCTATCAGGTAGACCCTGCTCCCATTCTTGAGATCGTACTGCATCGTGTGCTGGTTTACTTCCTTGTGGCCTGTCGATTGTTTCTCAAGGTCTGGTATTGAGATCTCGACGTTAAAGTGGCCGGCGTTTGCCAGTATCGCGCCGTCCTTCATATTGGCGATGTCGTCTGAAACGATGACATCCTTGCAGCCCGTCGTCGTGATAAAGATGTCACCGACACTTGCAGCCTCGTTCATAGTTGCAACGGAATAGCCGTCCAGCTTGGCCTTGAGCGCAGCAATCGGTTCAACTTCCGTGACTGTGACGTTTGCGCCAAGCCCCGCGGCCCTCCTTGCGATGCCCTTTCCCACGTGGCCATAGCCGGCGACGACCACGCTCTTGCCGGACAACAGCACATTCGTCGCGCGTATAATGCCATCTAATGCAGATTGCCCGGTGCCGTAGACGTTGTCAAAGTCGTGCTTGGTCTCGGCGTCGTTCACTGAAATTATGGGGTAAAGAAGCCGGCCTGCCTTTTGCATGGCCCTGAGCCTGATGACGCCCGTCGTGGTTTCTTCGGTGCCGCCGTATACCGGGCCGGCAATGTCGCCATCCCGACCCTTTTCCATCGCCTTGTGCATCTCGACCGTAAGGTCCGCGCCGTCGTCGATGGTTACGTGTGGGTTGAGCTTCATCGCAGAATGGATATCATCGTAATACTCTTTCGTGGAAACACCCCTGCTTGCAAACACGCCGATTCCTTCGTGCTTGGCAAGCGACGCCGCGACATCGTCTTGCGTGGAAAGAGGGTTGCAGCCGCACCAAGTTATTTCCGCGCCTGCAGCCTTGAGCGTCCTGACAAGAACGCCAGTCTCCTTTGTAACGTGCAGGCAGCCGGTCACCCTGATGCCTTTGAGAGGCTTGGTCTCGCCATACTTTTTCCTGAGGGCTACGAGGACAGGCATGTGGGCCTCCGCCCAGTCAATGCGCCTCTCGCCCTCTTTTGCAAGCGAAAGATCCTTGACCCGGTATTCCATGACCGTGAAATCCTGTACTCCCTATATTACTTATTTGCCCCTCCCTAAAGCAGGCCCTTGTCGCGCATGATATCCATGACCTGCTCGTCGGTGACGGGCTTGAATTCCTCGTAAAACTCGCCCACCGCCCCAAAGTCGTGCGGGGTTTCAAGCACTATAACAGCGTCCGCCTCGTGCCTGAGCGCTTCGACAGTTTGCGCCGGCGCGACCGGAACTGCAATGACGAGCGTGTCCGGCTTTCGCTTCCTTACCCATCTGGCGGCCGCTATCACCGTCGCTCCCGTCGCGATGCCGTCGTCCACTAGCACCGCCGTCTTGCCCTGTATGCGGTACGGCATCCCCGGCCTCCTGTACGCTGCGGACCTGCGCCTTATCTCTGCAGCCTGCCTCGCCTTTTCCTGCTCGAGATATTCCGGCTGCAGCCTGAGCGCGGTCACAAGGTAGCGGTTGATGTATTCGGTGCCGTCCTCCATGACTGCACCTATCGCTAATTCTTCATTGCCGGGTGCGCTGAGCTTCCTAGGTATCACGATGTCAAAGCCGGCGCCAAGCCTCCGGGAAACAACGTCAGCAAGTATGATTCCACCCCTTGGTATGCCAAGGACGAGCACCGGCCCGCCGTGGCCTTCCACCTTTGCAAGCCTGTCTGCGAGGGCCTCGCCGGCGTCCGCCCTACTGCGGAACTTCATCTGACAGCCTTGTAGCGCACAGGATTTAAGCATTGACAAGACTTTAAAATCGGCCACGAATAGCGTGCATGTGCGCAAGTTCCAGATCGCAGTCATTGGGTACAACGGCGACAGTTGCTCAGACGAGGCCAGAGCGCTGGCATACGAGACCGGAAAGGAGATTGCCAAGGCTGGGGCCGTGCTTGTCTGTGGCGGCCTCGGGGGCGTCATGGAAGCAGCGTGCAGAGGTGCCAAGGATGCAGGTGGCACCACGGTGGGCATAATCCCCCAGGACGACTTTTCGCATGCAAACAAGTACTGCGACATTGTCGTCTGCTCAACTATCGGCTTTGCGAGGGACTTTATCGTGGCGTCGTCTGCCGACGGCATAGTAGCGGTGGGAGGTGGCGTGGGCACGCTCACCGAACTCTCGATAGGTTACATGATGAAAAAGCCGATGGCTGCAGTCGCCGGGAGCGGCGGCATTGCCGATTCGTACGGCGGCAAGTACCTCGACGAGCGCAAGCGCGTGCAGATAAAGGTTGCAAAAAACCCGGCGGAAGCCGTCAAGATTGTGATGCCAAAAGGATGAGAAAAAGCCGTGCTGGCCTTGGGCTTTTGGCCTGCTCAGAACCTGCCACGACGAACGCATGGCGATCCTGGTCCTTGCCAATGCTTGTGCAATCGACACCCTGAAGGACGTTTCTTGCGCCAAGCGGCCGTCAACTCCTAGGACGCATCGAGCCTTTACCCGTTGCGCAGGTCTTTTGACGGTTCACCTTTCGACCAGTCGGCATCATTTCTTACGCAGAAATAGGATTTAAGACTTGCTGCGACTGCCTCCAGCAGGGCTAACCTCGATAGTTGACGAGGTACGGGTCGGGCTCGTAAAACGCGCCGTGCTTTGCGGCCAGTTCCTTGAGCGTGTCGAGCACCCTTTTTGCACCAAATTCCTGAACGGTAGCAAACAACTCTTTCCTTAGCCCCATGCCCAGCCTCAGCGCCTTTTCAAGGTCTTCCCTGCCGCACACGCCCTTTGTTATCAGCCAAGCCGCGTTGTTTGCCGCGACTGCCAGTATCTTTATCGGGTCGTAGGTTGCGGCCTCCTCCTCTGTCAGGCTAACCCGCTCGTACTTGTCTCCCTTGTACTCGTAAAAGCCCTTGCCGGTCTTTTGGCCTAGGCTCTTTTCCTCGAACAGCTTTTTGATGGCCGGGTGCGGGTTTATGACCTTGGTGTCGCGCATGTGCATCTCGACTGTCGCCTTGTGTATCACATCAAGGCCGGTATAGTCTGCAAGTTCGAAGATGCCCATTGGGAACGACAACCGGAATTTCACGGCCGAGTCTATCTGGGTCATCTTTGCACCGTCCCGGTCCATGCAGTACGCCGCCTCGTGGACCAGGGGGATAAAGACGCGGTTTACGATAAAGCCGGGAACATCCTTCTGGCAGAGGACCGGCTGCTTGCCCACCTTCTTGCAAAAGCCCATTGCCATTTCTACCATGTCGCTGTTTGTCCTGTTTCCCGGGATGACTTCGACCAGCGGCATCAGCTGGGGGGGGTTGAAAAAGTGAAGGCCGATAAAGCGGTCGGGCCTGCTTGTCAGTGCAGCCATGTCTGTTATGGGAAGAGTGCTCGTATTCGACGCATACAGCGTCTTTTGCTCCGCAAGGCTGTCTATCTCCGCGTACACCTTTTTCTTCAAGTTCATGTCTTCCGGCACGGCTTCGATGAGTAGGTCCGCGTCTCTCAGCGCTTCTTTCAAGTCGACTTTGGGGGTTATGTGTGCAAATATCGCGTCCGCGTCTTGCTGCGACAGTTTCTGCTTTTCGACGAGCTTGTTGAGCGACCACCTTATTCTTTCCATCGCCTTGTCCAAGAACGACTGCTCGATGTCGCGCAGCGTGACCGTGTAGCCTGCCATCGCAGACACCTGCGCAATGCCGTGACCCATGACGCCGGAGCCAAGCACTGTTATCTTGTTGATTGCCATTTCCCTTGAGGGGCTGTCAGGGAATTTTTAATGTTGCTATCGAAGGCTCTTTAAGCCCGCAAGGGCTAACAGTTGCGAAGGCTTGGACTTAGAAAAGTTCACGGAAGACGTGACGTCGCTTGCCGGCAAGATGAGCAAAGGCGAGCCGCCTGAAAATGTCGAGCGGCTCGAATTTGTCAAGAACAGGTTGATTGATCTCTACCAGAAAAACCTTGTTAAGATAAACCACTCGGCGATGGAGCTCGTATGCGCACGCCACCTCATCCGCGACGGGTACACCGTAGACGTTGAAAAGCAGCTGACGGACATCCTTGTCTGCGACGTTTTTGCGACCAAGGGCGACGGCTCTGCCATCGTGGAAATCGAAACGGGCTTTATCCCGCCAGAACACGCGCTCGATCCACTGGCGTACTATGCCGCAAGGATTGCAAGCAAGATAGCAAGGTACAGCAAGCACGCAAACAAGTTCATCCTTGCGACGCCGCCTGTAAGTGTGCTCCCAATACCTGCAATTTTCCGGAAACCTCCGCGCGACCGTCAGACAAAGGACGTGCAGGAGCTGAAGATCTTTTGCGACAAATACTACAGCAATCCGCCGGTCGCGGAGGACAACCTCCTGAACGCGCATCTGCACGTGGTCTACATCATCAACATTGATGCTGGCAGGGTGGTGGAGATGGACGTTGACTCGTACTTTGAGAACATGGGCGACGCGCTCTTGCGCGGCATGTCAGGCATCTAGTATCTCGTTATCGTTCGCTGGCTACCTGAAGGTCTCCCGCCTTTTGGCCTTGAAGGCCGCTGCTCGTCGCTCCCGCTCTCTATGGAAGCCTTGACCATCTTGAGCATGTTGTCGTCCTTGGTACCCTCCACGTACACGATGTAGACGTGCGCGTGCTCCTTGCCTTCCACTTTGCGCACGACCCTGCCAATCCTCTGCGCCACCTGGTTGGTGTTCGACGAGCTTGCGATTATGATGGCGATTCCTACCTGCGGCACGTCGTAGCCAATTTCCAGCGTGTGCACAGACAGGAGCGGGAAATAGTCGGAACCCCAGCTCTGCAGTATCTCCTCGCGCTCTTGCCTCCTGACGCCGTTGTGGATCGTCCTTGCAGGTGTCCCCGACGCCTCGAGCATGTCGCGCAGCTGCTGTATGGAATCTATCGTTTCGGAAAATATCATGACGCGTTCGCCCGGGTGGCTTTTTACAATCTCGACTGCCTTCAGCAGCTTTTGCCTTGTCGAGCTCAGCACTTGCTTGCGCTTGCGCACCATTGCAAACCACTGCTTGGCAAGCGAGCCCCTTGCGCCCCCGCGCATCAGTATCTTGGTCATCTTGTCCGGCTCGTACGCCTGTAATTTCCGGGAAATGTCCTTGATGGTGTAACTTGCCTCGTCGTAGATCTTTTGCTCCTCGTCGGTGAATTTCACCTTCTCTTCTATCACAATCGGCCTGGCGAGCCTGCCGTCTGACACGGCATCTCTTATCATGTATTTTTTCACCGGCGGCGCGATCGTCAGTATGGTGTGGTAGCGAGGCTCTCGCTCGTTTATCGTGGCAGTGAGGCCGAGTATCGCCTTGTTTGCATCTTCAACGATTACGTCAAATATCCCGTCAAATTCCACGGCAGTCTCGCTGACGAGATGAACTTCATCGAGCACCACCATGTCCGCCTGCCTGACAAGGTCAAAATTGTTGATGACGCTTTGGTAGGTGCTAATAGTTATCTCACGTGCGTCCTTGCGCATGCCGTAATAGACGCCCATGTTGCCTTCATCAATGCTGTAGCTCAGCAGCCTACGCACGTTCTGGTTGATAAGCACTATTCTTGGGACAAGGAAAAGTATGCGATAGTGCTTTGCGCCTGACTTTTCTGCGGCCCTTCTTGCACACTCCCACGCTATCTCTGTCTTGCCAGTTCCGGTGCTGTATATCACCGAACCGCGGCAGCCGTTCTGCATCCACGCCTCCACTGCTTCAATCTGGTCCCTCTTAAGGTCGAAAGGGAACTTGAGCGCGGATATGGCAGGCACATCTCAGGTGGACTTGTCGTCACTAAAAACTTTAATGATCATCCCGCCCGCGATATGCCATGAAGCCGCAGGTATACATGATGCGCCAGGACGACCCCTTCAAGTGCACTGCGGCAAAACTGGCAAAATTCCGAATAGCCGAACCTGTCAGGTTCATACGAAAAAACACCCTAGTGCTCAGCCCGTTTTCCGATACTCTGCTTACGAGAAGCGACGCCAAGATGGCGGACGCAGTGTGCGCAATAGACTGTTCTTGGGAAAGGGCCGACGAAGTTGCAAAACACCAACGCGTTTTTTCGGCCGGAATCAGCCGCAGACTACCGGCGATGCTTGCTGCAAACCCCGTCAACTATGCGAAACTTGGCAAGCTGTCTTCTGCCGAAGCTCTGGCGGGCGCTCTCTACATTCTGGGCGACAGGCAGACAGCGTCAGCGATACTGAACAAGTTCAAGTGGGGCCACACCTTCCTTGAACTGAACGCATACCTGCTTGAAGACTATGCAAGCGCCGATACGCAGGAGCAAATAAGGCAGATAGAGCGCGAATACTTTCCAGCTTAGAAGTTCTATTCACGAAGCTGGGTTTCACTGGAAACGTGGTTATTACAAACCTAAAATAGCTAGAAGCACCAACCATCTTTGCGAGCCAGCGGGCGGGCGACTCGAAAAGAGAGGAAACTCCTCCCTCGCAGCAGGCATCCGAATTGGCGACAATTAGCCGGAGACGGCTGGCAACGGAACAGAAAAGAGATCCGGTCGGGGCGCACCGTGATGGCGGCAAGCCTGAGGTTCCCGATACTGGAATGAAACTGCCGACCCGGATGGAGCAAGGCCAAACAGAGCGCAAGGTTCCTGCATCTGCTCAGGTTGGCTGCTCAGCGGAATCTCGCCTAGAACAGAAGGAGGGTTACGGCTGGCACGCATTACGATTCGCGGGGGCCACGGCCCCATCTTCTTTTGAACTACAATCACTAAAGCCTGTCGACCGTCACGGATTTTCTTGATGTGTGTATGAAGCAAGTACATCAAAAGGTTATCATTGAGACATGGCTATCTAAGATCAGTGGCAGAAAAAGGGCCAAATATTGAAAAAAGACTGGGTAGGCACCTTTACGATGACGAGAAACTTGAAAGCATGCTCCGCTATTACAAGATTGAAGACAATTATGAGGCTCTAATAAAATACATCAAATATCAGGGCATGCTGGACGGCGAGGAATAACTCTTATCTCGCCTCGAGTTTTCTGATAAACAGTGTACGCAGTCATCTTTGGCATAGTAACGGCCGCCGTGGCGGTTGCCGGCTATGTCGCGTTCGCAAATTTTACTAGACCTGACTATGCGCTGGAAGTGGACGCGACGCGGGACACGACCGACATTTCTGGCACTATGTACCGCATCCGGGTCGCAAACGTCGGGACGGAAAGGCTGACTGACATCACGGCCGAGCTGGGCGCAGGCGACGTGCAGAGCAAGGACTTTCTGGAGCCCGGTCAGACCTACTACTTTTACCCTGCTCCCGAAACGCCCCCGGCCACAATAAGGGTAACTGCAAATGAGGGCATAGAGGTCGTAACCGATTACAGGACGCCGGCAAAGACTATAGGCCTTCCAGGATCTGGAAGATAGTATAAATTGACACGCGCGCTCTTCAAACCGGTTGGTGCTCCTTTTCCCGCAGTCTCCCAGGGGAGACGCGCTTGCGCGCAAGTACGGCTACGATCCATGGCTCGTGAGCAGATTCTTGCAGTACGTCCCAGATGTCGAGCAGTTTTTGGACAAGATGGAGAGCAAGCCAACACGGTATATCCGAGTCAACACTCTCAAGATGGATACCAAGAGCCTTGCAGACAGGCTTGCCAAGAAGGGGTTTGAACTGCGACAAACTGCTCTGCCCGAAGTGCTCGCCGTGGAAAAAGAGCCAATGTCTGCTGGTGCCACCACCGAATACATGCTTGGCCACTATTACCTGCAGGACCTGAGTTCGTGCATGGCAGTCGAGGCCCTTGACGTGCAGAAAGGTCAAAAAGTGCTTGACATGGCTGCAGCGCCCGGTGGCAAAACCACGTTTATCGCCCAGCGGATGCAAAACACGGGCGCTATAATCGCCCTTGAGCCCAACGAAAAACGCGCAAGGTCTATGGCATTCAACCTTGCCCGGCTGGGCGTTTTCAACACATGCGTGTGCAAGATGGACGGCCTTGAGGCCGCAAAACTCGGCAAATTTGACAGGGTGCTCCTCGACGCGCCGTGCAGTTGCGAAGGCGTGATTGCAAAAGACCCGTCAAGAAAGACAAGCCACGCGCCCGAAGACGTCGACTACTGCTCTGCAAGGCAGGCGAATCTGCTCGAAACCGCGATAAAGGCGACCAAGCTTGGCGGGGTTGTCGTTTACTCGACATGCTCTTTTGCGCCGGAGGAAAACGAGGCGGTGGTAGAAACGGTGACAGGAAAGCTCGGCGCTAGGGTCGAGCCCTTTGGTCACGGAAGCGCAGGTCTTGACTCCTTTGGCGATAAAAAATTCAGGATGGGGAAAAACACGCGCCGGTTCTACCCGCACCTGCACGACACAACCGGTTTTTTCGTGGCGAGGCTGAGGGCATGAAGTACCGCAAGCCTGCAAGGGATGAACGCACGATCATAAACAGGGCGCTTGCTCAATGGGGCGTCTTTGACGCTTTGAAAGATAGCACACTCATTGTCAGGGAAGACGGAAAATCGCGGCAGGCCTGCCTTGTCACGCCAGAGCTTGAAGCTGCCATCGCGAACATCAACCCGCTATTCTGCGGCCTTGCTGTCGGAGATCTTGCCAAGCACTTCCAGCCAACAATGGAGGGAGCGGACCTATTTGCAAGGCTCTCCGGGGGCGGCAGGAATTACGTGGTGGTGGGCGAGAACGCCGAAAAACTCGTGCTTTACGGGAGAGATGTCATGGGCGATTCCGTCATAAGCGCCGCCGATCTTTCAGAGAACGAGCTTGTCATAATCACGAACAGGGCCGGCGAGGCCCTGGGCATAGGCAGGACGCGGTTTGCCGGAAAATCGATGATGCAAAAAGGACGGATAACCGTGACGACTGTAGTGGACGCGGGCCGCTACCTGCGCGAAGAGGACGGCGAAAGGCAGGCCAAGATGTCTAGGTCGCCTCGACGGAGGCGTTCCTGAGCACGGTCGAAATATAGTCTGCCGTCGTCTCCAGCTCCTTTGACATTTCCTGGATGGACATGCCAGTGTCGTACAGCTCGAAGATGCGCTCGTCCAAGTCGTACTTGGCCTCCTCTTCGGTTCTCATCATTGCCGGAAAGACGATTTCCGATAATAGGGGTTGTTATCTATATTCTATGTACAAGTATGTGAAATAAAGTAAAGTAGTGGGGAGGCGCAGCTCTTACTTTCTGGCCTTCCACAGTATGAACACTGCGATTGCGCCCATCATGCCGCCCAGAATGAGGAGCACCTGGATCGGGAATCCGCCGGTTGCAGTGTATGCCCCTTCTGGAGCCTCCCTTGAAACCGTGGCAAATTCGGCATCGCTTTGGCTTACGTCAAGGACCGAGAACCCTGATATTTGGACCTGACCGCTTGGAGCAGGTACCTGTGAATGAACTGCCACACTTGTTCCGCTAATGCTGGCACTGGCATCCTTCTCTTCTGCCTCGAACGTTCCTTCCCTAAAGCTGCTCTCGCCAAGGGAGTAGATTGACACAACCTTTGCGCCACTCTCTTCGCGGAAGAATGAAGATGACTCTACGAGACTGCCTGAGGGGTCAAAGAGGAAGTGCCAGCTGTCCATTCTCTGGTCAAACTTTCTAAAGTCGAGAATCGGCTCGTCGAATATCTCTGCAGCTGGCGAGGCCTCGATCTGTTCTGCTAATTCAGGATGGATGCTCCGCAGGAGAACAATCCCACGGTTGATATCCATCTCTCCGTAGCCAGGCACATCAACGATTATCGGTTCTCTGACATGGATTCCTCTCCATTCCAAGTCTACGATCTGAGCTGAATATCCCTCGTTGCTGCCAGCGCCGAGGACAAACCCTTCAAAAGTTGGCACTGCCTCTATCTTGTAAGATATGATGGTGCTTGTCTCGCTTGGCTTGATAACTGCAGTATACACAAGTCGTATGTCTGTTACCTGAGTCGGGCTTCCTACATCAAGCAGGGCTCTGTTAAATGCAGTGATAGCGCTTATGACGCCACTGTCAGTGCTAGTTGTGTTACCTCTAATGGAGTGTGTAATTCGCGTTTCCTGATTGCCAAGCTCGTTTCCTATCGCGCTACCAGAAGGATAGCGCAACGATATATTCTTGACACCAATGTAATGGGCCTCGCCCTTGTTAGCTTCAGGTACAAGTATCACATTCATGTCATTTGCAAATGCACTTGGAATGGCGCAGAACGCTAAAAGGACAGCAAGAATAGTCGCGACAGCGGATAACGGCTTCACGAGGAAATCTCGTTCAGATCCTTTTATAATCTTTGTCTCGCGCGCAAGGCCGCAACTGCGAATTTCGTCATGCTAGGTATAATAAAAAGGGTTCACAAATAACAGAAGCGTTTGATCACCATCCTCGCAGGTGGCACAGGTTCGGTGAAACTGGTGAGGGGCCTTGCCAGTGTCTCAAAAGACATCACGGTCATCTGCAACGTTGGCGACAACATCTGGCTTTACGGGCTCTACGTCTGCCCTGACATTGACACTGTGACGTACGGGCTTGCATGCTTGCTTGACGAAAAGAGGGGCTGGGGGATAAAGGGTGACACGTTCTCGTTTGTCGATCAGATGAAGAGGATGGGAAGACCTGCCTGGTTTGGCCTTGGAGACCGGGACCTTGCGACTCACGTTTACCGCACGGAAATGCTCCGGCGCGGAAAGAGCCTCACCGAAGTTACCATCGCTTTAGCAAAGACGCTTGGCGCCACTTCAAAAATCCTACCCGCAACCGACGACGAGGTCGAGACCGTCATCTCGACTCCCAGAGGCGAGATGCACCTGCAAGAGTTCTGGGTAAAGCGCGGCGCAAGGCCCGCGGTGACCGGGGTGGCCTTCCGGGGCGCGGACAGGGCAAGGCCCGGCAGGCAGGTGGTCGAGGTCATAAAAAAATCTGAAAGGATAATCATAGCGCCGGCAAACCCTGTTTCAAGCATCGGGCCCATGCTTGCAATAGGTGGCCTCCGGCGCGAGCTTGTGCGTGCAAAGGAAAGAGTGGTGGCAGTCTCGCCGATAATAGGCAGCAGGCCGGTGAGCGGGCCGGCGGCAAAATACATGAAGGCAGCTGGGCTGGAAGTCTCGCCGGCCGGTGTGGCCAGCTATTACAAAGAAGTTGCCGGCTCTCTGGTGATTGCAAAAACGGACTGGAAGATGGCCGGCAGGATAGAGCAGTTCGGGATGGAGGCGGCAAGGGCCGACATTATAATGACCGGCCCGAGGGGCGAGGCGAGGCTTGCGAGGTACCTCGCCGGGAAGGCGCGGAATTGATCTTTGCCATAATCCCAGTCAAGAGGTTTGAAAACTCCAAGAGCCGGCTTGCACAGGTGCTCGGCCTTCAAGAGCGGATAACCCTGTCAGAGCTGATGCTTGACGACACGCTTGCCGCGCTTGCCACCTCAGGATGCTTTGAAGAAATACTAATCGTGACTAGCGACTGCAGGGCAAAAGAAATCGCGAGCAGGCGGGCTGCCGTGGTGATTTTCCAAGAAAATGACGCCGGCGTCAACTCGGCCGTTGCGCTTGCAGACGCCTACAGCGCAAAGGCTGGCGCACACGCGACAGTCGTTGTGCCGCAAGACCTTCCCCTCATGAACACACGCGACATAGCCGGCGTTTGCGCACTTGCAAAGGCCGGCCCGTGCGTCGCGCTGTGCCCGTCTCTGCGCTTTGACGGAACCAACATCCTCCTTCGCAAGCCACCTTTCGCGATTGCGACGCACTATGACGACAACAGCTACGAAAGCCACCTGCAGGCGGCAAGGGCTGCCGGCCTGCCTGCGCGAGTCATTGAATCAAAAAACCTGATGTTCGACCTTGACACGCCGGAAGATGCGATAGAGCTAGCAAAAATCCCGGACGGCATGATCGCCGCCAAGGCTACAGCGTCTTTCATAAAGTCCGCGATGTCAGACGGTTCTCGCTGAAGGCTGGCCCAGCACCCTTGCCGTGGCCTTGAAAGACGATATGAACAGCTCGACTTCGGAGCCAATTTCTACCGCCTGAACGTCCTGCTCGGTGACGGGATACCTGACTACTGTGCCCCGCTTTATGTCAAACACCCTGTCGTCATTTTCAATGAGCACGGATATGGTGTTAGTCACCTGGGGCTTGCCGCCAAACTCCAGAACCCCGATTCCTTTTTCCACGACCTTGCCTTTAACTATGGAAAAGGTCTGCGCCGTGAAAGAAAGCGAAGCCGCGCCAAGCACGACAAGGACCATGCAAACTAGTACTGTGAGGTCGAGCCAGTCAGCCACACACTCCAAAAACGTGACCGGCTTATGTCTTTTTGCTGCTTAAATACAGGTGCGCGCGACAGGCGTATGTGCACCCCGCGCTCCTTGCAAGGGCCGTAGCAGGCATGGCGGAGCAGGTCACCGTCGACGAGTTTTGCTCAGCGTCGGGGATCGCGGCCAGGTCGGTCGCAAAGGGGGTGACAGAATTCTTGCTGGCGAGGGGCATAGGCAGGGTTGACGGTGCGACGCTGTGTTTTTCTTGCAGCGACAGGGTGAAGGCCGCGATGCTTGCGATAGGTGCCGGGTGCGACCCGGAACATGTCTCCCAAACCCTCTCGTGGAAGGACTTTGAGGGCCTTGCGTCGCAGGTCCTCTCCTCGCTGGGCTACCGGACGTACACCAACGTGCGCTTTACAAAGCCGCGGATGGAAATAGACGTCGTCGGGGTGGACGGCGGGTTTGCAGTAGCCTTGGACTGCAAGCACTGGAAGAAGGGCAACCTGTCGGCGATATCGGCCTATTGCGCCAAACAGGCTGCAAGGGCGCAGGAACTTGTCAGGCGCGAAAATACGATAACACAGGCCGTGCCGGCCGTGCTGACCCTGCATGCAGAGCGCGCAATGTCCGCCGGCGGAGTGCCCGTGATCCCAGTGTCAAGGCTCGGGTCGTTCCTTGCCGACGTCAGGAGATTCCTGCCTGAGGTCAACGTGGTCACGAGGCAAGGACCTGCATAGCGATGAACGCGGCAAATGTCATCCCCACAAAGGCCTTGGTTATGTTCATGGATCTGTCAAGCGCTGACGAATAGTCCTCGAACTGCTCTTCGCCCATCACTTTGACTTTTGCAGTGGCAAGAGACACTTCAAAGGCGCAAGTCTCGATGCGTCCACATGCGAGCCTGAAAATCTCCGCATATGCGTCTGCAATCGCACCCTGGCTGCTTGCGGCGCCAAGAGCAAAGTATCCTTCCCTTGTCCTCTTGCCCGATGTGGCATGAGTGTCTGACGTACACACCTCAAGCACTGTGGTTTCGCCAGATCTTGCGATTACCTTGTCGCGTAGGCTATTTTCCATGTTGTTTGCGTCAGCCCAAGCAATCGCATAATTCTTACCGGCTATTTTGAAAACCACGGCTGCAAGGCCGGACTGTCCAAGCTCCGCCGCCCCGCCAAGCCCGTGCGACACGTCTCCAAGTGATGCAAAGCCTGCGGCGAATTCGTGTTGCTGTGCATTCTTTAGATTGCCAAGGCACGACTTTGCGGCAGCAACAAGATCATTCCTGTCACTGTCGTCCAGAAGCCCTCCCAGCGCGTTGTGGCAGTCTGCAAGCAGCAGGTCCAGCCGGAGACTTGAGGCGTAAGATTCCAGTTCCTCGCGCACTTGCTGGGGCACGTCCTCCATTCCCTTTGGCGCAAGCGAGAGCATGACAAGCGCGGTGTTGCCAAAAGCAATGGCAGTTACGGTTGCGTTTCCATGCCTTATCTGCACGGGCTCGCTTGCGGTGTTGCCTGCGTCCTTTCTGACCAGCCCGCCAAGGCCTGCGATGTACCTGTCCACTTCGCGCTTTGATGGTATGTTGAGCGAGTGGCCGGAGATGCTGTGCAGTACAAGCGCCCTCTTCGAGAACTTTTCAAAAAGCACGTATGAAAGGTTGCTGCCGCCAACAGTGCCAAACGGGCCGGGGTGGACATCGGGAAGAACGATGGCTATCTCTTTGGCTGCGGACCTGAGCCTCATGACGCTTGTGGTCACCAATTCGTCGTGGGCCTTTACCTCGATTATTTCCTCGACTCCGCCCGGCTTGTTCTCGGTCCATGCTGAGAGGAACGCCTGCAGCAGCCTGAACGTGCTCTGTACCTGCGGCCTGCCACTCCTGTCCGCCAAGGCCGACCACGTGATGGCAAGCGCCACAAACAGGGCTCCAAACCCTATGCCTGCGGGATTGGCAAGTATACTCCATGACTGCGGCGGCACAAACGCCAGAAAGAATACTAGCGGGAGAACCATGCATATCACGACCGCCCTGCGCAGGCTTGCCCCAAAGACTGACGTGAATATCCCTACTCTGAGACCTGCCGCCAGCATCATGCCGGCCACCACATAGTCCGTTGAGCTCTTGGCAAACACTGCGTCGGCGAGTATGCCTACCAGGACCGTGAGGGTCCACAGCAGGCTGGCAAACGACGAGACGTGCACCACCTTCGACAGGCTGTTGACGGGCGTCCCGCGCAGCATGAGCGAGTCAAGCAGGCCCAGCGCGTACATCACCCCAAGCCCGAGGAGTACATGAACCGCAAGACTCGACAGGTCGGTGCCAAGGTGGAATACGTGCGAGACCGTAATGACTGCAAACGCGCACGCAAAAGTCATGGCGTAGGAAGCCTTGAGGCTACCCGGAGTTAACCTTGTAAAAGACCACCTGCGGTGGATGTTGGAAACGTCGTCTTCTCTTGCAGAGAGCACGGTTATCCTCAGACGGGGAATAGCAACCTGATTGCTATCGAGACGCCGATCATGGCGCCGGCTCCTGCCAGAACGTACTCTGGCTTTATCTTGATGCCTCTTGTCTCGTCTTCGAAGAAACGCAGAAGTCCTGCGCTTGAAGCGGGCAGCGGGGCGTTCTTTTTCTTGCTGCTCATTCAACCTAGGTGGCGCGGCCTTCTTTTAAATACATTCCGCTATCTGGCGGCCAGGTTCCTCATCTTTTCCAGTATCCTCAGGTACGTCTCGAGCAGGTCTGCCTTTTGCTTCTGGATGGCCAAGTCCTTCTCGTCGGCAATTTCAGATGCAAGCGCGCTTATCTTGCGCTCGATTGCGCCCGCAGAATCCGAGCTTGCCGGCTTCTGAGCCGGTTTTGCTTCTTCTTGCTTTTCCTCACCGCAGTTGATGCAGGTTGTCTTGCCGCCAAACCGCACCTGCACCCCGCCGCATTTCGCGCATTGCTCACTTACAAGCGTGCCACCTTTCAGCAAGATAGACGCGGCGCTCTTGATCTTAGCACCGTCTTCTGCAGACATGTCACTACATTGTACGAGCCTGCAAATATCTTCTTCTAAGGCCGCGCCTGGCACAAAATGAGCTCAGACAGACAACGCCTGAACCCCACACTGAAGCTATTGAAGATGAGCAGCCGGTCATACCTGACACCGACGACGACCCAATTCTCGGCATAGAGATAAGGGAGGACCCTCACGAAGTGTGGCATCTAAGAAGAAAAAATAAACCCGTTCGGCTGTTTCACTTTCGAGTCCACAGCCGGACGAGTCCGCGAAGAGGGTACGCGGAAGTCCCAGTTTTGGGTTGGTCTGGTTGCCTGTCCTATAATTTCTGCAGGTTATCAAAGCGCGGGTGTAGCTGGTACGACTACCTGCTCCATTGAGTGACCACAGGGAAACCCAGTGACCTCCTCCCTGGGCCGCAACATAGACGCCGTGCCAGCAAAGACTGTCCTTTCAAGCGCGATTCCCCTGGACAATGTTATCCATCTTGAACCTTCAGCGTTATAAGATGAGATGGGACTCCCCAAGCACGCACATAATAGGGGTCTAGCTGCATTATTGTCAAGCCAAGCTCTACTTGATTTAGCTTTCCAGGTTAAATTGTGAACCCAAGGAAAAGATGTGTGCAATATCGCCTATCGTGTGCCTCCTGTAGACTGAGGATGGAAAGGCAGGAGAGCTGGTGATAATGGCCGGAGGTGTCATTGCAATGGCCGCTATGATATCCAGCATGATATCCGTAAGGCTGATGATGGTTGTCGAGAAGGCCCAGGTCATAGTCGCAGGAGCCATAGGTCAGCGTCTGCAGACTGACAGGATAGTTGCAATGGCAATAGGCACCCACAAATTGTTCATGATAAAAATCGGAATCGCGATCTTCTCGAGGATAAGCTACCTTATCTTCTCACTTGAGGGCATGTATGAGGAAAAGGCCGTCCAGAAGGCCATTGCGACGATGATGAGCACTGTTGTGGCCTCAACTAAAGCTAGGGCAGCAGCAAAACGCACGGGACATATCGCAAGAAATGTGAAAGGGAAGTTGCTCATGAGCAAGGCTGACACCTAGTTCCAGTTTCAATGATAATATTTATGCGCTTATTCTGGATGTAGATAATGTCGATTATTTGACGAGCGACCTCCGAAAATCTCATGGTCATGCCCCCCTTAAAGATTTAATAAGAGGAATTGAGAAAATCGTGTTACTCGATGGCGGTTATCTGCAAAAAATGCGGTCTTCCTGACGACCTTTGCGCATGCGGAGAACTCGACAAGGAGGAAGCCCGAGTTGTCGTCCGCCTCGAAACGAGAAGGTTCTCAAAAACAACGACCCTGATAGAGGGCATAAACCCCAAGCTGTCTGACATGCAGAAGATCGTCAAGGATCTGAAGAGCACGTTTGCCTGCGGCGGCACCGCAAAGGACGGCTTCATCATGCTCCAGGGCGACCACAGAGATGTTGTCAAGAACTACTTGGTCAAGCTTGGGTTTAACGAAGAAGCCATAGAAGTCCAGTAGATTTTTACAACAAGGCATTTAAGCCGGCCGGCGCATAAGTTTGACGGTGCGCAGGAACAACGTCCGGCGACGACGCAAGCTGGAAAGCAACCTAGGCGAGACTGTCAGGATTGCATCCATAGTGCAAAAGGGCGTCGACACTGGCAGGTCGAGCTACGTCGAGATGAGGGCGCTTGCACGGACTACCAACCGCAACCTGAGGCCAAAGGTGCGCGCAATCCTGGAGCTTTTGAAGGGCGACGAGGCCATCAAGGGGCTGCCGGCGGAAATGTCGGAAGGCTACACAGAAGTCCTGACTCCGAACGGGAACGTGAGGCAGGACAAACTGGACAGCCTGCTTTCGATAGACGGTGACATTGTCACATGCCTTGGCATAATCGAGTCTGAATTGAAAAACAGAAGCGCGCCTTCAGAATCCCTAAAAGCGCTCAAGGATCTCGTGCAAGAAAGGAAAAAGTTCGTGGCCGCCCTCAGAGCTTGAGGTGCGTCTTTAGGCCCTTGTAGCGGTTCCTGATTGTTACTTCAGTAACACCGGCTGCCTCTGCCACATCCTTCTGGGTTTTGTTCTCGCCGTTCATGACGCAAGCGACATAGAGTGCGGCTGCTGCCAGACCCATCGGGTCCTTGCCAGCAGAGATCTTGCCCTCTTCGGCCTTTTTCAGGATCTCGAGCGCCTTGCGCTTGGTCTTTTCAGAAAGCCCTGCCTTGCTTGCAATCCTTGCGACACACTTGACCGGATCGACTACGGGCATCTTCAGGTCAAGCTCGCGGATCAGAAGGCGGTAGCACCTTGCGACGTCCTTTTTCTTGATGTTGCTCGCGTTTGCGATGTCTTTGAGAGTCCTTGGAGTTTCTGTATCGCGGCACGCAGCGTACAGCGCGGCTGCGACAAGCGCGGATATCGAGCGCCCGCGCACAAGGCCCTTCTCAAGCGCCTTCCTGTAAACGTAGGCTGCCTTTTCAATCACCGCGTCGCCAACTGCCAGCTTGTCCTTGAGCCTGTCAAGCTCAGAGAAAGCTTGGCGGAAATTGCGGTCGACCGGCTCGTGCACTTGGCTCCTGCTGTCCCACGTCCTCAGTCTCTCTATCGTGCTTTTCATCGAAGCAGAGAGCGGCTTGCCTGATGCGTCCTTGTCAACCGGACCGATTATGGTCGCAAGGCCCATGTCATGCATTGCGAGAGATGTAGGGATGCCCGCCCTGCTCCTGTCCTCGTGCTCCTCTTTTGAAAAAGCGCGCCATTCCGGGCCAAGCTCCTCTATCCTCTCACTCACGACGAATCCGCAGTTACCGCAAAACATTTCTCCGCTAGAGTTGTCCGTTACCATCGATCCCTTGCCGCAGCGTGGACAGCGCTCGCCAAACACGGAAATATCTTTTACCAATTCCTATCCACCAAAATTCCTATTCCCTTTTTAGGCCTCTATTTATGTTTTATTCTATTATATAAAGCTTAGGACAGGCCGAATTTCGAGCCCCCGAATGGAGATCGTACGCAGTCAGCGCGCCAAACCTGCAGGAAATCTCTGCAGCCAGCAAAAAGACTGAAAATTATCGCGATTATCTTGCCTTGTGGCGCTTGCGCCTTTCAACCTTGGCGTACTTTTTGCTGCCAGACCTCTGGGCGCTATAGGCATGAGTCTTTGTCTTGTCGCGTTTTGCCATCTTTGAAATGTAAGAAATACCCACGCTATATATTCCATCACCAGCAAAAACAATAAATGGCATACGTGACATGCGTAAAGCGATGCAGAACCAAAACCGTATTCCAAGGTGGCTGGTGGAAAGCGACCCTTCGTGGGAGAAATCAATCGACGCCAACATCGGCATGCTAAAGTGGACCAAGAAAGGGACAGCCATCCAGGCAGTCTGCTCGCCTTCAGGAATGTTCTGCGACATTTTGGGAGATAGTGATATGCAACAGGGCATTACAGACCTGTCAGAAAGCGTTTCTCGGATGAACAGAAAGGCCGACCTCGCAAACGACATTTCAAAATACCTTTCAAGCAGGTACCTGAACCCCGGGATAAACGGGCCGGCGCGCTTTGACTTGCGCAAGACGCGCAGCTTCTAGCTTTTTATACCAAATCCTGTATGCCGTTACCATGTCTTTACAGGACGCAATCTCCAAACTTGCCCGCGAGGCCGTAGCCAAATTCGTAGAGCCAGGCCAGGTCGTGGGGCTTGGCAGCGGCAGCACCGCGGCAGTAATTGTTCGGGAGATGGCAAGCCTCACCTTCAAGGACTCGCTTTTGTGTATCCCCACTTCACTGCAGATAAAGGCAGAGGCGGAAAAGAGTGGCCTGCGCTTTGGGGACGAGGGCAAGATCCCAGACATCGACGTGGTCTTTGACGGCGCGGACCAGATTGATTCCGACTATTACATGATAAAGGGTGGTGGCGGAGCGCTCTTGCGGGAAAAGATCCTGATAACCTCTGCCAAGGCCGTCGTAATCGGCGCCGACTCGACCAAGTTTGTCAAGTCGTTCTCAAGATGTGTGCCTGTTGAGGTGCACCCGCTGGCCCGGGTGTCTGTTGCTAGAAAACTGGCTAGCATGGGCGGCAAGCCTGCACTTCGTACGCTTGACAAGGGATACCCGTTCATAACGGAAAATGGCAACGTGATACTTGACACAACGTTTGCGTCTATACCCGACGTGCGTGTTATGGAAGTGGAGCTGAAATGCATCGCCGGCGTAATGGAAGTCGGACTATTTACGAGGCGCGCAGATGTTATCTATAAGGCCAAAACCGACGGGACATTTGAGACAATAAAGCCTAGCGGTACATAAGCAAGCTTCCACCAACTATACCACTTCGTACAAGTGCGCTAACAAGGAAAACACTATTGATAGTAAAACGTGAGCATTGCTGTCAGTGAACTTTTGCGAATCGGTATATTTATCATTCATGCCTCTGTCTGAAAATTGATGTCCACACAGCCTGAGAAAAAGCAGTCGATGATGGACGAGTTCATAGGTTTTCTAAAGACGTTTGGAGTCATCGGCCTTGCGATAGCATTTGTAATTGGCGCTGCATCATCCAAGCTTGTCACCGCATTTGTCAACGACATCATCAATCCCATAGTAGGTCTGGCGCTGCCTTCCGGTGACCTAAAGGCACTGCACTACAACGTGACAAACAGCGCAACTGGCGCGACATCGACGTTTGCTTATGGAGACCTGATCTCAAACACCATCGACTTCATTATCATCGCTCTCATTGTGTTCATTGCTTATAAGATGCTATCAAGGTACAAAATATTCAACGTGGAGGACAAGACCAAGCCGCCCAAGTAGGCTAGGGCCGCCCCACAAACTGTCCATGCCCGATGGCTTTAGCATCGACCTGCCCATTCTCCATCACCTCCCTGCCGCGCACCATTGTAAGGACTGGCCAGCCCTTCATTTTCCACCCGTCGTATATTGTATAATCAGAGTAGGACTGCAGGAGTTCCGGAGTCACCTTTTGCTCGAGGTCCATGTCGACAATGACAAGGTCTGCGTCTGACCCCTCCTGCATCGTGCCTTTTCTTGGGTACATACCAAATATGCGTGCCGCGTTGTAGCTCGTCAATTCGGCGACGCGCTCTATCCCTATCCTGTCCTTGTTGACACCTTGATCGAGAAGTACGGGTAGCATGGTGGCAATGCCCGGGAACCCCGCAAGCGCCGACCACAAGTCGCCATCGCCCATCTTCATCTGAAGCCTGTTTGCGACATGATCGGT
>Ga0214471_10000408_pt1 | contig 37456 bp, 57 predicted proteins | sample RVTome_5_FD_207665 | JGI IMG/M metagenome (GOLD analysis project Ga0214471, IMG submission 207665) | Soil microbial communities from uranium-contaminated site in the Upper Colorado River Basin, Wyoming, United States - RVT142D155 | ecosystem: Environmental > Terrestrial > Soil > Contaminated >... | reverse complement strand
CGGAACCGGCATCCCAAATTCTTTGATCTGCGAGGCAAACTTCTCGACAAGGTGATCATTCTTTCTCGGATTTCTGGCGTATGAGATGAGTGTATTAGGATCGCGATATTCGAAGGTAACTGCTTTAATAGAATCCATCTGGTTGTTTCCATTCCATTACATTGAAGTCTTAACTAAGATCTAATTAAGTTTTTGCGCATGATAGAAGATTGTATTAAATTTGACAACGACAATTGAATCACCCCGCCTTTTTTTGTTCCATTTCGATTTGTTTGTAAATTTCCATGTGATTTTCGCAAAGCCAGATTATTGAGTAAGGATCGAGTTCCTGTGCCTTCCTATCATGGTCAATTTTTATATACTGTGTATCTTTTCTGGCACAGAATTGGCAGACATGCAGTAAAACTTGAGTGGTTCTCTCCTGAAGCATTCGTTTTTTATGTTGTTCGTAAGCCCTTCTGACTTCTCTTTCAAAAAGAATAGGATAAATAAGCTCGTTTATTTCTGCTGATAGCCTCATGAATTTTTTAAACATAATTATCTTTTCCAGAGTAAATTTAATTCACAGATTCAGGGGATAAGGCTGTACAGAATAAGTGAAATTCCTTAATTGTCATAGGGTTTACCCTTAGTATAAAATATAACCACAAGTCACGTTCCGTACTTTTTTTTGAGGTATAGCCAACGGCTGCCCTCGATCAGATCGCGGAAGCAAAGGACGGCACGGTCTAAATCCTCCAAATTTGCCTCGTAGACCTCTTTTGCGTACACCCTTAGGAATTCATCATTCTCATCGTAAAGACGCCCCAGTTCGCGAATTAAAGCCCATAGCTCCTGCTTCTTGGCGTAGTGCATTGCGTCCAGCTTTGCCATTTTGGATTTTCTCCATTGTCTTGTTCATTAAAGACTCAAGATAAGCGGGCAATTTACCGGGAGGTTGATTTACGTAGTCACTGCGGAAGGCGGTTGATTGGGTGCTGACGTCTGCGAGGGGTGCTTTTGGCTTTTCAGCCCAGTCTTGCTTCTTTTCATTCTCAGCCCTCATAGAGGATCGGGTCATTGGAGGCTTTTGGGGTTTTGGGCTGTTTGGTTCACAAGAGCTTTTGTTTTTAACATCTGGTTGTTTATTTGGTATAGGTCCGCCCTTTTGGTCAAATCCATTTTCCCTTTTGGGCGGATCCATTTGCCCATTTGGTAAAATGGTTGGATTCAATGACTTATCTTCAATTTTACGCTTTCCTGATTCAATATTGAACAACTTTAGCCCTTCATCGGTGAGCGCATACCACAATGTTCTGTCATAGGCCTGTTTGTTGTAATTCCCCTTTTGGAGAAGACCAAAATTTATACTAGATTCAATAATTGTTCTTATTTGTTTCTCTGTCCAGTAAGGAAAAAGAAGCTGGTAGGCTTTGACTTCTCTGTACGTCCAGTATCGCCCGTCATGGAAATTATGATCACTTGCCCGATTAAAATTTATCCAGTAAGCAATGTTTTTCAGAAAGATTGCTATGTTGACGCCGTACTTAACAGCGATATCCACATCGAATAAATGTTGAGACATATTCCTTTTCCTTGTCTTAGTGATTGGGTGAGTTTAGGGTAAGAAATGACCTTTTTATGTACAGATTCATGGTGTGCGCCCTTTAAATTCAACAACTATGAATAAAAGTGCTTGCGGGGAGAGGACAGAATGATAGACTTTTGCCATCGAGAGCAAGTCCGGTGGGGTGTTTAGTCGCACCCCCCTGTTCCCTTCCTTCAAGTACGTCTCCTGATCCAACCCCCGAAATCAGATCAAACTTTAAACGGTTTCGGGGTATTTCTGAGTCAATTAACCTGAAGTTTGCCTCCAACAAACTGTAAAAGAAAGCCTTTTTATCAGCCGTTCCGTGCGGGATAGGGGGGTGTCTCCTACCCTGTCTCGTGTCACCAAGCCTTCGTCCTGACATCGAACCCCCTTTCCGTCAACTAAGTGAAAGATGCAAATTGCAGTTGCAAAATTATTTTTAAAATAACGCTTGTGCCCGCGCATTACATGAGGCATCATATGCTCGTGGTCGGGCATTGTGCTTCGACACAGGAAAGAGATTTAAGCCATGAAAATAAGCCATTCTGACGCTCTTAAGATATTCGGACTTCCTTCGAATGTGAGCTTTGACCAGATCAAACGCGCATACCGTGTTGCATGCTCAAAATTCCACCCCGATAAGAACCCCGCTGGCACCGAAATGATGAAAATGGTCAATCTTGCTTGGGCCGCCATTCAGGATTATGTCCAAGGCAGCATCCTCTCTGAGGACGGCTTTGAAGCTGGTGAATATGGGGATGAGTTAAATGCCGCCCTTAACGCGATCATAGGGCTTGGCCTTGACATTGAAATCTGTGGCTCATGGATTTGGGTGTCAGGAGACACAAGACCGCACCGTGAGACCCTCAAGGGCGCTGGCTTCAAATGGGCACCAAAAAAGATGATGTGGAATTTCCGCCCCGCCGGTTGGAAAAGCCGCTCCAAGGGAAGCTATTCAATGGACGACATCCGCGAGAAGCATGGCAGCGTGTCTGTCAAACAGAAATCTTACCAACGCATCAGCGCATAGGAGTATTAAAAATGAACGACTACAACGACGATTTCGATTATGACACCGATGATTGCCTTCACGACAAAGAAGAATGGGATGAATGGAAGGCAGACGACGATGCGCGGAGATGCAGGGATATCGAATTAACTAACAGAACATATTATTGAGAGGGATTGTATAATGGAAGCGAAAAACGTCACAACTTGCGTAATTGGTCAGATAGTAACCTTAGTCGAAAGACTGGATTATCTTGAGCTGAGTGTTTTGGAGAATGCAATTCAGGGTAGGCGCTGGTCAATGAGACAAGCTGAAAAAACAAAATTCGATTCTTTGGAAAAACTGGGAGCGTGAAACATGTTGGTTCTGGAAATAGCAGCAGGAGTTGTAATCGGCGGTATGGTTTTGTTTGTCATGGGGGCGATCTAATGGCTGAGCAGTTCAGGTGCCCAAAGTGCGGAGCAATAAGTGCCGGTAGGCGGTGCCATTTTTGCAACAAGAGGAGCAAAAGACCATGGCTGCTATAGTGTACGAAAATATGTCAAATGATGAATACCATGACAATAAGGGGTCAATCAGCCGGTCTGGGATTGTGGAGTTCATGGAATCCCCTTTCAGGTATTTCAAAAGCCGATTTGATCCAGAGCATCGGGTCAATGAACAGACCAGAGCCATGATATTCGGGTCTGCATTCCATGTGTTCGTTCTGGAGCGGCACCTGTTTGATGATCAATATGTTGTCAAGCCTGACCCAGTACTTCTTAAGAATGTCGGGCGCGAGAAATATGACGCATACAAAGCGCAGTGCGAGACAATTGAAAACAGTGACCGGATTGTCATAACAGCGGAGGAATACAGGACACTGGTTGGGATGCGGAATGCAGTCAAGGAGCATCCAGAGGCGTCAGCCCTGATCGAGGACGGTCTGTATGAGCATTCAATCTTTTGGGATGATGCACGAACCGGCCTGAAGTTAAAGACAAGGCCGGACGTCTGGCACGGAAATATGACGGTGGATCTGAAAACCATCAGCAGTGCCGATCCTCGTACATTCCAGAACGCAATGGCGCAGCATGGCTACCATTTGCAGTCCGCCATGAACCGTGAGGGCATCAATGCAGCGACCGGTGAGGACATCAAAAAACACGTTTTTGTGTGTGTGGAAAAATCCCTTCCTTTTCTGGTTGCTGTATATATACTTGACGAAACTGCGCTCGATTCCGCGCATAACACATTAAGGCGTGTCCTTCCAAGTATGAAATTCTGCGCTGAAACAAATCAATGGCCCGGCTATGAAACTCAAACTATCGGGCTTCCCGCTTGGGCTGAAAATTTATAAGAGAGGTTGAAACATGAGTCAGGAATTGATGGTTCAGGATAATGGCATTATTGCCCGCGCCGAGCTTGACGTACAGATCACTACCGCAAAGTCATACCCAAGGGATACAAATCGCTCAATAGAGTATGCTGTTATGCTAGCAACAATGGATGAAGAAACTGCACAGAGCTGCTTTTACGTACTTCCAAGGAAAGATAAAGATGGTGTTAGGGTTGAGATTAAAGGCCCATCAATCCGCCTTGCTGAAATTATGGCTAACGCATGGGGAAACATCCACGCCGCAACTCGTATTGTCGAAAATGACGGGAAACACATTACCGCTGAAGGGGTTGCTTGGGATCTTGAAAAAAACGTCAAGGTTTCCATGCAAAACAAAGTAAGCATCATATTCGGTCAGAAGGGCGGCAAAGGCGGATATACTGCAAATGCAGACATGCAGACCATGCTCTCCAATGCTGCAAGCGCAAAGGCTTTGCGTAACGCTATCTTTAAGGTTATCCCAAAGGCTCTTGTTAATCGTGTCTATGAGCGAGCAATGGTCGCCTCTGTTGGCGATACAAAATCATCCTCGATAAATGCAAAAGTTCGTGAAGTATTCGATAAACTCGCAAAAATGGGTATCGACAAGGATATGATCCTTGAATACTACGAACGCCCAACAATGAACGACATTACTCCTGATGACCTTCGTTCATTGATCGGTGTCGGAACCGCAATCAAAGATAAGATGATCTCTGTGGATGATGTTTTTAAAGTGCAGAAAGAGGAAAACGTAAGCGCGTCAGAGCATGTCAATTCGCTTCTGGCAGATAAGGCAAAGCCGAAGTTGAACCACATTGCTGACGCTGAAACAGGAGAGGTTAAATAAAAAAAACCGCCCCGGATCAGAGGGGCGGAGATTCGTCCGAACAATCTCAAGGGAGATTTATAAAAATTATAATCATAATCCCTGATGGAATCAATAAAAATGCTCATTAGCGTAAAAGATGCGGCCAAGAAAACGGGAATGTCCGAATCACAGATCAGGAGAATGATCCGTGAGAAGTTATTAAAAGCCAGAAAAATCGGGGCATTCTATGTTATCAGAGAAATCGACGTGTCTAGAATAGAAAGAAGAAGAAGCCCGAACGGAACACGGCAAAAATAAACGCACACAAAAAGGATTTACAAATGAAAGATACAGAATTTATGGAGTTTTTAAACAGTACACTTCAGGCATTAACATTAATTGACGAAGCATTGGCGAGGAATGACATTAACTTAGCAATCAAAAAAACCAATGAATGTCTTACAGTTTTAAAGCTGGTAAAGGGAGCTATCGATAATGGTGAATAATCAAATGACAGGACTTCTGAATCTCTTAACAGAGAAACAGAATACTGACAAAGAACAGGCAAATAAGTACAGAAGCATGGCAGAAAACTTGGATAAAGACTGCTGTGAACGCACAAAGGCAATAAAACTGCTGCAAGCTGCCGTAAAAGAGGAAAATGTCAATATGACTCTTGCGGAGATTATGAATTAAAAAACAAATCATTATTAAGGGATGAATATGATTCACGATCTTTTGTGTCTGTTTTTTCAGTTCACTTTCATGTGCATTGGAATTGGATTTGGACTCGCAATTGGCACATCTGTTTTCATGGGAACGCTTAAACTGATATGGAACCTAAAATGCTTGAAAGACTTATAAAACGCGCTGAGAAAAAAGGCGCAAAGTTTATCCTGAAATATGATCCTTCAGATAATCCAAAAGATGTTTGGGGTCTTAAATTTTTTCCAGACCCTGAGGATGACGGACATTATTGGTCTTTCGGAGATACTCTGGAAGCAGTTGTAAAAGAGGTAATGGACGAAATGGACGGATTTAAATGAAAATCAAATTACTCACATGCGCTTTAATAGGAAGCATGTTTTTCGCTTCCATGTCAGATGCTGGATATTCAAGCGGGCGCGGTGGGTCTGGTTTTCGTTCTTCTTCATACCGTTCATCAGGGTATAGCAGGTCAGGATACTTAGGAACGGCGCGGAGCGGATACAGTCCTTCATCATCAAGCAGAAGCACCTATAATGCAGCACCACAGCAAAGGTATTCTTCGCAGCAGTCCGCGCAACAGACACACACAACAACCGTGATAAATAACAATCATCACTCTGGTGGTTATGGCGGAGGCGGTGGCGGGGGTTTCTGGCATGGCATGTTAGGCGGGTTTATAGGCGGTTCACTGGCTAATCACGGAACCGTTATGGGTGCCCCAATGGTTGCAGCGCCTATGGCTCCAGTTGTCGGTCAGCCTGTCATGACAGAAGGCGGAGTTATGGCACAGCCAGTCTATCAGCAGCCAATGTATTCATATTCTCCAATTTTAGCGATTATCGGCGGTCTGATAATTATGATTTTGGTGATATGTATTTTCAAAATGTTACTTTAACAAAGAGAGGAAACAAAGATGGTCAAGAAAGCAGGAAAGAAAGTAGCAAATAAAGCCAAAAAAGATAAGGTTTTAAATAAATCATCCCGATCAGAGAATGCTGCAAGAAAAAAAGCTGTTAAATCAGCAATCAAAGATTTCAAAATGGGTATGAATTCTTTGATTAAAAGATTCTCTGAAGAAACGTTAATTTAGGTTTATGGCCGACGATACTGCTCTGGTATGCGCTATGCAAATTGATCTCGCCATCAGGAAAATAGGCCTCCTTTAGAAGGTGTAATAATGAAAGTCATAGAGTTTTGTAATGAAGTAATGGTCATTTCACATAGTGTTACATTTTGGATAATGAATCACGGGCCTGAATATAAGGCTCAATATTCTGTAAATATGTCTTTTCTCGAAAAACAAGATGGAATGGGTGAGCCTAACATTGATTCAATAATACGAAGTGAAGGATTTGTTACATCACAAGAAGCGGTCGAAAGGCTAAAAGAGATCATGAAACAATTAAAAAGGTAAATTATATGGATAACAAAAGCCTGAACATTTTAATATTGCAAAAAGATGCTTACCGTCAGGCACTTTTAGACGTCAGGGAAGTTTTCTGTAATGTGATTGACAGAAAAATAAAGCACTATGATGACGACATTGCAGCATTAACAGCGAAGGTTACTCCAGAATACAGAACATGCGAGCATTCAGGTGTGACATTTGAAGTTAGCAATAAAGATGCGCCAGTCGACACGGGGGAGTAATGGCAAATAAATTGGAAGAACTATATTTCGACATCAGTCAAATTAATTCCCAGATTAATGAGATTATTGATAAAAGAATGAAGAAACACATGGAAGAGTATGGACAATTAGACATCATATGGGCTTTAAATGTCGGGTTTAGTTCTATATTTTCGTCTTTGCTGAATTTTCTGGACTGCTTGGAGTGTTCTGCTTCTCATCCTGAAAATGTTGACGAAGAAGATAACCAATCTATTATAAAAATAATAAATGACTTGAAATCGTCACTATTAGAAGCATCTGACGTTCATAAATACTTTAAGAAAAGTTTCAGTAATGCTCATAATTCACAAGCGGAATCAATACAATGATTAAGAAAATGTTACTTTTTATGGCAGCGTTATTATTAACGGCTTGCCAGATGCAACAGGCTCCAACACCACAATTTGGAAATTCGAAGGTATACACTACACCTGGCGGAGTTGGTGGCGTGAGTTACACAAAGTATGAGGTGACTCCCCTATGAAGCGGTTGATATGGCCTGTCTGTTTGATTACCTGTATGTCGGCCCATGCGGAGCCAACGATTAAATCCTCCCCCGGTCTGGCAGGCGTGTCCTACAGCAGGATTGAGTCCACCGCCCTGACCGATGCTGAGATCAAGTCTCTGCGTATGACCGCTACTGCCGATGTCAGTGCTGCGGCGTATAACGTCAATGCGTCCGTCAATAAGCCTGTAATGGCACGCAGTAGCCACACTGTATGCTTCAGCACCCTGTTGACGACTGAGGCTGATTATGTGTTTACGCTGGATATTGGCGGGCAGCAGACCGTGGTAAGCGAACATATCGTAATACCAAATAAGAACCGCACCTGCGTAACAAAAGAGCTTTACAGGCAGGTATCGTTCCCGAGTGCTGGAAATTATAGATACTCCGCCAGTACAAGCGGAACGACATACTTGGCTGGCAAAAAAGAGATCCATTCGGACGCATATATTTTTGTGAGATAAGGAGCAACACAATGGAACACAATGAATTTACTGTTCATATGTTAAATGAAGAAGGTATCGGAAAAGCCAATCTTATAAAAAGCATGTTTGATGCTTTCTTAACTGAGCTTTCTGCAATATGTGGTACAGGAAGGGAATATAGTATTGTTAAAACGAAACTGGAAGAAGCCTGTTTCTTTGCTAAAAAATCTATGGCTTGTCAAAAAGTGAATCAGAAATAGTTTACGGCAATCGCGGCGTGGACAGTGCGACACCTTCCGTCTCGGTCATTAGACGGTGTAATGGGTAGCAAGATGGATTGACCAGCTTGCGTAATAGAACCCAAAGCCGGTGCAATTCCGGCCGATTGCCACTTTTATAATGAGATGAAAACATGACTGAGTATTGCATTGGTTTTATTCAGGGTATTGGTTGTGGCCTGATAATCGCATCTTCAGTTGCTCTGATATTAATAATTCTAAGGAATAGAAAATGAAAAGATACAAACTCGCACTTTTGTTGTCATGTGTTGCCGGCATCGCCATTGCAAAACCCGTGGTTAATGTGTCTCCCGGCACCAAAGGGGGCATATCTAAAACCACAACAACAACTTGGGCACTGTCTGACGACGAAAAAAAAAATACTGCACTGATGATGAGTCGGATTACGGCGACAGCGATTGCGCCGACAACCCGGATCAAGATGAAGGAATGGACGGCGGTTAACAGCCAGCATCAAATGTGTTTTTACAACACGTTTCAGGTGCAGGTTAGGGGTCAGTATCAGATCAAACTCAACGTTGCTGGCAAAGAGGTCAATGCCTTTGATGCTATCACTATCAATCCGGGTCAGGGATTGTGCGTGACGCGCTATCTTGAGATGTGGTTGCGTGGCGAGCGTGCTGGTGACTCCCCCTCTGTGGCGACCACGCACGTTGAGATGGATGGAAACTCCACTGACAACGAAGGGCATGGAACGATTACAGTACGATGACACACATAATAAAAAAATGTATTAGATGTAAAAATGAGCTTGACCATAATATCAGGCACGTCTTATACCGGGCAAATGGTGAGGATGTTATTGGAGCACGCTGCAAATCCTGTCAGCGCGAAATATGGGTTGAAATGTGGGGTAACCCTCAGGATATCGATAGAGTGATTGAAATCTGCGAATAGTAATATGTAATTTTAAATTAAATGTTATGGATTATATAAAATAACCTATCGCGCTGAGGTGGAAAATGCTTCATTGCCAAAAATGTATGATGCGAGTTACGCCGGACGGAATGTGTCGGTGTACGCTTGGAAACATGCCTACTGTGCCTATATTAGCGCCGAGTGTTACTGCACCGCAGGGCTGGATCTGCCCGCGCTGTGACAGAGTAAATGCGCCGTGGATGCCGTGCTGTTTATGTAAGGATGGAAAATGAGTGACGCCAAACAAAAAGAACACGAAGTGTGGATGGTGAGCGATGAGTGACATCAATGAACCGATAAAACCAATCTGCAAACATGGGCATTCTATTTTTCCTGTGAAAAACCTTAGACTGGATTTTTGTTATCCATGTTTGGAAGAGTTAAAAAATATACAATTTTCAGATGATGCTGCAAAACCGGCAAAAAACCCTGATTTTTATTGACCATTATAAAGCGTGATAGTGAAACCTATCGCGCTTTTTGCATCCAGAATCGCCCAAAACCACAGCGGGGAAAGAATTTTACGCATTATCTCGAAAATGTAAAGACAAAAAAAAGGGGCATCCTCCTCAGAATACCCCAATTCCCTACGGCTACGGTTTTAGTCAGCTTCTAACAGGATCAATTTGAGATACGCACTGTTCGGCTGTGCGAAGGTTCCCAATGTCGGAGCTGTCAATTCAATTACTGAATCACTTGTGTTGCACAACTGAAGGTAATCTCCTTTTGCCAAGTGTAAGAACACATCTGCCACAACCTGATTAGACTTCTGTTCCGGCGAAATAGTCATACTTGCAAATGTCGAAGCTGGAACAATGACTCCGTTCAAGAACAATGACAACGTCCATACTTTCAATGGGCTTTGAATCGGGTTAAGCGCACCGCAAATGCCGGTATAAACATCATACTTTCCAGCCTTGTTGATAATGATTTTCCCATTTCCAGCGGCCTGAGAAACATCGATTCCAGAAGTGGAAAAGATTGTTTTTTCAAGCATTGCAACGCCGCCTTTCTGGTTAGGGCCAGGTGATGCGGCCAGCGTCTGGTTTACCTGCGAATAAACCTCTGCATATTCAGGTTTAGGGCATTCGCACTTGTGGTGGTGATGGTATTCTTTGCATTCTGGTTCCGGCTTCTTGCAATCATCTTTCCTGCCGCGATCCCTGCCTCTATCTCTATCCTTTTCCCAACAGTCGTCTTTCTTATCATGGCAATATTCATCTTCATCATCATTACAGTTGATGAAAATTTTACATCCGTTTAATTCTTCTTTAAACTTGGCCATAGTAGTTACTCCATTAACGAATAATAAAGTTTCCAATGCCATTTAATCACCAAACGGATGACTTTATGCGTTACAAATTCAAAAGAAATACTATAATCTAAGGGTTTACCAGTACTCCATAAAGAATTTAATCAGGGTTTTTACCTAAGCGAAATAAAACAATTCAACAAATAATATATACAAAAGATAAAATATATGAATGAAATATGGTTTACTTCTGACACTCATTTCGGACATAAAAATATCCTCGTTTATCAAAAAGCAGATCGGCCTTTTGATTCAGTGGAGGAAATGAACGAAGCATTGATCAGTAACTGGAATTATTGCGTAGCGCCAAAAGACACTGTTTATCACCTAGGTGACTTCTGCTTCGGTAAAAAGAATATAGACATTGCAGGGCGTCTAAACGGCAATAAACGCCTCATAATGGGAAATCACGATTGCTACCCGGTTTCTGAATATTTACAGTATTTCAAAAAGATTTTCGGGGCTTTATACTGGAAAAACTGCATTCTTACGCATATCCCTGTTCACCCATCAAATCTTGGATCACGGGCATTTTTGAACGTACACGGTCATCTACATGATATGGCTGTTAAAGACTCGCATTATGAAGATATGAACTACCTGAATGTTTCTGTGGAAAGAAATAATCTATACCCAATGAATTCTGACATTATCAATGCAAGACTCAGATTTATTGCTGAAAATGAATAGAGGTGATACGTGAACGCCGTTTTAAAAAGACAGTACTCAACACATAAAGTTATTGGTTTTTCAGACGTTGTTGAAAAAGCAGTATACGTTTTTGGAAGCAGGGAGAAAGCCTATGCGTGGTATATGAATAAAAATCCACGATACGGTAATCTCTCCCCTTTCCAGTTCTGTAAAATAGGAAATGTCAATAAAGTATTTAAAGATTTATGCAAATCTTTAATCTAACGATTCAACAGTCCAAGTTTTTTAAATGGTTTCTTTTTTACAGCACCTTCTTTAAGGGTTCCATTTGCTTTGGAATCTATCTTTTTCAAAGAAGTAGCAGAAAGATTCCCTTTATTGTACTGCTGCTGCGCCCTTCCTTTTGCATTTGCTGCATGTGATTTGTCTGGCATAGGATATTTCCTTTCTCCGGGCATACCAAAATCTGACTTTGGAAGTTTATTTCTCTTTTTCGTACTAAGTTCTGACATGATTTATTCCTTAAATTTCAGCGTCAATACTTGCATGAACGTAAAAGTTATCACCTGTTGTATCTGCGCCGACACCTGGATTTGCGACATGTACATTTTTATCACTGGTATATGTAGCTGAAGCCGTACCAGAGTCTCCGGCAGTCCTAGTGTTATACCATGTTGCATTAGCAGATATAGGGCTATAAAAGACAGGGGTAGCTGTTGATATTCTTAAAGGTACTGGTAATTGCCACATTGCCCCTAATGCACCGTTAGTTGTCTGTGTTTTAAAATGCAATGAACCTTCATAAACAGCGGTTGCCTGTGCTGGAGCTGTAGCAAGCGGAAATGTTTTTTGATAATACCGCAAACATTTTTTGTAAACATCGTCAAAGTGTTCAACAGGATATGCAGAAGCTATCTGGCCAATTTCGAGTTTGACCAATGCAAGTTTGAAGTTATTTGAAGTGCTATCCATATTGTTTACTTGATTGCTAGTCGAGATAAAATTACCTGCCGTCCAAGTATTAGCAGTTGTCAGGTAATTTGCGCCCATGGCCATAGTAAAAAATATATAAAGACCAGCACCATTAGTTTTAAGCCAAGTTCCTGTTGTGTCAGCCTGAATTGTTAAATTGGCCTTTTCCCATGTATCTGCTACGTCCTGCGTATATTCAACAATGTAACTTCTATCTGTTGCGCTATTCTGGAATGCAACAGTATAAACGCCAGTTTTTGTGTGTTTATGCCAAAATGACAATGTTATATATAGAGGTGAAGCCGCACCAAATCCAGCCATTGCAATATCGTAACCTTCAACAGCATATTCAACGAAATAGTATTCTGCTGCACCTATTGATCCATCTGCCGTTGTTACATCCACATGCAAACAGTTAGAGCTTGAAAATCCAGCTTGTGCTGTAGTAGGTGCGTCTGCTGTTTTTAAATAACTTACAACACCACCACCAGATTGATTATGTACAAATCTGTCTGCTGATTTCGTTCCATTTGCAACACTCGTAAATGATGTGCCTCTTTGCCAAGGGTTAGTATCAAAATTACCGCCGATAATAATATTATTTGCTGCGCTTGAGCTGCCCATAAAATTTCTAGGTATTGAAGGATTCAGCGGGGTCAAAATTGCCAATGCTACAGCCGTAAAAGAAGCCCCTAAGGATTCCTCACTGTTATCAAATTGAAGGCTGATTGTGGTGTCAGGGGCGCTGTATGATGATGAAAGAATAGTGGCATAGGCTGTAGCGGTATCAAAAATCTTGATGCGCCTGTCAGCAAGATATCTTGATGTGACGTCAGTAGCGATCTTGAATGTCGTTGCAGAAGCCTTAGATACTGTATCGCCCCAAGCGAACCATTCTGCATCTTCCCATTGGTATCTGTGGTCTGTCATTTGCTGGCGTGCTGTATCGTTTACTTCAGACGGGGCCATACCTTCTGGCCATCCGTAAGGCACAATATTGGGAGACGTTCCATTGCTTGCAGGTGTAGTAGACCACTGGCGTATTCTGCTGTCTAAAGTTGACATGTTTAATCCTTTATTTACTGTCTGAGTTTAAGTAGGACGATAAAACCGCAGGTGGAGCTATTTTCGAAAGCATAGAGGCTGCCTGATAGACTTTTGATTTGACATTTTTCGTGGTCTTTATATTTTCAAGATCAGCAATCCATCTTTCACTGTTCAGATAATGCAAGGCTTCAGTATATTCTTTGTGACCCAATTGCTCAGAAACAGCGTCAAGAAAGCTCATCATTGCATCACGGCGACTGTCCATTGATGTCTTTGCTTTAACAGCACCAGCCTTTGATGAATCTTTATAGTTGATCAAATCTTCCCATGTCTTTTTCATTGTTCTCAAAGTCTGTTGTGCCTTTGGATTATGATTTAATGCCATATCAAACTGCTGAAATTGGCTTTCGTTATCCATTACTTCTTTATAAAAATTCGCCCCGCTTGTTTTTCCTTTTCTTGTTAGTTTATCTATCTGCCTCCTCACTATCCCATCCCATGTATTTGGGTTCTGCCTCATAATATGAGATTTAATGTATTGGAAAACAGTTTTGTTAGTTTGTGCTGGATTGAATATTATTCCACTTGCTTTTGGCAATTGAGTATCTTTAAGGTTTGCCAATACGTTCAATGAAGAATTCTCTGCCGTTTCTACGTCAGGTGATAATTTAGCAAATTCTTTTCGAGCCTGATTATATGAAGGCACATTGCTGTCAACTGCATCAGTAATCATTTTCTCAGCATTACCGACCAGTTTCCCTTTATACCTGTCCTGACCTTCCTGACTTTTGCTGAGTTCTTCTGCTTTCCTGCCAATTCTTTTCTTTACAATGTCCAATACCTTGACGGTTCTTGGATTAATACCATGAGCTGCTGAATAAAGCACAGGATCATTTTTATAAACATCATTAAGCACAGCCTGAACACGTGAATCTTCCGGCTTCTTTCTGAAGTTATCCAGTGCGTACTGGATTTCCTCTACATTGTTTTTATTGTATGGCTTAGACTTTTCACGGTTTAGCATCTGTTCAATCTGATACTCTGTGGCCGCTGCCATCTTCGCCCCTGTCGGCCTTGTTCCGCTGAGTTCATGGAAATAAATCGGATCAGCAAGAACAGAATTCAGTTCGTTCTTAATGGCAGGATGCTCAAGAAGCGTGTCCAGATCTTTCTGTGGTATTTCAAGGTTCTCAGATTGTTTATAAAATGGATCCGCGGCACCCTGTCTTTTTTCTTTAAGGTAGCCAATAGCTTCCTGTGATGCAGTCCTGATTTCAGATTCAGGGTTCTGTGTAGGAGTTGATACCTGATCTTTGAATTTCTTAATTGCACCAGCTTCCTGAGATTTTCTGGTTTTATCAAGAGCAATCCGTTCAGCATTGACCTGTGGAGAATATGCACCTAAACGGGTTTCAGCCGCCGATATATCGCTTCTGCCTGTTGCTTCTCCCGGAGTTAATGGTCTGCCCAATGTCAGAGCTTCTCTGGCTTTTTCAATTGTTTGCTTTCGTTCTCCGGGGGTAATCATTTCCAATATATTCTGTCCGGGTGTTTTGCTGCTTATTCCAAGCCTACGTGCAATGCTCGGTGCCAGAAAACCAGTTCCTGCCCCCGCAATTGCCCCTTCTTTCCCGCCGACCTCATAACCCGTTCCGGCGCCAACTATCGAACGAATGGCCGCCCTTGCGATAGGGTTCACAGAAGCCTTATCCAAAGCCCAACTGAGCAGACCAGAGCCTCCGCCTGTCAACGCTCCAACACCGGGAGATTCTGGCGTCTGCGTGGCTGAGTACGCCGAACCAGCCGCAATGTCACCCAATAATCCGAGAGGGCCAGCCGCAATCAGCGGGGCATATTGAGCGGTCGACTGAACCAGATTCCCAAATCCAGATTGATCCTCCGGCTTGATCCCGAGCACTTCATTGGGATCGACTTTCGGCGCATAGCCGCCTGTCAGTGCGCCAGCAATGTTCTGGCCGCCACGCTCCATGCCAGCCAGAATGTTTTTCATTAAATTAAGCGTGAACCGCGATTCATTGCGCGACCGCTCACGCATGAATTTGATTGCCTGTTCTTTTTTTGACAGTTCTGGCTGTTTTGGCATTTCAGGCAATTCGACCGGCACAGCCGAAGCCGGGTCAAATCCGCCTGCCTGGTTTATCGGTACCGCCGTCGAGGGGTCAAATGCCATTATGAAGGCTCCCATTGTCCATTGCGGAATATCGCTTTATTGCCTTGAGCATCTTTATATTCCTTACCTTCCACAAACCCTGTTTTTTCCTGACCGCCAGTCAGCGGGCTTCCAGAGTTAAACACCGCCTCACGGTATGCCTTTCCTGCTTGTTCAGATATTTGCCTGATTATCTCATTTGAACGGCGGATATGCTCTGGCTTCAACACAAAGCCCGGAATCTTTAAGCCGCCAAGCGGGTCTTTTGAGGTCATATTTGCAATGGCAGATTCACTAACAGAACCCCCCAATCGTTTAAATGATTCGGCGGCATCTTCGATTTTTAACCGTTTTGACGCTAAAAATTGCGCAACGTCTTCAATTTTTGATGGATCATTTGATGCGGCATCAGAAATGAGCTGCCCACTCCATCCTTTGATGTTTGAGGAATACTTTGCGCCAGCATTTGAAACAAATTTGTTCAGCACGTCAGATGCTTTACCAGCGCCAATGGACGTTTGAATAGTCGTCAGCACAGATTTTGTCGGCGGCTGCCCGGGGTTCAGGTGCCTGAGATCTTCAGCGCTTAAACCCTGCTCACGGCCTAACTGTTTCAAGGTCTTACCCGCAAGGAAGGCGTCAACTGCCTTGTTCTGGTCAATGCCAAGAGCATTCGTATAACCAAGCCAGTTCGCCCGCCAGTCTACCGGCTGTGACGTCCATTTCTGCATTGTGAGGCGATCTGCTGATAAACCCTGACGGACATCGGCATTTGGGTTGTGGTAGATCACACGCCCTGTTTTCGGGTCTACCAGCGTGCCTTGTGCGCCTACGCTTACAGGTTTTTCATCTTTTAGAAAGCCCGCAGCGGTTTCGATCATTTTTGGATCACCGCTCTGGAATGCTGCCATTACAAATGATTTTTGCTCAGGGGTGAGATTGGCATTCTGGAATTTGCTGGCCATGTCTTTCATGGCCTCTTGCTTCTTAAACTGCTCTGCCGCTGCAAGAGCGGTTGGAACAATAGGGTTCCGGCGATCCATCATCTTCGCCAACAGACCTTGGCCAGCCCCATAGAGCAATCCCTTGCCAGTCGGGCTTCCTATGAAATCCATGAACCCATTGCCAGAAGGCTGAGGTGCAGGTTGCGCCGCTGGCTGTTGCTGCTCTGGTAGCATGGCATTTTCTGGAGGCATCGGGGAAGGGTTATTTACTGGCATGGCGGCTGGCTGTTGTGCCATTTGCTCTGGCACCACGGGCTGCACTGGATTCTGGTCAAGAGATTTCAGAATCTCAGGTGATAGTATTTTGCTCAGGTCGACGCCCTTCAAGGCATTAACCATATTGTTCAAAAGACCGTATGGCATGGTATTCCCTCTTTATTGATAGGCACCCAATAATCCCAAAAGACCGCCAACACCGGCGCCAATTCCAGTACCTATCCCGGGTACGGCAGATCCAATAGATGCACCAGATAAAGCACCTCCGCCAGCCCCAGCCAAGTATCTCGCCCATCCACTTAAACCCTTATTCGGCTCAGAGGTTGTCGTAGTGCCGCCATAATTACCGCCAATGGTCTGCATGTAAGCCATGAGCGCCCGCTGGCGAGGGTTCATTGAGGTCTGAGCCAATTGCCCTGCCTTGAGCTGATTCTGGCGCTCCTGCTCGTACAATTTGGAGAATGAATCACCGATTGCCCCGGCTTCTGCTGTTCCTGCCAATCCTGATCCAGACCGTCCACGGCTTGCAAATCCGGACTGTACCTCAGGTATGATCTTATTTTTTGCAGCGTCCAGAGCCTTATTAAACCCCTCGCCGCCGGTCAAATAGTCGCCGCGCAGGGTAGCATTCAGCATGTCATTAGCAGCGCCTTCAGGGGCGTTACCCAAATCCCCTAAAAATGCGTCCTGCGCCCCTTGAAAGCCTTTTGTGATATAAGGCTGTTGGCCTTCCCAAGGGGCCGTTTTGGTGACCTGCGTGGTCTGATCGCCACCTTTCATGAGCGCAACAGGGTAATCATCAGCGACAAGATGAAATTCTGATTCGTTATGATCCAGAGCATATTGCCCAGTTGATTCATCAAATTTGAATACTGAACGTGTGTAAATTTTTTTCATCTTGTCCCGCTCCTTAAAAGTTATTGAGCATCCCCGGTTGCCACATATTGAATCTCGGCATCTGTGTGCCGACATAAACAGGGGATACAGGCACTTTCGGTGTCTGCTGGTTAGGGTTAGTACCCATTAGATTCTGGTAAAAATCTAACCCGCTCTGCGTCCGATTCTTTTGTTCCATTTTGTCGAAATAATCTTTCAAAGCGTCAGATTTGACGGCGCTACCCGGTGCCTGAGATGCTGGCTGTGCGGGGGGTGTTGGAGCGCCGCCGCCGAAGAGCGCCTTGAGCCTCTCCATTGCGCCCATCGGAGCAGCGCCAGCCGCACCCCCCGCTTCTGCTCCACCCATTCCAGAGGAGCCAATTGCTTTCATCAAGAGATCATATATTCCGTTCATGAGTGGTGCCCTCAGTTAACTCTAAACTGTAAAGGGTGTGAATTTTTTTGAATCCCAATTTCTTTGTTTTGTTTTCCCATCCCGGTCTGCCATAAGCTTCAATAGAGCGGCAATTGTGTGATCTGGCAAATCTGGTGAAAAGACCCAAAAAGTGGCTCCATTTTACGAAATTTTTCCCTGAAATGATCACAAATAACATAACCCTTTTGGAAGGATAATCAACAATCTGTGTGACTATTGTCGCATGAATCGTATTATTTTGATCCACTATCACCCAAAGCTGCATATCCATGTTTTTCAGGCTATTGAATATATCCTGCACTGTAAACTTGTCGTATGAGTAAACCAATGTTTCCCGGATATCTTCAACAACGTGATCCCATACTTTTTCAAGGTTTTCAGCCTTGATTCCGCATAGCCTCAATTTTTCATTAAATTCAGTCTTTTCAGTCATAAATTATCCAATCAATGCGAATCTGAAAGTTTTTCCAGTGCCTACGTTGCTGTGGGTAATCGTAAAACTTGGCGTGGTTCCTGTGACTGTTCTTGCAGATACCCACATGCTCCCGCTTGCCAACTCGACCGCCGCTGTTGCAGAAGTCGCAAAAAATACGACAATCGTGTTCTGTCCAAGTTCATTCGTTGGCAAATTGATGACGGTTGATGTGGCTCCGTCTGTAAGTGTGGCGTCATATACGTTGTTTGTTTTCCCGTGCAGGGCGTTATTCACAACAGAAATAACCTTTCTCAACAGCGTTGGATGGTCAGGGGTATATTCTGGAATCTGTGGAAACATTGCTGCATTATTTGCTGTCATTATCTGTACCCCGCAGCCTGATATTCCAGCAATTCAACACCGACACCATGCGTGAATCCCCCGCTGACACTGATCCTTAAACGGTGATATCTAGCATTAGACCGAGAATTGATATGCCCGTTTGAGTCTAATGCAATTGAAGAACCCCAAGTGACAGATTCGCTCTGAAGGTTTCTTGTTCCAATTTCAGCGGTAACTACTGCCGAATTTCCCTGAATCATTGGCTTAAACATCATTAGGTCAGTTCTTTGTCCTTCAGTAATCTGCACCTCTGGCGTAACCAGAACGGCTGTAAGGAAGTCAGAATCAGAAGCAAATGCTAGTTGATGTGATGAATTGAATGCAGCAAATTCAATTGTCTGTCCTACCCAAACTCTTGAATCAAGACTGAATTTCAACAGGTCTAAATTAACAGCACTTGCTGTTCCTGATGCGGGGTCTTTATGGTCGATCTGCCATTGATCAAGCTCGTCAAGAGTGTAACCTTCAGTGATTGCTGTGAATATAGCCTCTGTAGTCAAATCAGCGTATGACCATCTTCTTTTTGAATTTTGAGAGTAATTATAAAAAAGGATTCTGGAATTTACAGCGCCAAGCCCGAGTTCACTGGAAGGATATGCCCACATTACAACCTGTCTTTGATGATCAACAGCGCTGGTTATAAGATAGTCATAATCCTTGTTCAAATCATCAAAGAAAAAATTATCAACTTTGTTTGAACCTATCTGTACAGATTGATTACCGTCAAATACCCTGAAACCATCAAGACCGATAAAAAAACAAAGGTCGCCAACACGTATTGCGGATTTAGGAAATTCAGTTCCTTGATTTGTTTCCACTGTTGTAAATTGAAATATGACAGGAGAACCCACATAGTCCATGCGTACAATAGCACGTTCCTGAAAAATGACACCGTATTGGCCGCCAAGAATTGTTTGAATCCATCCATTGCTTGCGTTTAAATCCTGATAATCTGCCTGAGTGACAGCACTAACTTCCCATGAATCACTTGTACCTATTCCAGCCCACCTTACCCGGTACGGCTTATAACCGTCAACGCCATCGTTTGTATTTCCAACGACAAGGAAATCATCTTTTACAACTGCGACTGTCCGAGCTTTTGGGGCATTTTGTGCAGAAGTGCCGTCTGTTTTTAAATCAGAAAATAATGTGTCTACTCCCATCTCGTATTTCTGTGTATCAACTGTAATAGCGACAGCAATGACTTCATCACCAAACTGAGCGAATTGCCACTGTTCATCGGTTGTGACTGAGTATCCACCTGATTTTGATACGTCATCCCATACCCCTCCGCTTGTTGCACCAAGAAGATAAAGTTTAGAAGAAGTACCAGCAAAGTTAAATGCTGTGTCAGTCTCTGGATCACGTGCAGAAAACGCGCCTTTTACCGTTCCCTCTAGGGCAGAAGTTGAATATGTCTCAAGGTTAGGAGCTGACTTATAGCTCGTTCCGGCCGGAATGACGTTCTTTGCAAGGATCATACCCGGATTGTTTATGTCCGGCAGGTCTGGAGTAAACTCTGGAAATTCTATAAGCATTTTTTCACTTCCTGAATTTGTGTTTATAAATTAATTCCAGTTTTTCCATCCATTCGTCACATGCTTTGTCTTTATCAATCATGTGATCTTCATGGCATCCGGTCTTCTGGTTGATCCAGTCTCTGAATTCCTCTTTTCGAGCCGTATAAAAATACTTGAATTCTTCCTTGAACATCTTATTGCACAGTTCAAAGACCCTTGACATTTTCCATAATAAATCAATCTTTGGCTGGTTGGTCATTTTAATATTCCGTAGGTACCACCTTCCCTGAACCTGTGAGGTTATGAGTGTTTTTCAATAAAGCAGACAGAGCATCAAGCTCTTTCTCCTTCATTGCGCTTGCTCTCTGTTCGTTATACAGAATGTTTGAATAAATGAACCATGCTGCTCGGGATTCAATCAGATCTTCTGCATTGTTTGTGAAATCGTTTGTATCAGCATCTGCAGAAAGGTCTGCGTAACCTTTTCTGTAATACAGAGTAATCGTGTAAACGGCATCTGGAATCAAAGATAAATAAATTTTGTTTTGAAAATATGTGTAGTCTGTTGATGTGCCAGTAACCTGACCGATATTATGAGAAAGGATATAATCTAAAGTTCTTTTCGTTAACACTTCGACTGTATTGGCTGTTACTGTAATTGTCGCATCAAGTATTTTTTCAATCAGAGAAGGTACGCCATCACCAGTTCCATAACTCGCTTGTGAGGCAACAGTTACGAATGTGCCTGTTGTTTCATTAAACCAAAAGCCGTTCTTTCTTGCGTAATAACTGATAGCTCTGTTAATCGCAAGATTGATATTGGTATTTTGATCCGTCCTATTTATATAGGTTGCGACATTTGACCTGAGCGTGGCGAATGTTGTCATTTGCACTTCTTCCTATGAGATTTATATTCCCTTGGAGAAATTGTTTCATTACAAAAAAGACACTTTATCCCTTTCTTCTTAAATCCATCTTCCTTTTTAAACTCGACTAAATTCGAATCTTTACTCTCTTTAACTGTCTGAACCAAAATAGGGAGTGTGGGCATAGGGGGTGATATTGTCGTGCATGACGGCTTTTCTGAGTCCACAATTTGCGGAGCCGTAACCGTAGTCGCCTGACTCTGCGCTTGTAGTAATTGCCTTCGTCTCATCGACTAATCCCCCGTGGTCTTTCCGAATAATGTCATCTTTCTTGAGTTCCACCCAGTATACTTCAAGTACAGTGGTATCCTCTAAAGCCTCAAATTTGTGGAAATCACCTGGCCCGACAGTGCATTCCTGTGAAGCGCCGAGAATGCTGATATCTTCCAGTGTCCTGTTATTGTACTCTTTCCAGATGATAACTCTCAGTTTTCCTTTGAGGACAATAAAGCGATTGTATTTGTGGGCATGAGCATGTTTTGAGCAATATCCGCCCTTCTTCACCTCTGCAATGTGCAGTTCCACATTGTTCATGTCGAATAAAGGGGTCGTATGACCCCAAACTTTGCCCTGAATAATCATTGTGGCGGCTCCAGTTTGTATCTCGGAACAATGCGGCCTTCTAAATCTTTGAGAGAATGCTTTGAATTGCCCATTAACTCGACCCAAGGAAAAGCCGAGTTGATGCTCTTGTGTATGTCCATCCAATAGCCTGAATATTCAGAGTCTGCCGTTTCCGGGAAACAGGGCACACCTTGTGTGTAATGGATCAACTTCGCGTCCTGACGGGGCTTGTCGTAGCCTACAAGATGATTCCAGTCGTTCGGGAGGTCGCCAATTTCATCTGGAGCACACCATTTAATGCCGTGCATTCCCTGAGCCGATGAGCAGTATTCAGGGGTTAAGATGGTGTTTTTCTCGCAATTGAAAAGCATGACGCTTGCCCATTCAAACTCGATTTTGTTCTTTGAAACCATTACCGTGTATTTGTCGTCTTTCATGGCAAATAACTTGGCAATGTCGTCATTCAGGGCAATATCGATATCAAGGAATAAAGCCCAACCATTGAAATCACAAAGCCAAGGGGTAAGGAAACGGGAGAATGTGAATGGCGTTAAACCGACTCTGGTAAACGGAAGCTGGTTAAGCATGATTGGTGTGATCGAAACAGGCTTTGTTGCGTGCCTCATAATAGACTGTACAAGCACATGAAAACTGACAGGCTGTCTATAATCATATCCAATAAAAACTCTTAATGGTTCATTGCTCATTATAAGAACCCTCCTGCAACTGACTTTCCTTTTCACCTTGTTCGTTTCTTTCTCGTTTAATGATCATTCCTTTATGTAAACAAAGAATAAAGAAATTATCACCAGCTCTTGCATAATTTATAATATTGAAATACTCGGAAAGTTTGTTAAACCATTCAATGCCTGATTTCAAACAAATATGTGCATTTCTGCCATCTTCTAGTTTCTTTCCGGCTGGAATAGTGCAAACAGAAAAATAAGCTAATTTTCTTGTTTTTGCCTGAATATGTTTCAGGACATTTTCAAGCAATTCAGGCTCAATATGCTCAAGGACATCTGTACAGACAACTATATCAGAAGGGTCAGGATCTTCATGAAAAGCACGTATTGCAGGGTCGTATCTTTTAATAATAAATGGTAAAGAATCAGATAGCGTTGATTTTCCGCACCCATAGTCAAGAACGTCAGTTGTATCAAATTTTCTGCATAGCCTTAGCACTTCATCAGCGAACCAATGGCCGTGTGAACCATAGTATTGGTTATGGTTATGGAGGTTCTCGTTTAATTTTCTGTATTCATCTGTAATAAGATGCATAACTTATCCTTTATTGTTTCCATTGTTTGTTTCCAGCCAATATCATTTTTTCCTTGCCAGATATTGCTTACATTTGCGTACCATGGCATATCATGTCCATATACTCCGCCCTGCCAGAGAGACTTAACTGGGCATATCTGCCATGTGATTGTATTTCCAATAACCCCCGACAAGTGAATTACGCTTTGCGGTACAGATATTATTAAATCAAGGTTATTCACAAGTGCTGCTGTTTGCTCATAATCTTCTAGCATTTCTGGCCAGTGGTGTATCATTACCTTGTTTTTTTCGCAAAACTCATCGACATCTTTTTTTATATCATGATCATATTGTAGGCTAATAAAATCACAATCCATTCCAAGTATAGGAAGCCATTCTTCAAGTGGAATGTACCTGTTATTTTGACCGGTCTGCTTTGTACCTCCGCGCCAACTGATTCCTATTTTTGGCTTTTCACCAAGCAATGAAAGTCTTTTTCCGTATCTCTCGTTATATTGTTCATTAACTGCAAGATATGGAACCTTTGGGAAGTCTCCCTCATTCTTCCTGTAAAATTGAGCAAGGGAGCCAATAAGGACTTTTGCATCAAATTTATAACGACTACCCCATCCATAATTTGGAGACTTCCTCGTGCCATAGACATCAATCGTTGGGAAACTTCTGCGAAACATATCTGCTAGCCTTGGGTGCGCATCAATAACGACATTGCAGTCTTTCATAAGGTCTGGAATAATTGTTCCAAACATCAATTCATCACCAATTCCCTGCTCGCCAATTACAACGACATTTTTTCCGGGAGTTCCGTCCCAGTATGGAAGGTTATCAATTGTGTAATTTCTTGCGCTTGTTTTTTCTTTCCTGTCTCCAAGGTCATAACCAATAAAACCGTTTTCATAATCTCCGGTTTCAAGCTGTGCTAAACCTTTATTGTATTTATTCTGGAGGTTTTCAGGATTCAATACATCGCCTTTATTGAATATCTCAATCGCTTTTTCAGGGGTTCCGTTGCATACAAACATAGAACCATAATTAGTATAAAATTCTGATTTGGTTTTTGAATCATAAATGTCGGAGTTTGGTTTTGATTCTATTAAATCGATAACCTTTTTAAAATTCTCCAACGCTCTTTGATGATGATTCAATTTCTTGTAAACGTACCCGATATTATTTATTGCCTCGATAAAATCTGGTTTCGTTTTAAGTGCTTCTTCAAAGCATGATAAAGCCATTACAGTACGGCCCATTTTATTCAGGCAGGTACCTATTGAGAACCAAAGGGTGGCGATATTTTCATCATCTTCAGTAAATGAAGTTTGAAGCATAAGGTTTAAGTCGTGAAATACTTTGTCTAACTCAAGGCGGGTAGGGCGAGGCTTCTGTAAAACTTCAAGGCATTTGTGATAAAGCTCAGTTCCTGAAATTATCATTTTTGTTTCCATTATCCGTTTAACATCCATCGTTTAGAAAAAAACCCAACCTGAATCATCAAGTCGGGCTTTTTTCTGATTCTCTGGCTACTAACTATACAAATCAGTACGGGTTCCGGTTAATCATAATGTTGTACTTGAATATAATCCCGGTTGTATTCGTACCAGCGCTCACTCCGTATTTAACAACAGAGTACTGAGGATTTGCTGTATCTGTAATTGATACCAAATACGGGAAAACACCAGCTTTTGCGTTTGAAGGCACAAAGTTTACACCCTGTGTTTTCTGTGTCGCAAAAACTGATAAGTCCGCATCAAGTCCAATATCAACAGGAGCAGTATCAGCTCCTGATGTGTGATACCCCTCAATTCCCATGATATACAGACCGTTCTGTACCTTCTGGCCGAGAACCACAAGCGCATTCGCGGATGCAGAGGCAGTCGCAGCTACAGTGTGAATCATAGCCTGATCAAAACGACCCACATGGACATCACGTGGCCCGGATAAATAGGCAGACGAAGTTTCGGTAATAGGCATGATAGACCCCCTTTATTAAGATGCAGCAGCGTAGGTTGCAATCACGATAGTCCCGAAGTCCTGGCTATTAAACACCATTTTCTTCGCCCCGAAGATCATACCCGCGCTAACGCCGAGCTGGTTTCCGTAATCAAACAGTTCCTCAACCCATGTCATTTTTGAGGGCCCACTGTTCTGACCAAAAGCAATTGCTCCAGCCTGCGCCCCGAGAACAATAGCCCTATAAACACCGGCAGTAATTGTAGGCACACGGGTTGAAGCGTGCATTACGACCCCGTTATATTCGCCCAATGCACCAGTGTAAATAGGTGATTTTGAGGAGTTCATACCAGCCATAGCCGCCTTTTCGATATCAAGCCACTGACCTGTGCTGGTGTTTTGCCGCATGGCTGTTACCTGATACGGGTGCAGAAAAGCAATATACTTCTGCTGCCCATTGACCATGACAGGTCGGATCAGCGGTGAAAGGGTTTTGGCCTTTTCCACTGCGACATCAAGGAAGGACAGTTTGAAAATATTTGAGGCTGATGCAGAGGCAACAGAAGCTTCTGTACCATGACCGTTTGCGTAGTAAATGTTATTGCTTGACGGTGCCGTGGTTGCATTGCCGCCGGTATAGCGAGTATCAGCCTGAGCTGTATTACCTGCTAACTGGTTAAACAATGCGGTATCAATACGGTCAGCCCACCAGTCCTGTAAGCCCATTCTGGCTTGCTCACGGATTGAGAACGGAACGCGCTGCTCTGACATTTTACCGTCTGAACGAACGGCATGTCGCAGCTGATTGATTAATACGTTGTCGCTGTAGGTTGTGAGGGCTTCTTCATTGCCTTCCAGCGTACCGTCACCGAGAACACCGGCGCCGGATAACTGCATTCTGAGACCAACGGTGATTCTGTCACCTGGGCCTTTCTGTACCTCGTCCATAATCTGTACTGGTGAGCGGTCATCTTTTCCCATGAATTTGTTGAAATAGCACTGCTTCAGGGCTTCAACAAATAGCTTTTTCCGCCATGCTTTGACGGCTAAGGGATGATTAACGCCATAAGCGGTAGTTGCCATGCGTATGATCTCCAATTGGTTAATATCAACAAAATACGTTTGATACTGTTACAGCCAGTATCTCGGCGATTTCGTCCCACTAACGTTGGGATCAACGGGGCATGAATATTGCCTCATGCGTGGCATTGGGTATCTTGTACGCCATACCCGGAGCGGGGAATCTTTAAGCGTCGATTCAGGGCGCATCGGGGTCAGTTTACAGACAAGGAAGGGAAACCGACCCCGAATAACGTCAATTTAGCACTTTTTTTTACCTTTTCCAACTTTTCCTTTCTTTTTCATTTGCTAATCTCCTGATGGTTATATTTTAACCAGAGCGCATAAGCTGTTCCCAGTCAACGCTTCCGATCTCGTCTTCTGACATATCAGCAACGTCCTCCAGCGTCAAATTATTCCGAGCATTAGAACCACCCGCTGCATTGATCGACCGGCTGGCTGCCATGCCCCGTTCAAGATTATGGATCTTTTTCTCGTTCTCTTTGATCTTCGTTTGTTTGTCAGATTCATGATTCTTTTGGTTCGCTTTAACGGCATACCCACGCAATTTAGCAAGCTGATATATTGTTTCTGCCGGGTTTCTTTCATTCTTCATTGCATTGGCAACAATTGCAGCCTCATCTTCATGCAGCAACTGGTTGACGTCATTTTCTGAATATCCAGCCATTTCATATTCAGCCTTCCTGTTCTGCAGGAGGAATTGATAGGCGTCATGGAAATCAGGATTTGACTGAGTAAATTCCTGAACGTGTCCACGATAACTCTGCATGAACATCTGTTCTTTTCTTGATAGATCTCTTTCCTGAATAGTCTGGTCTCGGAAATTGCTTAATTCACTAAACTGCTTTTTAAGCTGTTCGTTCTCATGCTTAAGCGCACCGATAGGATCATCCTCAAAAGAAGGTGCCTGTTCTTTTGCGTCTTTCTGACTGCTTGAAACAATCTGAGTGAATGTGTTTCTTAACTGTTCGTTTTCCTTTGTAAGCTGCTCTATTTGCTTCTGGACTTCTTTTCTTTTGATTCTTTCTTCGGCTGCCATTGCTCTAAGACGCTCGCTATCAGTTTCTGCCTTCTGCGCATCTTCTGATTCTCCATCATTTCCTTTATCTTCCTCTCGATTAGCGTCACTGGATTCATCTTGATTAGTTTCTGAATTATTTTCGATTTTATTTTCTTGCGGGTTTTCTTCATGAGTATCACCTGATTCATTGCTTTCATCATGTAGTTCTGTTTCCCCGCCGCTTGAGAAAAAATCCTCTGTTTCTTTATCAGAGTACTCCGTGAATAAATTCTGTATTGATTCATTTTCATTTGTCATATCAATATCCTTGATTTCCAGTGGGTGAATTGTTCATATTCTTACGTAACTGTAACAGTTTCATCATCTGGTTAAGTGCCAGTGATAAGTCTTCACGGTATTGCGTCTGCGTTGACTCATGCGCTTTTAAAGTCCTATCTGCGACCATTCCTTCTGTCTTTTCCATTGCCAATGCTGTTTCATTCTTTGCTGTGGCTGCATCCTTTTCAGCGCCGGATATATTTCTGGCAACCTGAGACTGTGTAAGCTGGATATTAGCCTCTTTCTGAGCAATATCGAGTTGAGCAAGCAACTGCTGAATCTGCTGCATGCTCTGTTGTATCTGCTGCTGTTCTGGATCAGGTTGTGATTGCAATTTAATAAGATTCTTCCATTTCTGTACGAAATCATTTGGCAATGGAGCGTAATCCAGAATCTCTGGCGGAATCGGTATCTGAGCTTGCATTGCCAGAGGTATGAGCTGCATGAGAATGGCAAACAGCTTGTCTTTGCTGTTCGGGCTTGTTGGAGAATCATCGACATAAACATCGTACTGGAACGCGAGCTTGTCCTTTATAAGAGGCACATATTCTTTTCCGTTCTCTCCAATGATCCTGATTAATCGACCGTCAGCGATATATTCACGGATATAATATGCAAGTAATTTCCCGTCAATCTTTCTGTAACGGCGCAATGAATCAAAGAACGTGGCAAGAACAGTGATACCTGCGTCCTTCCTTGTCATTTCAAGGCCAATAGGCTGGTCACGATTAGCCATACCGATCATTTCAAGGTTAACTCCGGGGATTTCATTAATTGCGTTAATTGCGTAATTAAGAAGCCTGTCAATCCCGTCAGGGTAATTCAAAGGCTGCTTCTGCTGGATCTTGCCAAGGCCGCCAGGCCTGAGCTTTGTTACCGCATCAGGTGATGTCCAGTTATCTTCAAACTCTCGTATATCATCGACTGCATCTTCTTCAACAATGATCCCGCCTTTTGAATTACTGTTAAGGATAAACTGAATCTGAGACAGCCATTTATTTGACCAACGCTGCGGGTCTTTCATTATCGTGACAAGGCCAAAATAGGTATTATTATTTCTGTCTCTTGTTCCTGTCATTGCTCTGAATGTGAAGTGTTCACATCCGAGGTCAGACTTTTCTGCGATTTTATTTCCGGAGAAGAACAATTGCTTGTAAACCCTGATCTTTGTCGGAACAACTTTTAATGCCATCATTTCAATGAATGGCTGCGCGACTTTATACTTTTTGCTGCTTATGTTTACGATATTACCGTCAGGCGTAAAAACGACATAAGACTTTTCCACAACGTAATACTGATATTGGTAAATTTTTACCTTATTTATTTTATTCAGTTTGTCTGAATAATTGATAATATATTTCCATTCCTCAGTCTGGTCATGCACAAGGAAATCGCCGTCATCTGTTGCCAAATCCTGATCGTCTGATACAAGATCGGGAAACATCTTTCTGGCTTCTTTAATGTCAAACTCTTTGACGCAAGCGATCCATTTTGCGTCCTCAAAGTTACGCTTTGTTGAATCTGGATCAACAACCATATTTAAAGGGTCGATTCTGTCTTTTATGATCATTCCTTGCGGGTCTGTTTCATAATCCATGCGCAGTTCAGTGAAACCAACTCCGCATATCAGGCAGTCAAGAAAAGCCTCTGATTCTTCATCCTCTGAGTTATTCTGCTCACGAACCCAACTAGCTGCGCTGTTGAGCATGTCAGAAAAGCCAGAATCATTTGTTGTCGGTTGCTGCTGTGGTTGCGGTTGGCCTTGCATTTGACCCTGAGGCTGCGCGTCCTGATCGTTATCAATTGATATTTTGCGCGGATAATACTTAACCTCCTGCCTATTCTGTAATTCAACGCCGGCAACAGAATTGATTGTGCGTATAATGCGGTTGAATACGACAGGAGGACGCCCCTTTTCTTTGAGCTTCGCTACTTCTTCCTCTGTCCATTGGTTGCCGGCAAAGAAGTCATAGTCCTCTGTCGCCTGTTTTCTCCAATTAGACCAATGTCCGCGCGCTCTTTTCAGATTCTCGCTAATCTGCCTTATGAGGTCAGAGTTATCATCAGAATCAGACTGCCCACGGACTGATATGGCTAACCCCTTTTCGTTGCTTATATCTGTCGTTTTCATCATTGTGTTTGGCCCTTGGAAAAATTACATTCAATTCGGGGTCGACTATCCTTGCCTGACAGTCAAGCATGTCATCGTGCACTGAAACCGGGAAAGCCAGAAATTCCTCATTTATGTAAATATCAATAAGGTCTTCTGTTTTTCCCTGATAATTTGTCCGATAAACCGATTCAGGGAATAACCATCTTCCGTGTTCAAATGAAGGAATCAATCGTCTGATTCTGTCTATCTTCGGTATGTTTCCACCGAGTTCTGTTATTTCAAAATAATAATTCTCACGTTTCATCAGTTCTTTAAGGTATTCAATATCAGCTTGCATTCCGTATTTTTCATATCCAACACCGAGAGGTTGCCATTTCCTGTGCAAATTGAATACCATCTTACCGCGCTCTGACAGATTCAATTTATCCCGCACGACATCAAGCAGTCTATATTTTTGGTCAGAACCAACGCCAATGACCATTGCTGCTGTGTAATCGCTTGATTTCTTTTTCTCACAGGCTGGGTCAACAATCAGGTATTTATTGCAATTATGGCTTACATCGCCTTCGTAGAATTTTATCCAATCTTTTTTCAGTGTCTGCTTTGAGTCAGCAATCGGGTTCTGGAGAATCTGAGTAGAGAACGTGTACTGACCGAGCAATTTATAACGCTCAATCATCCACTGCTTTGTTTTAAGGACTGGCTCACCTTCAAAAGTACCGTCCTTTGTTCCCGGATAAATGCGGGGTATTGCTGCCTTCCTTTTCATGATCTCACGGTAGGTGTCATTAAAATGGTAACGGGTTCCAATATGACGCCTTCTTACTTTGCCGGCACCAAGGTTAATAGACATTTCCCATGATTCGAGCGTTTTGCGAAGCATGTCTGGTGAACGCACAGACTCTAACGTGATAATGTCGTCGTATATCTGTACGTCAAAATGCTTACTGGTAGGCTGTCCTTCAACAAGACCCCAAGCCTCTACAGTGCTTTCCTTTGGATTAGATCGCGTGCGCTTCATAATCAAACCGCCGTCCTCAGACCAGCGGGGAGAATCTTTACCGGGATTTTCCCACACAACATCAGGGAAGAATTTTTTTAAGAACTGGTTACTCTCAAACTCTCTTTTTATTTGACTAAGGAATCCTTTGGATATTGGCCTTGTGTGGCTAAATATCGCAAATGTCGGCTCTATTCCTTCCCACTTCTCAAGTGGATCATCACCGTGGCTTGCAAGGATATCCTGAATGGTCAGTCCAAACGTAATGATACTTGATTTATAATGCTCACGCGCCCATAAATCCAAATGGTCGTCTGGATCATTCTGAACCTCCTTGCATCTTGCAATTAACCACGGATGCTCCATGTCTTTTCTTCCTATTCCATAGCGCATCAGAAAAAACAGGTCGCGCCTGATCAACTCGCGAGTCAGTAAATAGCACTCATCCGGTGGTGAGTTTGCTATGTGTTCCGCGACCTGTTTATATTCTTCAATCGTTGACGGAAGGTTCATTTATCTCACGCGCTATGAAGAAATAAACTCTGTAACCACGACCAAGCCAATCGTTCCTACACCTCCTGCAGTTTGAGTGCCGTTATATGTCGCGCCACCTGCACCGCCAGCACCATTCTGTTGGGCCGCACCGCCTCCCATATTTGTTGATGCGCGTCCTCCAACACCCCATTTACTATCTGCTCCTTCACCACCGGAAGATTGATTTCCGGTTGCTGCCTGTGTCCATCCCCTGAATCCATAACTGCCTTGAATATTCAGATCGCCGTTAGTCGCAGTGCCTCCAACCCCCGCGCCATCATTCGTATTGATTGATGTCTGTGCGCCTTGGCCTGCACCTCCCAAACCAGCAGAAGCTGTTAACGTTGCACCTGTTCCTGCAGGGTTGAATATAGTGTCGCCACCATTTCCGCCTGCATTGTTACCGGCAGCACCTGCCGCGCCCGCTGCGCCAATTGTAACGGCGGCATCTGCACCAATCTCAGCGGCGGTAAATAGCTTTCTGAAATAACCGCCTGCACCACCGCCGCACCCTGCCGCGCCTTGTGCAGCAGCAGTAGTGGCTGCGCCACCGCCACCACCACCACCACCAACGCCCTCAACAATGCAATAAACCATCCCTGCTGTTGGTGTGTATGTAGACGTGCTGGTAATTATCCGCACTGATACTTTGTTAATAGGAGCAAGTGTTAACCCATCCATCAAATTCAATTCTGTAGCTGACGGTGTTACTCGCACACTGTCTATATACCATGCTCCTAAAATATTGTTTGATAGTCCGCTTGACATGTTTTAATTCCTTAATTGAGAAACTGCCAGTCTAATACAACTGTTCCTGTTAAAATTGCCGCTGCATCTCCACTTGCTGCCCATGTAGCGGCTGCATTTATATACACTGTATGGTCGTCTGCTGCGTCAATAGTCAGCTGCGTAATATCGGTTTTAACTGTTGCAGTGCCAGTACAATTTGCAGCTACTTTCCCTTGAATAACATTTTCAAATGCGGCTGTTCCGCTTAAAACTGATATAACACCACTGGCAATTGTTGTTCCGATACCTACGGCAGGAGTATCTGCATTAATATTTCCTTGTGTCTGTGTGATTCCAAGCGTCATATAACAAGAACCAACAACAATCGCGCCGGCAGGGAATGTATAAATCAGTTTTCCAACTCCAAGTGCTGCGCCACCAGCAATAGCAGGAAGTGTTGTGCTGATTGTCAGTTTTGTTGTGTGGTTATAACCGTCACCGTATTCAGTACCGGTAACTCCAGTATTCATTGTGCCAATGTTACCGGTATTTATGACCGTGTTAAAACTTGGATTAGAACCAGGGTCTAGGTTCTGATCCAATAGAGAGAAGATTAACCCCATTAGAGTGCCTCCCTCGTAATGAGTCCGACTGATCTTGCTGCGGCTTCTGATGATCCGCTGATAACTTTAAGATAACGACATCCTGCAAAATCCTGTGGCGCAAGGTTGTAATTTCTTCCTTGCGTGACAGTTAAACTCAATGCTGCATTTGATGAGTTATAAAGAACCTGATAGGTCACATCATCCCAACTGCTGGAGAATGTGATGCCAGTTCCAGTAAAAGCTGCTGGTAAAATAATCTGACAAAGCACAAGTCCTTGCAGGTCAATAGCCCCGGAAGTCGTTCCGCTTTGTGCAATCGTTACAAAATTTAAAGTTAGATTTCCGAGGTATCTGGTCATGTTTACAATTCCTTAGTTGGTGAGACTATTTTATCAAGGACATTCCTGAGTAATTCCCTTGCGTCAACTTTCTTCTCTGACTCAATGGCAATAGGTTCTCCGTCCTTTCCTGTGTGTTCAATAAAATTCGGTGCTTTCCATTGGCACTGTGTCTTTAAGTAGAATATGATCGCTGATACGTTCTTCTCTCCGATCAATTCAAAAAGTTTTGACATGGCATACACCGCGCCATTTGCCTTCCCTTTAAGAAATGATTTCTCAAGTTCAGAACCTTCTGTCTTTCTGAGATAAAAACCTGAACGGCTTATTTCCAGAAAATCAGCGATCTGATCTGTTGAGAATCCAAGTCCAGCGAGTTTTTCGACCTGCCTCAATTCCTTATCATCGAAAGGCAAACCCCTTGGCCTTGATTCTTTCTTTCTTGGCTTCTTTACCTTCGCTGCTGACTCTCCGTTGAGAGATGCTTTCTTTTCCGAAACCATATTTGCATCCCTCCCTGTGATTAACCGCCAAGTGCTTCGATTCTTACCTTCAGATCGTTGATTTCTTCTGTGAGCGCTTTGCTTGACTGAAGCAGGAAGAAAATCAGTTCATGAACGCTTTTTGGTTTTTTGAATGCTGGTTCGCCAGTCGTCTTGTCGTATTTGTACGCGCTGGTAAATATTTTATCAATATGTTTGAGTTCCATCTCTAAGTAAGTCAGACGGCAGGCTTCTTTCCGCTTGTCAGAAATGCTGTTGTCATTCTCAAAGTCATATGCGGGAATCTGTGTTTCTTCAGTCATGATATTTCCTTTGGTGAGTATTTAGGTGATTGGTTAAATGATGATCCAAGCCAAAAGTTTACTACATGGGCAAAAGATGTGCCAACGACACCAAAGAGAAGGTATAGAGCTTCGTGGTCGTCAGCATCCTGTTTGAAGGCGGCAATCCAATATATACAGACGAAGAACCCGAAAACGATTATCGCGCTCAGTATCTGAGGAAAGATGGTTTTTGTTGCCTCTGTGAACCTTCTGGCGTCCACCGTGTTTTTCGTTGATTCCTGAATAATGATTTTCTGGAGTTCGAGCTTATGGTCTGATTCAATTTGCTCTAACTTTGCCCTCGTGTCGGGATTCTTGTTCAATTTATTAACCAAATCTGTGAGGGATATGTCGTCCGCAATGCTCCCTCCAAATTCATTCGCAATCACTTTACCGAGTCCGGCGCCGGATGGGCCAGCCACAACAGCCCCAAGCAGCGGGGCACCATATGAAACAACCAGCTTGCCTAACTCAGAAAGATTCATCCGTTTCCCCTTGTTCTGCACAATCATCGTAAGCCCTGTTTAACCATCCTTTCAGAAAATCCTGTGACCCCCGGTACCGGATTGATCGGTAATATCCCGCTGCCTCTGACTTCAATGCCGCCATCAGTACAGATGGGTGGCACATATTCAGAGCGGTCAGTGATTTGTTCCCGATAATGCCGTCGTCTGAGATAACCAACCCTATTGCCGAGCGGACGGCGTGCTGGGCGACCCTGTTCGCGGCATACGACCCCATATTGACTGACAGGTCGAATATCTTAGTGGCACAGAATTGGTCGCCTATCTTTGCGTATGCGTTTTTATTCCAGAAATAATCGTGATACAGCGCGATAGCCTGTTTTTGGGTCATTGACCGCACGTCCTTTGCATTCACCTCCTTATCATGGTTTATGTCGCCGTCACGCCAGCCATCGAGGTCTAAATCGCCAGTTTGCATTAAAAAACGCAAACTGATCCCGAAATTGGTGATTCCGCCGGGGTCATTGGCGTCATTTGACAGTTTTCCTTCATGCCTTAGGATGGTCAGGATTGCTTTATCAAAATCTGCCATCTGGAACCCCTCCTTTTGAATGTTTCACGTGAAACATCAAGTCCGTTCCTGAGAATGTTTCACGTGAAACATATCAGGGTTCAATTCGTTTAACCGTCACGGTTATCATCCCACCTTTCCTGACTTCCAGCATTTCCATGTGGATACGCTTTATCTGTGAGTCATTAACGTACACCCTTGCGTCCTGAAGCGCATCACAGACGACTTTGGCAAGGTTGTCTAGGTCGCGCTTCCGGTTGTCAGGGGGGTAGGCAAGCATGTGGAAATCAAGGTGTACGTCTTTGGGGAAGGCAAACTTGAACCCCTTTGATCGTGCGTAATAGATCGCCACCTGCTTGAATTCCTTGGCCTGAGGGGTGGAATACCACTGCCCGGTTGATGAGACAGACCAAATCTTATTAACGGAAGGAGGCCAAGGGAGGTCTATCTTCACTTCCGTATGAGCCATTCAAATCTCCATAATGTTTCACGTGGAACATCAGTCGAATTTCTTCCAGTTTATCTTGACGTCATAGCGGTTGGAATCTTTGAGGTAAGCCGTTACCAGCCCGCGACCCCATTTTTCCATCAGGTACTGTGACATCTGCTTTTCGATATTCGGGAGCTGGTAAAGTGAATGACAGCCGCCCTTTGTGGTTCCATAAACCGGAACCCGGAAGCCCAACTGCTCGCACAGGACGGTCTTTCTGCCTGATGTCATGATCTGTAGGCTGAAATCAATGTCCTCTTTGAGCGTGCATTTCGGGTCATACCAGACGCCTTCAAGAGAGGGAACATGGTTCAGGGTGGCAATCAGGCACCTGCGGTTCATTCTGTATGGCTTCTTTTTGTTTAGAGTGAATTGGCTGTAACTGATTGCCCCCTGAGCCGCCTTAACTGCTGTGATAATATCCTGCGCCTTTTCAAGAGCCTCGCGAGCCGCAATCTTCTTGGGCTTACCGTCGAGTCCCGTTTCAGTAAAACCGTCAATGTCATCATCGAGTGACCAGAACCATTCAATTCCTTCGGACTGAGCGGTCTTGAGGATGAAGTTCCGCGCAAACGCAATGCCATTGTCACGCTCATGCAGCGAGCAATAGCTTGCTTCTCCTCCATGATTTGCTTTGTAAGCCTCAATATCATTCGGTTCAAGCACGATTCGAGAATGAATGTTTTCAGCTTTGAGGATTTTGAATGTCTTTCCATTCGGTCGGCCTTTGCTTGGAATGAAAATGGGATAGATCATATTTTTCCGCTCGGGAGTAATGTCCAATGAGTGACGTTTTTTAAATACATTGAGCTGAGTTCCTCGCCGTCAGGAACAAGCAGGTGCCACTGTTCATCAGCGCCTTCAAATTCATCAGTGTAGTAACCGACAACAACCCTGACATCATAACCGTCCCCAGTTTTGCTTTTTACCCTGACTAATACGTCCTCATATGGCTCTGGAAGCCAATTTTTAACATCTACCCACACCGTCATCAGTAAAGACTCTCCCCTCGCTTGCGGTTTTTAGCTCGTGCCAGTTCTTAGGATGCACTTCCACACTTGTACATATTTTCTCTGTAATAGCAGACAACAGAGATGCGCTCGAATCTCGACCCGACAAATTCAGTGTTACCGTGGACTTCATGAACATCAAAACAGGCAATATCACGACTGCGAACATCAACGCCAATAGCAAACCTCGGCATACAAGTGAAGGCTCCTTTGTACCTTCCAGCAGAGAGCACGCCCAGATTTCCAAATCCGTTTTTGAAGTCTCCCTTATCGACATGAAGTGCCGTCCTGTAGTTTTTGTTTACAGTAACCGTTGTGAAAACGGTGTCATGGATATAAAAGTCAGGGTGCGTATTCTGTATTATTTCGAGCTGGTTTTTATACCTCTCTGTCACAGTCGTCTTAAAAAGGTCGTTTATCATCTTGATGTATGGATATGCCGCTTTAAATTTATCAAGCTGCTTCTCATTGAATGCGGTCTGCCGGCAATATGGGATCCGAATATAACGGTCGTAATACCCAATAATTCCACTGTGGACGGGTTTATAGCGGCGCGTCTTGTTTCTGACGTAACCGCTACTCCCATCAGCTGCATTACCACGGTTCTCGCTCAGGGTTGCCGCCACCCGGAGGGATTCCCACGCTTTTTTAGCCAGTTCTTTGCCGACTATTTGCTTTCGGAAGACTATCAAAGGCTGACCATCCTCCTCGTTAAAGACGTCAGCATCTTCCGTTACCAACTGCTGTATTGTGTGTTCAGGGTAAAAAGTTCCGATCATCGAAAGGGCCTTTTCCTTCGACATCACGGGTTTAACGTAAATGGTTTTAACCTTCGGCTTTGACTCCGGCCTTTCCTGCATCTTGTGACTCCAGAATCGCTACGCATTTTTGAAGCGCACTGAATACTGTATCTGAGATGTTCCCAGTGCTGAATCTTGCGTCCAGCCACTGCACCATCCCCCGGAAATTGGCCTCTGTCTCTTCGTCATAAAACAACTGGATCATTTTGACGTGGCTTGTATCTTCCCCATCAAAGGCGGCATCTGGGTTTTCACCCCCCGCGCCGTCACCCCCGTCAAAACTCAGGGAGTCCATGATCTTGTTAATCTCGGTGGCATTGAAACCGGTCGACAGCAGGTCAAAGTGATCCTGCTCCAGTTCCTCTAACTCCAGCTTCAGGAGTTCGTTATCCCATTCTGCCCACTCGGCCGTCTTGTTGACCGATATCCTGAATGCCTTGATCTGCTGTGGTGTCCAATGCCCGTTTACGGCCACCGGAACCTCTTTCAGCTTCAGGAATTTTGCCGCCTTAACTCTCAGGTGCCCGTCAATGATCTGCCCGTCAGGG
>Ga0214471_10000406_pt1 | contig 37718 bp, 33 predicted proteins | sample RVTome_5_FD_207665 | JGI IMG/M metagenome (GOLD analysis project Ga0214471, IMG submission 207665) | Soil microbial communities from uranium-contaminated site in the Upper Colorado River Basin, Wyoming, United States - RVT142D155 | ecosystem: Environmental > Terrestrial > Soil > Contaminated >... | reverse complement strand
CGGGTGGGGGCGGTGGATGCGGCTGGCCATCCCTCCCACCCTGGTCGCCCTCGTCATCAGCAATCTCGGGATCGCGGTGAAGCTGGCCCTCAAGTTCTTTTGAGAAAGGACGAGGGATGAAGGTCCTGTTCTGCACCGACGGTTCACCGATGTCCCGGCTGGCGTTGGAGACCGGGGCGCGTCTCTTGAAAGGACGGCGCGTGGACGGGGTCGTCCTGCATGTCCTCCCCGAGGTGGACGAGCGCCTGGAGCACTATGAGCGCCTCCATGAGACGGAGCTGAAGCAGATTGAGAAGCTCTTCGGCGAAAAGGAAGGAACGCTCCAGGTGGTCACGCGTGCCCAGAAGGTGCTGGCCGAGGCGGGACTCAGGACCCGGCGAAAGATCCGACGGGGAGACCCGGCCGAGGAGATCCTGAAGGAGATCCGCAAGGAGCGATACAGCCTGGTGGTCCTCGGCTCGCATGGAAAGCGGGGGCTGAACCGCCTCTTCCTCGGAAGCGTCAGCCAGGCGGTCTCACGCCTGGCCCCTATCTCCATCCTGGTCGTCAAAGCTCCTTTTCTGGAGTAGTCAGGCAATATTAACTTATTAAGACCTTTAGAATCAAATACTTGACTTGTTGCATAATTGTTTTAATGCACAGCGTAAAAAAAGCTTGACAGGAATAATGCGGCGCGTTATATTACCTAGCGAATGGTCAAGACACCTCCCGGATGGGCCGGGGGAGCGAATGGCCGGAACGGTAAGAAGGAGGAGTACGATGCAACAGTGGACGGCAAGTGAGGCGCAGGCAAAGGCGAACGAGGTCCTGAACCAGAACGTTGATCGCGGACTTGAGGCCCTGGCGCTGGCGGGCGAGGTCCATCGGGACCTGTCGGGCCGGACGGTGGATGTAGGCGCCTCCATCGCGCGGGAGAGCGTGCAGTTTCTCGGCGAGGTGCAGGCCGCATTCCGGCAGGCTCTCGAGGAGGCCCGGGAGATCTGGAACCGGCAGTACACGCTCGTGCAAGAGTTGCCGCGCGACCCGATGGCCGTGACGCAGAAGGCGATCGCCCTCTCGTGGGAGGGGGGAGAGCGGGCTGTCCGTTTGGGGGACGCCCAGCGCGATGCGATCAGCCGCTTCAGCGGTAATGTCCAGGGTCTGGTGGATCGAGCCGGGAAGGAGACCCAGGACAGTCTCGCGAAGTACGCGGACAAGATTCTGAAGATCTACGGTCTCAAGAACTGAGGCCATTGGATACCACAGAAGGCCCCGTCGGGACGACGGGGCCTTCTGTGCTTTGGGACAAAGGGGTTGACAACCCATGGAAAAACCGGTAAAGTCCGCCGCCGTACCGCACCGCACGGGGAAGGAGGCCACTGGGATGTCGAATCCGGGGAGACCGCTCGACGCAGCTCGCGAGTCGGTGCCCACATCCGCGCAGCCGGTCGCGCTGGGCGTTGCCCTGGGTGACCGCGTCGAGGTCTCGAAGCGGATCACCGACGTCGAGATCCAGGCCTTCGCCGATCTCTCTGCCGATGATAACCCGCTCCACATGGATGACGCCTTTGCCCAACAGACCCGCTTTCGGGGCCGCATTGGACAGGGGATTCTCACGGCCTGTATGATCTCCACCGCGCTCACGCGGCTCACGCGCGGTCTCTTTGTCTACGTCTCTCAGGATCTCCGCTTTACGGCCCCGGTCCACCCGGGCGATACGGTCACGGTCACGGCCCAGGTGGTGGAGATCTTCGATCGGGGACTGGTGCGGTTTCGGACCCTCTGTGTGAACCAACGGGGCGAGACGATCCTCGAAGGCTTTGCCGAGATGAAACGGCTCAAAGAGGTCCCGGTCTAAGGCGGTCCCGGTGTTTGCCTTCGCGTCGGCGCCCGCGGGTCCCTCCCAGCACGCGCATCCCCGACGTCACCCTGTCATTTGCTCCCGCTGTCCGGATTCCGCCTGGCGAAATCCCGACCCTTCTGCTTGACACAAAGAGAAGGCGTGGTATAGCCTTACTTCCCCGCCTCGAGGTGTGTGCCCGGAGAGGTGGGACCGCATGGGAGACCGGATCCTGGGCTTCGCATCAGATATCCGTTGGAAATACGATCAGGAGGTGAGGCATGAAGAGACGAGGCACCGCGTGTCAAGGCCGATCTGTGATCCTGCTGTGCATCGGCGTCCTGGGGCTGGCCCTCATGACGGCGTCGGCGGCTATGGCGGCGGAGACGCCGAAGGCCGGAGGCACCATGAACTTTGCCGTGGCCGAGACCCCGCCCTCATTCGACGGGCATCGGGAGACCACGTTCGCGATGCTCCACCCCGTGGCGCCCCACTATTCGACCCTGCTCCGGTTCGACCCGGACAACTACCCGAAGATCGTAGGAGATGTGGCAGAGTCGTGGACCATCTCGAAGGACGGACTGACGTACACCTTGAAGATCCGCAAGGGGATCAAGTTCCACGACGGGTCTCTCTTAACCGCTCGTGATGTCAAGGTCAGCTACGACAAGATCATCTTCCCGCCGGAGGGGGTGGCCAGCGCCCGCAAGGCCTCCTACGCCGTGGTGAACAATGTGGAGGCTCCGAACGACAACACGGTCGTCTTCAGGCTCAAGTGGCCCTCCGCCTCCTTCCTGGCGGGTCTGGCCTCCCCATGGAACTTCATCTACAAGGCCGACCTCCTCGCCAAAGACCCCCGATGGTACGAGAAGAATGTCATGGGGACCGGCCCGTTCAAGTTCGTGGAGTACGTCCCCGGCTCACACTGGGTCGCCCAGAAGAATCCCGATTATTACATGAAAGGCCGTCCCTACCTGGACGGATACCGGGCCATCTTCATCAAGGACACCGCCCCGCGAGCGGCCGCGGTTCGCGCCGGCCAAGCGCTCATCGAGTTCCGGGGCTTCTCCCCCGCCTCCCGGGACGACCTCGTCCGGACCCTCGGCAACAAGATCAGGGTCCAGGAGAGCCCGTGGATCTGCAATCTGACGGTGGCCATCAACAACGAGAAGAAGCCCTTCGACGATGTGCGGGTCCGCAAGGCCCTGACGCTCGCGATCGACCGCTGGGAGGGCTCCAGGGCCCTATCGCAGATCTCTATCATGAAGCCGGTGGGGGGCGTGATGCGACCCGGCTCCGCGTTCGCAGCGTCTGAGGCGGAGCTGACGAAACTGGCCGGATTCGGAAAGGACCCTGAGGCGGCCCGAAAGGAGGCCCGCCGTCTCCTCAAGGCCGCCGGGGTGCCGGAAGGCTTCTCGTTCACCCTCAAGAACCGCAACATCAAAGAGCCCTACGAGGCGGTGGGGGTCTTCGTCATCGACCAGTGGCGGAAGGTCGGGCTCAACGTCACGCACCAGCCCCAGGAGGGGGGACCGTATTTCGCCGACCTGCGTGGGGGCAACTACGATACCAGCATCGACTTTGCCTGCGACTTCATGGACGAGCCGGATCTGCAGCTCTACAAGTTCGTCAGCCGGGAGAAGAGCCCCATCAATTATTCGCGGTACGCCGACTCGGCCCTCAATGACCTGTACGAGAAGCAGAGCCGGGCGACGGATCCGAAGGAGCGGTTGAAGGTCATCCGACAGTTCGAGAAGCGGGTCCTGGATGAGCAGGTGTACCAGTTCCACGTCCTCTGGTGGCAGCGAATCATTCCGCACTGGGCCCGCGTGAAGGGGTGGAAAATCACGCCGAGCCACTACCTGAACCAGGACCTCCGGGATGTCTGGCTTGCCCCCGAGTAGCTGAACTGGAGGGGACGAAGGGCTAGGGTCTGAACGGAACAGGCCCTAGCCCTTCGATTCTTATGCAGCGATATATCCTCAGTCGAATACTCCTCATGGTTCCCACGCTCCTCGGGGTGGCGGTCCTGGTCTTCCTCCTGCTGCGCGTGGCCCCCGGAGACATCGTAGAGCTGAAGTACGCCGGTGTGGGGGCCTATGTCTCCCAGGAATCCATGGACGCGGAGCGGGCGCAGCTCGGCCTGGACCAGCCCCTCTGGAAGCAGTTCATCGACTGGATCTGGGGGATCGTCCGTTTGGACTTCGGCACGTCCATGTGGACCGGCCGCCCCATCACGTACGAGATCGGCATCCGGCTCCACTTGAGCCTCCAGCTCGCCATCATGGCCACCATCGTGGCTGTCCTCATCTCCATTCCCCTCGGCATCCTCGCCGCCTTCAAGCAGGACACCTGGGTCGATTACGCTGTCCGGGTCTTCAGCATCGCCGGGTTGGCGATGCCCTCGTTCTGGTTGGGGATCCTGATCATCCTGGGCCTCCTCATCTTCTTCCGCTGGCTGCCGCCGATGTTCTTTACGCCTTTCTGGGTCGATCCGTGGGCGAATCTCTCGCAGCTCATCTGGCCGGCCCTGGCCGTCGGCTATCGCTATTCCGCCGTCGCGACGCGGATGACACGCTCCTCCATGCTGGAGGTACTGCGCGAGGATTACGTCCGCACCGCCCGGGCCAAGGGGCTGTGGGAGCGGCTCATCATCGTGCGCCACGCCATGAAGAACGCCATGCTACCGGTCGTCACCGTAATCGGGTTAGAGTTCGCCTTCCTGATCGGGGGGCTCGTGGTCACCGAGCAGGTGTTCAACCTGAACGGGATCGGAAAGCTCTTCGTGGATGCCATCACACAGCGCGACTACACGATGACGCAGGCCCTGGTCCTCGTGGTCTCGTTCACCTTCATCGTGGTGAACTTCGTCATGGATCTGGTGTACGCCTGGCTGGACCCGCGCATCCGTTATCAGTGAGGGGAGGACGGTGGGCGAAGGCGTCAGAGCGGCGGTCGGCGTGAAGCCGGACCGACCCACGCTTCCCGGGTGGGCCCGGGTCTGTCTCCACTTCGCGTCCCGACATCCGTTGGGGGCCGTCGGGGCCGTGATCATTCTCCTCATGGCGCTGGCCGCGGTGTTGGCCGATGTCCTTGCGCGGGCCGACCCCCAGGCGAGCAACTACGCGCTGATGTTTCAACCCCCCGGCGCGCAATTCTGGCTGGGAACGGATGCCTTCGGCCGGGACATCCTCTCGCGCCTCATCTACGGGTCCCGGACCGCGCTCCTCGTGGGCTTTGCCTCCTCCTTCTTCGGGGCGACGCTGGGGGCCATCATCGGGGTCTCCAGTGCCTACTTCGGCGGGCGCGTGGATCTCCTGATCCAGCGGTTCATGGACGTCCTCCTCTCCTTTCCCCTCATCGTCCTTGCGTTGGTGGTCGTGGCGGTCCTGGGAACGGGGACGCTCAACGTCACCCTCGCCATCACCGTCCCCATGATCCCGCGCTGTGCCCTGGTCACGCGTGCCAGCGCCCTGGCGATCCGCGAGACCCCGTATGTCACGGCGGCCCGGGCCATGGGCTTTGGCCACGCCCGGATCATCCTGCGCCACATGCTGCCCAACGTCATGGCCCCGTATCTGATCCTGCTCACCGCGTTCCTCGGGCAGGCGATCCTTTTGGAAGCCTCTCTGAGCTTCCTCGGCCTCGGCGTGGCCGAGCCCACCCCGGCCTGGGGCCTCATGCTCCGGGGAGGGGCCGTGGAGTTCGCCGAGCGGGCCCCCTGGATGGCGATCTTCCCCGGCCTCGCGATCAGCGCCGCCGTCTTCGGGTTTAATCTCTTCGGCGACTCCCTCCGGGATGCGCTCGACCCCAAGCTCCGCACCGGCTGAGCATTCCCGTCAGGGAGATGGCCCTCGCCCGTGCCGGTAGCGACCTTGACGCCCTCCGCCTTTTCCGATAGCATGACGGCGCCTTCTCGCATGTCCGGGCGACGCGCGAAGAGCGGGAGAGTCCGCCGATGACGCAGTTCTACCTGATCTTCGCCCTCCTGCTGGCCACCCTGGTTGCTATCTTTGCCGTCCAAAACGCCGAGAGGATCGAGGTGCACTTCCTCGTGTGGAGCTTCGAGAGCTCTGTGGTTGTCCTGATCCTGGTCTCCGCGGGGCTGGGGGCCCTGCTCGCCGCCCTCATCAGCTTCCCCCAGGCGGTCAAGCTCAAGCGCCGGCTCCGGGAGAGCGAGGCGCGGCTCGTGCGTCCTGCCGAGCTGGGGAGCGGGTCGGAGGGGGGCGACGTGCCCCGCGGGCAGGAGTAGGGGTTCTCCCGGTGTGCGATGCTACCATGGGCCTCGGTGAGATCCGCGGATGACGCCGTCTCGCCCCGGGTGGAGGGCGCTCGTCACCGGGATGCTCTTCATGGGTGGGGTGCTCAGCGGATGTGCCGGCAAATCCATCCGGGATGGGGTGTACGTCGACGAGGCCAAGGGTTTCCGGGTCCGCGTCCCGCGCAACGGGTGGCAGGTCGTAGACGCGCGCGGGGCGGACCTGGCCTTCCGCGATGTCCCCTCCGAAGCCCGCTTGGCGGTCCGGGCTCGTTGTCCTGAGCCGGAGGCGGGTCCCCTGACGGTGCTGGCCCGCCACCTCTTCTTCGGGCTGCGGCAGGTGGAGTGGCTGCGACAGGGTGAGATCCTGGTGGACGGCGTGGCGGGGCTCGAGACCGTGGTGAAGGGACAATTCGAGGGGGTGCCCATGCAGGTCCGGAGCGTGGTGATCCGCCGGAAGGGATGCCTCTATGACCTCCTCCTCGTGGCGCCGCCGGAGACCTTCGGGGCGCAGGACACGGACTTCGACCACTTCCTCAAGGGCTGGCAGTTCCTTTCCGACTCGCCGTGAAGGGCGTGGCGCTTACACGCGGACTCCTGCTGATCCTCGGAGGCCGGGTCACCGAGCTGCTGCAACAGCTCGGGGACGTAGCGCTCCTCACGGGACGGACCCTGTACCACGCGTTCAAGCCTCCCTACGAGCTGCGCGCCCTCATCCACCAGATGGACCACGTCGGGGTCAAATCGATCTCCATCTGCGCCATCGCGGCCGTCTTCACGGGGCTCGTCCTCGCGCTCCAAACCACCTACGGCCTCGCCCGCTTCGGGGCCAAGGCGTATGTGGGGATCGTGGTCTCCTTGTCGATGGTGCGGGAGCTCGGCCCGGTCCTCACAGCGTTGCTGGTGGGGGGCCGGGTGGGATCCGGGATGACCGCCGAGCTCGGCGCCATGAAGGTCACGGAGCAGATCGACGCCATGCGGGCCCTGGGAGCCAATCACATCAAGAAGCTGGTGGTCCCCCGCGTCCTGAGCGTCATGCTCGTCCTGCCGCTGCTCACGGTCCTGGCCGACGTCCTGGGGATTCTCGGCGGCATGGTCATCTCCCAGTACGAGTTTCACGTCGACGCCCACCTGTATCTCACGACCATCTGGCGCAATCTCCGGTTGGCGGATGTGTTGAGTGGGTTGGGCAAGACGGTGTTTTTCGGATTTCTCATCGGGATCGTCGGTTGCTACAATGGGTTGGAGGTCTCGGGGGGGACCGAGGGGATCGGCCGGGCGACCACGGCCACGGTCGTCACGTCGGCCATCCTGGTGCTGATCTCGGACTTCTTCCTCACCAAGTTCTTCTGGTGGCTGGAGTTGTTGGCCTGATGTCCGGTGCCGTTCATCTCCGTCAGCTCTACAAGGCTTTCGACGGCAATCAGGTCCTCCAGGGGGTGGATCTGACCATCGAGGCGGGCGAGATCCTGACCATCCTGGGGGGGAGCGGGACGGGAAAAAGCGTCCTCTTGAAGCTCATCATCGGGCTCCTCAAACCGGATGCGGGAGGGATTCTCATCGAGGGCCAGGACATCGTCCCACTCCGGGAGGAGGAGCTGTTGAAGGTGCGGCAGAAGGTCGGCATGCTGTTTCAGGGGGCCGCCCTCTTCGACTCGTTGAGCGTCAAGGAGAATGTGGCCTTCCCCCTCCGCGAGCACACCCTGATGGCCGAGGCCGAGATCGGCAGTCGCGTCGCGGAAGTCTTGGCGCTGGTGGGGATGACCGGGATGGAGGAGAAGTTCCCGGCGGAGCTGTCGGGCGGCATGCGCAAGCGCGTGGGGTTGGCCCGCGCCGTCGCCTTGACGCCCCGGGTCGTCCTGTACGATGAGCCGACGACGGGGCTGGACCCCCGCAACGTCGACAAGATCAATGAACTGATCACCGCCCTGCGGGCGAAACTGCAGGTGACGTCGGTCGTGGTGACCCACGACCTGCAGAGCGCGTTTCGGATCTCGGACCGGGTCGCCCTCCTCTCCGGAGGACAGATCGCGGCCACCGGCCCTCCGGGCGAGATCGCGCAGCGCGATGATCCGGTGGTCCGGGAATTCCTGGCGGGCCACCTGTAGCAGTTCACAGTTCATCGTTCACGGTTCACAGCAAGGCTAATCATGATGTTGGCACTATTCGTGAGCTGTGAACAGTGAACCGTGAACCGCGAGCGAAGTGGAGCGCACATGCGGGAACGGGAGCTTCTAATCAAGCTGCGGGTCGGGATGTTCGTCCTCGTGCTCTTCCTCTTGTTCGTGGTCTTCGTCCTGACCATCGGTATTCAGACGCGCATCTTTGAAGAGCAGTATGCCCTGCGCGCCGCGTTTCGGGACATCCAAGGGCTGGTCGTGGGCGCCCCGGTCCGCCTCGCCGGGCTCACCGTGGGCAGCATCCGGCGGATCAGCTTTGAGTCGGATCTCGGTGATCCGCGCATTCATGTGGAGGCGGCCATCAACCGGCACTTTCAATCCCGCATCCGCGACGACTCGGTCGCCACCATCGGGACCATCGGGCTGGTCGGGGACAAGGTCTTCGATATTACGGTCGGCAGTGCCGGCGCCACGATCCTCGAGCCTGGGGGGATGCTCACCGTGATGGAGCCGATCGATTTCACCCGGCTGGTGTCGCGGGGTGGAGAGGTCCTGGAGCGCCTGGTGGGCGCGAGCGAGGCCCTGCAGTCGATCCTGAAGAAAGTGGAGGGGGACGAGGCGGGCGGTGGCTTGGTGCAGGAGCTGACCGCGACCGTGAAGAGCCTTCGCCGGCTCACGGAGCAGGCCGAGCGCGGCGATGGGTTGCTCCACGCCCTGATTTTTTCGGAGGGGGGGAAAGACGTGGTCGCGGACATGCGTGGGACTGTGGCGGGGCTCCACCGGGTGGTGGGGCGTCTCGAAGCGGGGGAGGGACTCGCAGGGGCGCTCATGTCGGGTCCCCGTGGCGCCGAGATTCTCGAGGATCTGCGGATCGTCGTGGGCGACTTGAAGCGGATCACCACGGCCCTCGCGGATGGGGAGGGAACGGTGGGCGCGCTCCTCAAGGATCCGACGGTGTACGAGGACCTTTCCAGCCTCCTCCGCGGGGCGGAGCGCAACTGGATCCTCCGGGGCCTGATCCGCTCCAGTGTGCGCGGTGGACGGGATGCGATGCAGGAGGAGAAGCGGTGACGCCTCCGAGATCGCTGCAGCCCTCCGTGCGGCACCCGGGATACTCGATTCTGCCGTTGGGACGAGCCCTTGCCTTCGACCTGCCATTTCCGCAGCCGGCGGTCGCTTCCGCTTTTGGCGGCACCTCGGCCCTCACGCCTTGATGCGATCCACGCCTGAGGTCCCTCACCGCGGCGTTCGCTGCTCTCCGGATCGGCGGGGGCAGACGGGATGCGTGTCCCGATCCGCAGCGGCCTTCCCATGTCCCGGGAGCGACGCCGAAGGGATCGTCACACGACCCCGCACCCGGCCGGAGGCCGGGAACCATCTCGCAGGGCGCATGCCGCTCAGTGGGGACGGGTGGTGAGCAGGGCAATCCGCATCGCAGTCCGTATTCTTCTCGGCCTGCTCGGGTTCGTGATCCTCGCCGTCGCGATCCTCCACCTCGCGATGTCGACTGAGGCGGTTCAAAAGCGGGTGCGGGCGCGCCTGGGAGCGCTTCTCGGTCGCGAACTCGACCGGCGGGTCCAGATCGAAAAGATCACCGTCAGCACTCTCCTCACCTTTCTCGAGCTGCGACAGGTGGTGGTGAGCGGCCGGGGCGACACTCCGCTCGTCGAGGTGGGTCACGTCCGGATCTATGTGGATCTACCGAGCCTCCTGCACCGCGGACCCATCTTCACCACAGTCGTTCTGGTCCGTCCGGTCTTCCATCTGTCCGCAGGAGCGTGGGCTGCGGCCGGCCGGCCGGAGGATCAGCGCCACCCACCCACCCGCATTCCTGTTCAGGCATTGCTGGGGTTGCCCGTGGATCGCGTGCAGATCCGGGATGGACAGGTGTTCTATCGAACAGGGGACCGGCAATGGTCCGGCCGGGGCCTCGAGGCCGATCTGTGGCGCGTGGAGGGAGAGATCCGGAGTGCGCTGCGAATCGCCGAGGGCGTCATCGATCTTCCCGGGCAGCCGCTCCGGTGGCGGGATCTCCAGGGTCGTGTGACCCTCGCCGACGGGACCCTCGTCATCCCGCGCCTGGAGGCGGACCTGGGCGGAGGAAGTCTTGGCGTGTCGGGGCGGGTCCACGCCGTATTCAAGGCGCCGGACCTTGCGCTCGACGTGACCGGCACGTTTCCGTTCACCACGATCCTCGGTCTTCCGGGGATCGCCCGGATGGGAGGACGACTGGCCGGGTCGGGAGCGACTCCCCGGTTTGAGGGCGTGGGCCGGCTTGAGGGAGGGGTGTGGCCCGATTTTGGATTCCGGCTGCGGGCGGACCGGGAGGGGATACGAGGCGACGAGCTGGCCTTCCTCACGGTGGCGAGCGAGGTGTCGGGGAGTTTTCATCTCCGGTGGAGCGACTTCCAGTACGCCGCCGCGGTTCGGGGGCGCGGGGTCGCCCTCGATCGCCTGTTGATTCCGGGGTTCGGCCCGCTCCCGGTGAGCGGGACGCTTGCGCTCGACGCGGTGGCCGAAGGCCAGGGAATCAGCCCGAGGAATCTGAAGGGACAGGCGCACTTCGAGATCGGGGGTTTGCGGCGGCGCGGTGAGGCGGGGGAGGGGGGACGGGCGGAGGGGGCGGTGACGGCAGAGGGGGGGCGCGTATCTGTCGAGCGGCTTCAAGTGGAATTCCTCCCCAATCGGCTGCAGATGAAGGGAGCGGTGTGGAAAGAGGTCGACCTCGAGGTGGCGGGAACCTTCCCCCGTGTGGATCTCCTCGGTCCGCTCATCTCGGCACAAGGTCTGGGAGGGAAGGGGCAGGTGGCGGGGCGCGTGCGGGGCACCCTGGTGCATCCGACATTCCGAGGGCGCCTCACCTGGGAGGCGCCCCGTTTCCTTGGGGTGGATCTGGACGCGATCCGGGGAGAGATTCTGGTCGAAGAACGGACGCTCAGCGCTCCGAGTCTGACGGTCACGAAGGGACGGAGCAGCGCCCTGCTCGCGCTCCGCCTGGCGGTGCCCGAAAAGGCGGAGCCCCTCGACCTCGCGCACGATCTCCGCGTGGACGCGCAGGGACAGGTCGCCGGGAACCTGGCGGACGTCCTGTCCGTGTTCGTTCGGCGCCCACTCCCGGTGCACGGGCGGCTCAGCCTCGACCTGCGCCTCGCGGGGGTGCCGGCGCGCCTCGCGGGGGAGGGCCATTTCGTGGTGCGGGAGGCGACCCTGGTCGGCGAGCCGTGGTCGGTGGTCGAAGGGGACCTGAAACTCGAGCCGGATCGTCTCGTGTTCGAGGACCTTCGGCTGGCGCGCGGGAGCGAGCAGGCGACCGGCAGCGGTGGGCTCCGCTTCGCCGATCTCGAGACCAACTTTCGGCTGATCGCCGCGCGGCTCTCCCTGGACAAGTTTCACCTCCTCGCGGGGACGGGACTCACCGGGATGATGCGCGTCGACGCCCAGGGTGCGGGCCGGATCGGCAATCCGCGGATCAGCGGGACCGTCGATCTCACCGCGCTCCGGTACGGGACCCTCCCGTTCGGCAGCGGCCGGGGGAGTTTCCAGGTCGAGGACCACGCGATGACCGCAGACCTCACCCTCCCCGGGCGCGGATACAACGTGGCGGCGACCCTGCGGGCCACCTCTCCGTACGCGTACGATGTCCGGATCACGCTGAAGGAATCGGAGCTGGCCCCCCTCTTGGCGCTGACCGGCGTCGGGCTCCTGCGGGGGAGCACGGGGACGGGGACAGGGACCGCGCGGGTCGGTGGGGACCTCGGCGCCTCCGGCCCGTCCAGTCTGGCGCTCGCGCTCGAGATCCCGGATCTCCGCGTTCAGGGGCACAGTTTTCACACGACGGTGCCATTGCGCATCGAGATGCGCGAGGGTCTCGTCACCGTCGGGCCGGCCACCCTGTCCGGCACGACGGGGTGGCTCCACGCCCGGGGGCAGATTGCATTCGCCGGAGCCGTCGATCTGACGGTGCGGGGGAAGATTCCGCTTGCCCTCCTCCTTCATCGGCCGGGGACGCTGACGGACGCGACGGGGACCGGAGAGTTGGACCTGGCCATCGCAGGTCCCTGGCTCACCCCCCGCTACGTCGGATCGCTGAAAGTGGCGGGGGGCGGTTTTCGCCTGACGGATCATCCGGACGCCTTTCAGAAGGTCGGCGGGAAGGTGAGTTTCGAGGGAGACAAGATTCCCGTCGCGACCCTCGACGGGGAATTTGCCGGGGGCCGGGTGACGGTGTCCGGGTCCGCCGCGCGCAGTCCGGGAGTCGGATGGCGGTGGGTGGTCGGTCTGGAGTTAGAGGACGCGGAGGCCGGGCGCGTCTTCCCGCGGACCGGGAAGGGGAAGGGAACCGTGAGCGGGCGGACCCGGATCGCGGGGAGCATCACGGCGGAGGGGAATCGCTGGAGCGCGCTGGAGGAGTCGCTCACGGGGACGGTCAAGTTGACGATGAAGGAGGGGCGGTTCCGGGGATTGACCGTCCTGACCAACATCCTGCGGGTCGTCAATCTCACCCCGGACCCGGCCGCGGGGATGCCCTACGATTCCCTCCGGGCGAATTTCACGCTGAAACACGGGATTCTCGAGACGCACGACCTGCAGTTCGTCTCGGACACGGTGAAGGTCGGCGGCGTCGGCACCATTGATCTCAGGAGCAGCGAAGTGGATATGCTCCTCGGGGTACAGCCGCTCCGCATGGTGGATCGGGTGATCAATTTCCTCCGGCTGAGCAAAATCCCGGTCCTGGGGCGTCTGTTGTTCGGTAAGGAGCGGAGCGTCCTGGTCATCGCCGTCAAGGTCAGGGGGCCGTGGGCCGAGACGGAAGTGGTGGCGGTGCCCGAGGAGTCCCTCGGGCGGGGCCTCTTCGGCATCTTCCGCCGCTTGTTGGAGCTCCCCGGGGAAGCGTCCCCCTCGGAGAAGTCCGGGCGATCCAAGTGAGGCGGTCGTCGCGGTTGACCGCCGCTGCGTCTCTTGATAGAAAGACCGAGGCGCCATCGGCGATCGATGGACTCCTTCCCGTTCCCCGTGCCGCTCCCTGGTCGTCCCTTCCCTGACGTCGGGTTGGATCCCGGGTACCGCTGCCGTCGCAGGGAGGCGCATCCATGCCGCGGAGGGCGCGTGGCGGTCACGAGGACCCGCGCACCCACGCGAGGCGCCCGGCAAGGTTTCAGTTGCGGTTCGGCCGCGGGTCTGGCAAAAAGGAGGGACTGTCTCCGTGGGGAGAAACCACGGAAGACCGGCGGGGGACGGAGATGCAGCCGACCTATGCGGCGAAGGTGAAGACCCTGGACGAGCTCGTCACCGCGGTCCGGAACGTCCGCCGTCAGGGTAAGCGGGTGGTCTTCACGAATGGGTGCTTCGACCTGCTCCACCGCGGCCACGTGCGGTACCTCGATCAGGCGAAAGCCCTGGGCGACGTCCTCATCGTGGCCATCAACAGTGACGCGTCGGTGCGCGCGCTGAAAGGGGCGGATCGACCGGTGATGTCCGATGGGGAACGGGCCGAGCTCGTCGCCGCGCTGGCCGCGGTCGATTACGTCGTGATCTTCGAGGAACTCGACCCCGGGAGGGTGATCCAGGCTGTGGAGCCGGACGTGCTGGTCAAGGGGGGGGATTGGCAAGTGGATCAGGTGGTCGGGCGGCAGATCGTCGAGGGTCGGGGGGGGCGCGTCATGACCCTCCCGTATGTCGAGGGGGCGTCCAGCAGTGAGCTGCTGCGACGCATTCGGACAGGCCGGGGATGAGGGCGAGAGGAATGCTCGATTTACAGGCGCTCGGCCTCGAGGAGCGGCTTCAGGATCTGGCGCTGGAGGGGGGTGTGCTCCGCCTGTCCGGGCTGTGGGGCGGGGCGCGGGCGCTCGTGTTAGCGGCGGTGGCCCGCAGGCTCAAGCGGCCGCTCCTCGTGGTGACGGCGACCCTCAAAGAGGCGGAAGGGCTCACGGCGGATCTCCGCTTCTTCCTCGACCGCGACCGGGTGCAGCTGTTTCCGGAGCCGGAGGTTCCCGCCTTTCAACCCGTCTCGCCCCCGCTGGAGGTCCGGGCCGAGCGTCTGCAGCGCCTCCGGGAGCTCAGGGATCATGCCCTGTCGGCGCTCGTCCTGCCGGTGCGGGCCCTCTTCCGACGGCTGCCCCCTCCCGACGCCCTCGATACGACGACGCTCCACCTCTATCCGCACCGGATCGTCCCGCTGGAGCAGGTCGTCGAGGTGCTCGAGGTCGGAGGCTATCGCGCGGTCTCCCAGGTCGAGCAGGCGGGCGAGTACAGCCGGCGGGGGGGCATCCTGGACATCGGGCTGCCGCAGCTCGGCCATCCGGTGCGCCTCGAGTTCTTCGGCGACGAGATCGAGTCCCTCCGGTACTTTGACGTCGGGACGCAGCGGTCGCTCACCGCTCGCGAGCGCGTCGACGGCGCCCACCCCGAGCCTGTCGAGGGCGTGACCCTCCTTCCCCTCTCGGAGATCCTGCTCACGCGCGCGTCCCGCGAGGTCGCCCGGCGGCGCCTGGGGTCGCGGACTCCGCCGCTCGTGCGCGAGGCCATCGAGACGGGACGGCTCGCGCCGGGCCTGGAGCGGTATCTCCCCTTTTTCTATCCGGGCACGGTCTCCCTCTTGGACTACGTGAGCCCCGAGACGGTCCTCGTCTGGGACGATCCGGACCAGGGGGCGGCTGCCGCGGTGGCGGCGGAGCGGCACCTGCAGGAGGAGTACGCCCGGCATCCGGGCGAGGGCCTTCCCCCCCTTCACGCGACGCACCTCCGGTGGGCGGAGATTCAGGCGACCCTGGGGGCGCGACCGCGGATCGACCTCGCGCCGTTTCTCCCGGCCCCGGGGCAGGCCGATCCCGGGACGTCCTTCGAGACCACAGAGATCCCGTCGTACCGGGGGCGGTTCACCCTCATGGTGCGCGACCTCGCGGTGTGGCGGCAGGAGGGTCGTGCCATCACGGTCGTCGCGCGGGGCAGCGCGCAGGCCGAGCGCCTGGCCGAGGTCTTCCGCGAGCACGACCTGGGGGCAACCGTCACCGACGGGCCGGCCACGTCCGGCGAGATCCACATCGTGGAGGGCGGTCTGAGCGGTGGTTTTCACTTCGCGCCGCTCATCCAGACCTATCTCACGGAGGCCGAGATCTTCGGTCCGCGCCGGCCCGTGCCGGTCCGCCGGCCGAGGATCCGGGACGCCCGTCCACTCGCGACCTTCGAGGATCTGACGCCGGGCGACGTGGTGGTGCACGTCGACCATGGCGTCGCCCGCTTCCACGGACTCCACACGCTCACGGCGGGCGAGATGGACGGTGACTATCTCTTGCTGGAGTATGCGGGTGGCGACAAACTCTACGTTCCCGTGCAGAAGCTCCACCTGGTGCAGCGCTACATCGGGGCGGACGCGCCTGCGGGCGGCCCTGCGGCCCTGAGCGCACTGCCGAAGGGTCCCCCGCTCGATCGGCTGGGTTCCACGGCCTGGGCCCGGGCGAAGGAGCGGGTGCGGGCCTCCGTTCGCGCGATGGCGGGGGAGCTCCTTGAATTGTACGCGGCGCGGCAGGTCGCCCGGGGCCATGCGTTTTCCCCCGATACGCCCTGGCAACGGGAATTCGAGGCCGCCTTTCCCTTCGAGGAGACACCGGATCAGGTCAGGGCCATCCAGGAGGTCAAGAGGGACATGGAGCAGTCCCAGCCGATGGACCGGCTCATCTGCGGCGATGTCGGCTACGGCAAGACCGAGGTGGCGATGCGCGCCGCCTTCAAGGCGGTGATGGACGGCAGGCAGGTGGCCGTCCTCGTCCCGACGACGGTCCTGGCGCTCCAACATTTCCATTCCTTCTCGGAGCGATTCGCCCCCTTTCCGATCGCGGTGGAAATGCTGTCGCGGTTCCGCACCGCTGCGGAACAGCAGAAGGTCATCCATGGGATTCGGGACGGGACGGTTGATATCGTCATCGGGACCCATCGCCTGCTGCAGCGGGACGTCCGCTTCCGCGACCTGGGGCTCCTTATCGTGGATGAGGAGCAGCGGTTCGGCGTGGCGGCCAAGGAACGGCTGAAGCAGTATCGCACCGAGATCGACGTTCTCACCCTGACGGCCACTCCGATTCCGCGGACCCTCCATATGTCGATGCTGGGGGTGCGGGACATCTCCACCATCGAGACCCCCCCGGAGGACCGATTGAGCATTCGCACCTACGTCACCCGATTCGATCCCGAGGTGATCCGGCAGGCGATTGAGGAGGAGTTGGATCGCGGGGGCCAGGTTTTCTTCGTCCACAACCGGGTGGAGAGCATCCACGCCATGGCGCGGTTTCTCAAGCGGCTGCTCCCCCACGTGAAGATCGCCGTGGCGCACGGACAGATGACGGAGGAGGCGTTGGAGCGCGTCATGTGCGACTTTTACGCCAGGCGGTATCAGCTGCTGTGCTGCACCGCCATCATTGAGTCCGGCCTCGACGTCCCGACCGCCAATACCATCATCATCAACCGCGCCGATCGATTCGGACTGGCCCAGCTCTACCAGCTCCGGGGTCGGGTCGGTCGGGACCGGTTCCGAGCGCATGCCTACCTCCTCGTCCCGCGCGAGGAGGCCTTGAGCGAGAGTGCCCGGAAGCGGTTGCAGGTCGTCGCGGAGCTCACCGAACTCGGCTCCGGCTTTAAGATCGCTGCGCGCGATCTGGAGATTCGGGGGGCGGGGAACCTCTTGGGGGTCGAGCAGCACGGACATATCAATGCGGTGGGGTTCGACCTGTACTGTCAACTGATTCACGAGGCGATCCAGGAACTGCGGGGGGCGGATCACGAGGTCGTGGTGGATCCGGTCCTGCGGCTGCCCATCGAGGCGGTCATCCCCGAGACCTATGTGGCGGATCCCGTCGTCCGGCTCGCCCTGTACCGCCGCCTTTCGGCGGCGGCCTCCGCCGAGGAGCGCGCCGAGCTGGCCGCGGAGTTGACCGACCGGTTCGGCCCCCTGCCTCCGCCGGTGGCGCAGCTCCTGACGGTGCTGGAGTTGCGCGCGGCGGCCCGGTCCCTTCGCATCCGCGAGATCGATGCCCGGCGGGAGGTCATCCGGGTTGCCTTCGGGCCGGCGCCCCCCGTCCCGCCGGAGCGGGTCGTCGCGCTCCTGCGCGAGATGGGAGGGAACCTGCGGTATGTGCCGGAGGACACCTTGGAGCTCAGGTGCGCCTCCGCCTCCCCGCTCGAGCGGATGGCGCAAGTGCAGGCGCTCGTGGACCGGATGCGCCCCCCGTCCGAGGCGGCCCTCCAGACCGCGGGAGGCTCGTGATGGGGCGGAACGGCTGGCTCCTGGGTGTGCTCCTGGTCTGGGGGACGACGGCGGCGGCAGGCCAGGGCGTCCTCATCGATAAGGTCGTAGCGGTCGTGAACGACGAGGTCATCACCCTGAGCCAGCTCCAGAAGGAAGGCAAGCCCATCATTCAACGGATCCGCGAAGAATTGAGCGGCGACGCCCGGGCCATGCAAATGCAGATCACTCAGCGGCAGATCCTCGAGGCGTTGATCCTCCGCCGGCTGCAGCTGCAGGAAGCCAAGCGGGAGCGGGTCGCCGTGGAGCAGCCCGAGGTGACGGCGGCGATCGAGCAGATCAAGAAGCAGAACGGGTTCGTGACGGATGCCGAGCTGGCCGCGGCCCTCCTGCGGGAGAATCTCACCCTGGAGGAGTTTAAGGTGAAGATTTGGGAAGAGCTGGTGGTGGATCGGCTCCTCACGCGAAAAGTACGGACGAGCGTCGTCGTGTCGGAGGACGAGATCACCGCGTATTACCAGACGCACATGGGCGAGTCGCGGCAGCTCCCGTCGGTGCGGATCCGACACATCCTGATCCGCCTTCCCGAGGACTCCTCCGCTGCCGAGCTCGCCCGCGTCAAGGCGCGCGCGGCAGAGGCGTTCGGCGAGCTCAAGGCCGGGGTCAGCTTCGCAGAGGTCGCCGCCCGCTTTTCCGAGGGGGCGACGGCCCGGGAGGGCGGGGACCTGGGCTTGATCCGGAAGGGCGACCTGGATGCGGCGCTGGAGGCGGTGGCGTTTTCGCTGGCGCCGGGGGCCACCAGCGACGTGATCCAGACCGTCGCGGGGCTCCATATCATCAAAGTCGAGGAGCGGACGTTTGGCGACACCCCGATTGCCGAGGTGCGGGCTCAAGTCCGGCAACGCCTCTTCGGGGAGAAGGTGACGCAGCGGATGAACGCGTATTTTGCCGAGCTCAAGCAGAAGGCCTACATCGACGTCCGCTTGACCCCCTAGTTCAGTGCACAGTGCTGAGGACCGAGGACTGAGTGCTCGGAAGGAGCGCCTTTCCAGGCGGTGTCCGTCACTCGTGGCTCAGTCCTCAGAACTCGGAGCTGGCTTAGGCGAGCGGGAGGTCGGCGGAGGCATTGAGGTCGAGGGGCGCGACGTCCCCCCGCTGCAGGCGGGCAGATCCGGCCGCGGCGATCATCGCCGCGTTGTCGGTGCAGAGTTCGGGCCGCGGCCAGTACACTGCGATGCCGTCCTGCAGCGCCCGGTCCGCGAGGTGCTGCCTGAGCGTCTGATTGCACGCGACCCCGCCCGTCAGGAGGATCCGGCCGGCCCGGACGCGATTCGCCGCTTTGATGGTGTTGCGCGTCAGGACGTCCACCACGGCCTGCTGGAAGCTGACGGCGATGTCCGCGACGAGTTGCGGATCGAGGCGGTCGGCTTCGGGATCCGCTCGCCGGATGCCCCCACCCCTCCGGGGCACTCGGTGGCGCCGTGCCTCCAGCGCGTGGATGACCGCGGTCTTGAGGCCGCTGAAGCTGAAGTCGAGCGATCCATGCCCGATGGTCGGGCGCGGCAGGGGGACCGTCCGGGGGTCTCCGGTCCGCGCCGCCCGCTCGATGTGGGGACCGCCAGGGTACGGGAGACCGAGCAGCGTCGCGACCTTGTCAAATGCCTCGCCGGCGGCGTCATCTCGCGTGGCACCCAGCAGGCGGTACACCCCCGGGCGCTCCGCGTGGTAGAGATGCGTATGTCCCCCCGACGCCACCAATGCAACAAAAGGATACTCGAGTTGCGGATGCTCGAGCAGGACGGCGTACAGGTGGCCCTCGATGTGGTTCACGGCCGCCAGCGGCTTCTGCAGGGTGTAGGCGAGCGCCTTGGCGGTGGACACCCCGACGAGGAGCGAGCCCACCAGGCCGGGACCGGCTGTGACGGCGAGCCCGGTGAGATCGTTGAACGCGATGCCCGCCTCCTGGACCGCCAGGCGGATGACCGGTGCGATCATCTCGAGATGGCGGCGGGACGCCAGCTCGGGGACGATCCCGCCGTACAGGGCATGCACCTTCGCCTGGGAAGCGACGATGTTGGACCGGATCGTGTCCCGGCCTTCCACCACCGCAGCCGCGGTTTCGTCACACGACGTCTCGATCCCTAGGACCAAGTCACCCATCTCTTACAACCAAGTGGTTGGTGGCTGGTGGTTGGTGATCAGGAAAACACTGCTCTCGGGGATAAGCCGGCCATCAATCGCTATTCTTTGGTCACTAATCACTTAACACCAATCACCATTCACCAATCACTAATCACCTTTCCCGTTAGCCGGAGGCGACCTTCCCCGCGGGCCGTTCGTAGATCAGGATCGCCTTCAAGACTTCCACGGCGCGGGCCAGTTGCGGGTCGGTCTTGGGATCGGGGGCGGTCCGGCCGAGGGGCCGCGACGTGTCTCCCTCCTGTTCGCCGATGGTCTGCGGGCGCCGGTCGGGCGGGGTCTCGCCCTGGGCCGTCGTCGCCGGTTTGGGCGGCTCGACGATGATGTCCGGCGTCACACCCGCCCCGTCGATGGCGCGCCGTTTCGGCGTGAAGTATTTGGCGGTCGTGAGCCGGAGACCAGAGCCATCATTGAGGGGGATCACGGTTTGGACCGTCCCCTTGCCGAAGCTTTGCGTGCCGACGAGGATCGCCCGCTGGTGGTCTTGGAGTGCGCCCGCCACAATCTCGGACGCGCTGGCGGAGCCGCGATTGATGAGCACCACCATGGGGAAGTGTTGCGGATCGTCCCGTTCGTCCACGAAGCGGAGACTTTGATTCTTGGCCCGGCCCTCCGTATACACGATGAGCTTTCCTTTATCCAGGAAGAGATCTGCCACCTGCACCGCCTGATTCAAGAGGCCTCCGGGATTGTTCCGGAGGTCGAAGATGAGGCCGCGCAACCCTTTCTCGCGCAAGGCCTTGAGCTCGTCTTCGAGGTCGCGGGTGGTGCGTTCCTGAAACGAGGCCACCCGGATGTAGCCGACGCCGTCCCCGAGGTCCGCTGCGCGAACACTGTGCACTGCGATGATGTCGCGGGTGAGGGCGATGTCAAAGGGTTCCTGGCCCTCACGGAGGATCGTGATGGTGATCTGGCTCCCCTTGGGTCCCCGGAGCTTTCGGACCGCTTCGACGAGCGTCATGTCCTTGGTCGGGGCGCCGTCGATGCGGGTGATCCGGTCCCCGGAGTGGATGCCGGCCCGGTCGGCCGGCGTCCCTTCGATGGGGGCGACGACGGTCAGGTGCCGGTCTCGGACCGTGATCTCGATCCCGAGTCCGCCGAAGCTGCCCTGGGTTTCGATCTGCATCTCTTTAAAAACGTCGGGCGGCATAAAGGAACTGTGCGGATCCAGGGTCTCGAGCATGCCCCGAATCGCCCCGAAGATTAGTTGTTGGGACTCGGTCTGTTCGACGTAGCTGTTCCGCACCAGGGTGAGGACCTCGCTGAACACCCTCAGTGTCTCGTACGCCTCCTCCGTCGCCACGACCCGGTGGTTGACCCCGCTGGTCATGGTCAGCACGATCAACAATGCGATCACCAGCATGAATCGGATCCGCCCTGTGTGTCTTCCGGAGACCATTGTGGCTCCTCCTCTGCCCGCCCGGCTGCGTGTCCGTGGACTAGTCCGTGGGATATACAAGAAGTATACCATAGCGGCGATGGGGTGGAGAACATCTCAGGGGCGCGGGGAGAGCCACACGAGGGGGTCCTGCGGTTCCCCCCGGTACCGCAGCTCGAAGTAGAGCTGGGGGCCTTCGAGCGATCCGGTCTCCCCGACGCGCGCGATCGTCTGGCCGGACCGTACCTTGTCCCCGGTCTCGACCAGGAGTTCCGACGCGTGGGCGTACAGGGAGTAGAAGTCGTGGCCGTGATCGACGACGAGGAGCCGGCCGTAGCCGCGGAACCAGTCGGCGTACAGCACCGTGCCGTCATGGACCGCCTGAACCTGTTGCCCCAAGGGGGCGCGGATGCCGACCCCCTTGTTGGTCGTTGCGGTTTGGTACTTGGGGTGGTGCTGGCGGCCGAAACGGGATGCCAGCTCGCCGTCGGTCGGCCAGGGGAGCCTCCCTTTGAGGGCGGCCAACGGGCCCACCGGAATGGCCGGCGAGGACTTCGGCACGGCCTTCGCCCGCTTGCTGAGCTTCTTGATGAGGTCCTGGAGGCGGGCGGAGGCCGCTTCGAGTTCGCGAACCGTGGTGAGGTAGCCTTCCTTCTCCTCCCGAAGTCGCGCCAGCAGGATTCGTTGGCGCCACTTCTCATCGGCGATCGTCTCTTGGGTGGTGCGGACGCGGTTCTGGCTCCGTCCGAGGGCCGCGCGGCGCGCCTCGAGCATCGCCTGCGTCTTATTGAGCGTGCTCACCGTCGCGGCGTACTGCTCACTCAGCGTCCGATCCTGGGTGGTGATGGTCCGGAGGTACTTCATGCGCCGCGCCATGTCGGTGAGGCTCTCGGCGGAGAAGAGGAGGCGGAGGACCCCGAACTGCCCCTGCTTGTAGAGCGCGCGGAGCCGGCCCGCCCAGCGTGCCCGGACATCGTCGCGTTGCCGCTCGGTACGAGCGATGTCCTGCTTCAAGTCGCGGAGCGCCCGTTCATCGGTGCGCAGGTCCCGCTTGAGGGTGGTCAGCTCGGTGGTCCGCTGTTGGAGCTGCTCGGTGATTTTCTTCAGCGTCTCCTCGACGGCCGCCTCCTTGGCGGCAGTGTCCTGGGCCTTCTTGCGCTCCTCGGCGATCTCCTTCTTCAGCTTCTCGAGCCGCTGTTTCTTCTCGCGGAGGGTGCCGTGCTCTTTGGCATGCAGGCCGCTTGCCAGCAGGAGCCAGCTCGCGCACCCGATCGCCACCGCGATGCGCCGGTGTGCCATGCGCATTACACCTTCAGGAAGCGTCGGACCGCCACGAAACTCCCCACGCCGCCGAGGAGGGCGCCCGCGCCGACCAACGCGATGCGGATCTCCATCTGGAGGAACCGGCCCCACTGCGGTTCGGCGAAGATCAGGGGAGCAGACGCCCCGAGCTGCGTCATGGTCGCGCGGAACACGACGTAGAGAAGGGTCAACGCCAGGGCGGCCCCCACCGCGCCATGGAGGGCGCCCTCAAGAATGAGGGGGATCTGGATGTAGGTGCGGGTCGCGCCCACGAGCCGCATGATCTCGATCTCTTGGGCGCGGGCGTGCACCGCCAGCCGGATGGTGTTGGCCACGATGAAAAGGGACGCCATCCCCAACACCGCGCCGATGGCGATCGCCACGATCTTCATGACCTGAATCAGACTCGTCAAGCGCTCCACCCACTCCTGTCCGTAGAGGACATCATCCACCCCCTCCATCCGTTTCAGCGACGCGGCGAGTTGTCCGAGGGCGTTGGCCGTTTGATACTGCTTCTGGATCCGCAGGTGGAAGGAGGCGGGCAACGGATTGTCCTTGAGCCCCTCGAGCAGGCTCTCCTGGCCGCGCAGCTGTCGCCGAAAGTCACCCAGGGCCTGCTCCTTTGAAAGAAAGGTCACCGCCCGCACGGCCAGCTCGCCGTCCAGGCGCTTGCGGACGAGCGTGAGTTGCTGCGGTGTGATGTCGTCCCGGAGGAAGACGACGACCTGGAAGTCCTCCGCCCACTGGGCCACGACCGTGCCGAGATTGATGGTCAACAGCAGGAAAATGCCGGTCACTAGAAAGGCCACGGTGATCGCCCCGATGGAGGTGACCACCCCCCAGGCTCCCCGCCGGACGCTCCGGCAGGTCTCGTACAGGAAGTGCCGCAGCCGCTCCCAGACCATCGGCTAGGAGACCTCCTCGATGAGCCGTCCCTCCTTCAGGATCAGGGTGCGGTGGCTCATCTCGGTGACGAGCCTGGGGTTGTGGGTTGCGACCACCACCGTGGTCCCGCGGATGTTGACCTCCTCCAGGAGGCGGATGACGTCCACCGCCAGGTCCGGATCGAGGTTGCCCGTCGGCTCATCCGCGAGGAGAATGGCCGGGTCGCTCATGAGGGCCCGGGCGATGGCGACGCGTTGTTGCTCCCCACCAGAGAGCTTGTACGGGATCTGGTCGGCTTTCTGGAGGAGGCCGACCTCCTTCAGGAGGCGGCCGATCTTCCGCCGGCTGATGGCCTCGGGCATGCCGAGCACCCGGACGACCAGGTGCAGATTGTCATACACGGTGCGGTCCATCAAAAGCTTGAAGTCCTGGAAGATGACGCCGATGCTGCGCCGCAGGGCGGGGAGCTTGCTCTCGCGGAGCTTCACGACGTTGCGGCCGTTCACGAGGATCTGGCCGGAGGTCGGCAGTTCGTCCCGGAAGATGAGCCGCAGCAGGGTCGTCTTGCCCGCGCCGCTCGGACCGCAGAGGAAGGCGAATTCGCCCTTCTGGATGTCGAGCGTGATCTCCGAGAGGGCGACGACGTCCTTCGGGTAGATCTTGGAGACATGAAACATCTGGATCATCACGTCTCCCCGATGCGCGTGCGCGGCGTCATCGCCCGAGGCTAGCGCGTTCCCCGGGGTTTTGCAACCCCAAACTCCGCCCCTGCGCGTGCCGGAGCGGCACCGAGGGCAAATCCGCTGGAGCGTCGAAGGATCCTCCGCACGGGTCTCCCGCCAGGTACGACCGCGTGAGGGAGCGGCAGGACGACATTGACAGGCCCAAGGCGGTTCTTTACCATGAAAGCGACCCCCGAAGACAGGAAGCGCTATGACCATGGCAAACATCCCTCCGTCGCCGGCGCCGCGCGGCCGGCGCATCCCCCTCTCGCAATTTTGGCTCGATTGGCGCATCAGCCTCTTCTTGGTAGCCGTCTGCACCCTGGTCCTCGGGGCGGGTCTCCTCGCCCTGTGGGGCTGGCGCGCCGCACCACCGCCGGTGACGCACGCCTCCCCGGCGGTGCACCGGGAGCGGGGGGAAGTGTACGAGAGACTCGGCAAGCTCGAGGAAGCGATCGGCGAGTATCGGGTCGCCCTCGCGCTGAGTCCAACCGACCCGGCGCTCCACCGGGCCCTGGCCGGGCTGTTCGAAAAACAGGGGCGGATCGCGGACGCGATTGCGACGTACGAGCGGGCGCTCGAGCTCGACCCCGCATCGCCGGAGGCGCCCGACATCCGGGTGCGGCTCGAGCAGCTCCGCCAGGCGCGGTGATGCGGCCGGCGCGGCGGTGTCGAGTCCGAGGAGTCGCGATACACCCGCAGCTTTCCCCGAAAAAGGAGACCCCCGATGTCAGCGGACCTCGACCGCAGGACCTTTCTCGCTCTCCTGGGGATTGAGAGCCTCGCCCTGCTCCTCTCCTCGAGCGTGTGCCGGGCCGAGGAGAAAGCGCCGGTGCCCGGGGCGTTGCTCCTCGCCGAGATCCGGACGCCGCCGTTCCGCGAGTCCGTGGTCCTACTATTCGAGCATGGGCCGCGGGGCTCCCTGGGGCTGATCGTCAACAAGTCGGACCATCGGAGTCTGGGCCACCTCATGGCCCAATTGAACCTTCGCTTCCGGGACCGGGCCACGTTCGAGCGCCTCGCCGAGTCCGAGGTGTTGTACGGGGGGCCCGTCGCCCGAGACCAGTCCCTCTCCCTGATCCATACGCCCCCGGGGAAATGGACGCCCGCGTGGACGCTGGGGCAGGTAGGGATCACCAGCGCCCCGGAGATGCTCCGCGATCTCGCGGCGGGGACGGCAGAAGTCAAAGAGGTGGTTGCCTGTTTGGGGCTGTCAGGGTGGGCGCCTGGGCAGCTGGGAACCGAAATGGCGGGCGGGTCCTGGCGCGTAATCTACCCGGCCCCCGAGGCATTGCCCGGCCTGCTCTTCGACACGCCCCTCCGGGAGCGCTTCGAGAAGGCCCGCACGTTGCCTGAAGGCCTCCCCCTCAGCATCCCTCGTCAGATGATCTGACGTCACGCGGGGATTACGCCGTTACCTTCGCCAGCGCCTTTCGCAGCTCGGCGGCAGTCACCGGCTTGCTCAGGATGAGGTCGACGTGGGCCGGCTGCTCGCCCGAGGCGATGAGCAGGTCGCCGAACCCGGTCAGGAGGATCACCGGCTTGTTCGGGCTCGCTCGCTTGATGGCGGCGGCGAGCTGGTCGCCGCTCATCTCCGGCATGCCGCGATCCGTCACCACCACGTCGAACCAGCCGGCGTGGAACTTCTCCAGTCCTTCGCGTCCGTTGCTGGCGGTCTCCACGGTGTGCGCGTCGAGCGTCAAGTATTCGGTCAGGAGCTCGCGGATCGGCGGATCGTCGTCGACCACGAGGACGTGCAGCTGGCGCAGGGGGGCGTGAGTCCCCTCCGGGGTCTCCGCGGCCCCCGTCGCCCCCGGCGTCACATGGGCGGGCAGGCGCACGGTCACCGTCGTCCCCTCAGCCGGCGCGCTTGCGATGGTGAGCGTCCCGTGATGCCGCTGGATGATGCCGTAGACCATCGCCAGGCCCAGGCCCGTCCCGCGTTCGCCCTTGGTGGAGTAAAACGGCTCCAGGCAGCGCTGGCGAACCTCTTCGGACATGCCGATCCCCGAATCGCTCACCTCCAGGACGACGTGGGCCTCGGCGGCTCGGGTGCGGACGGTGACGGTCCCGCCATCCGGCATGGCGTCGACCGCGTTTAACATCAGGTTGGTCAGGACTTCGCGGAGTTCGGCTTCGTTGCCGGCGACGCGGGGCACCTGGTGGAAGTCGCTGGCGATGCGGACGGTGATCCCCACCGCCAGCGCCTGGTCCTTCCATCGGGGCTGCGTCAGCATGATGACCTCCTCGGCCAGGTGGTTGAGGTTCACGGGGAGGAAGATTTCGTTTTCCTCGCGGCCGCGGTAGAACTCGCGCAGCCGGCGGACGGTGCTGGCGGCATCCCTGGCGGCGGTGTTGATCATGGTGAGGTATCGAATGACCTTCGGTCTGTCGGCCAACTGTTCCGGGGCGTTGAGGAGGACCTCGGTGAACCCCAGGACCGGCGACAGGGCGTTGTTGAAATCGTGGGCGATGCCGCTCGCCATCTGGCCCAGGGCCCGTAGGCGCTCCTGCTGCAAGATCTGGTGCTGCGTGGCCTGCAGTTCGGCGAGGGCTTCTGCCAGGCGGCGGTTGCTCTCGCGCAGCGCTTCCTCGGCCCGCCGGTGCTCGGTGATGTCGCGGGAGATGCCCATGCAGCCGACGACATTGCCGCCGGCATCGCAGAGCACCGAGGCGGAGAGATACGAGTAGAAGACCTTACCGTCCTTCCGCTTGTTGGTTACCGTCCCGGTGAAGCTCCCGTATCGGAGGACCGCGGCATGCACCTGACCCCCGTGGGCCGGATCGGCATAGACCAGGTCCACGAGCGTGCCCAGCACCTCCGCCTTGCGGTACCCGAACGCCTCTTCCGCGGCCCGATTGAATTCGACGATCCTCCGGTCGGCGTCCACGGAGACGATCATGTCCAAGGAGCTGTTGATGAGGTTTTCGGCATAATCCTTCGACGCGTGGAGCGCTGCCTCCGCCCGCCGGCGTACGGCGATTTCCCGGGCCAGTTCCTCATTCGCCAGTTCCACGTGCTGGGCGTGCTCCGCGAGCCGCCGCTGGAAAACCTCGAGGCGCGCCACCGCGTGCGCCTCCTCCCGTGCGCGCTGTTGCTCGCGGCGGACGCGGTTTACCAGGTAGCCGTAGAAGGCGCCCGCCGTGAGGAGAAACGGGACCCGGATGAGCAGGCGGGAGCTCCACAACGACGTGGCGCCGCCGGTGGCGGCGAGGGCGATGAGATACGCAAGGCAGACGACGATCGTCCCGACGGCGATCAGTCCGAGGCTTTCCCCGACCGCCGCCAAAAGGAGGACGAGGAAGTAGAGATAAAAGAAGTCGACACGGAAGAGTCCGCTGGTCAAGAGTGCCGCCGTGATCCACAGGGTGTCGCCGATGATGACGCCGCAATGGAAGGCCGTCGAGTTCAACACCCGCGCCGGCAGCCTGGTGATCGCTATGTTGGAGGCCAACGCCGCGACGATCATCACGATCAGTCCGGTCGGCAATGCGGCGAACTTGTGTTCGACCAGCAACAGGTAGGCGGTGGCGAGGGTGAGGGTGCACCGGAGGAGCGCGACCACGCGGCCCCTCGGCGGTGTCTCGGCGTCGTCTGGAATGGGCATGGTCCCTTGCGACATGGCCATCGGTTCGTCCATAGCGGGCACACCCCCGTTCGGCCACATCGCCTCGGTCGCCCGGACAGTTCTCGGTCTTCCGCAGGGGGGCCGTGAGGAAACCGGGGGAAAGAGGAGCAAATCGGATGCCAAACGGGGGCAGACGCTCTGGCGTCGGTTGCGTGCCATTCTGGGCTTTATTGGCAGGTAGTTAGGCTCAATGGTCCATTGCCAGGTCGAGCGCCCATCCCCCTGGGGGCCCGCACGGAAGCCGGAAGGACTGTCCGCTTCTCAATCAGTGGATCGCAGCGCTCCACCCGGCTGAGTACCGGCCGGCCGCAGGGGGGCGATCTCGTGTCAAAGGGGCGTCAGGGGCGGCGGCGGTCGTAGGCGCGCTCGTACTCGGCGATCAGCCCGGCGTCGGCAAAGCTGAAGTAGGCCTCGTCTCCCAGGATGAGGTGGTCCAGGACCCGCACCCGCATGATCCTCCCGGCAAAGACCAGCTCCCGGGTGATCGCCTTGTCAGTGGTACTCGGCTTGGGGTGGCCCGACGGATGGTTGTGGGCAAGGATAACCGCTGCGGCGTGGTGCCGGTTGGCGAGCTGCATGATGTCGCGGGGATAGACCGGACTTTCCGTGAGGGAGCCTTCGCTGGCCGTCACGACCTCTAGGATTTCGTTCTGACCGTTGAGCATGACGACCTGAAAGATCTCGCGCGTCAGATCCCGCATCTGGGGCAGCAGAAAGGCGAAGATGTCTTGCGACGATTCCACTTTGCCTTTGATCTGCTTGGCCTCGCTGAGGCAGCGGCGGCCGAGCTCGAGGGCGGCTTGCAGCTCGGCGATCTTCGCCTTGCCGAGACCCTTGATGGCAAGCAGGTTCTCGACGTCGGCGGTACTCAGGCCGCGCAGCCCCCCGAAGGTCTGGAGGAGATCGCGGCCCAGATCGACGGCACTGCGGCCCTTGATGCCGGTGCGACACACGATGGCGAGGAGTTCGGCGGTCGTGAGGTGGTGCGGGCCGTGCTTCAAGAGGCGCTCCCGGGGGCGCTCGTCCTCGGGCCACTCCTTGATCGCCCGCGGATACCGCTTCCGCTTCATCGCTCGCTCCCGTCGACCCGAGCCCTCACGTCAATCAGGAAGGTGGCTTTCCCTGCTGGCCTCTCCTCGGCCCTCCGGGTTTGCCTTCGATGGCCCGCAGGAGTTCGTCGGCGCAGTAGATGCGATTGCGCTGCCGTCCCGTAATCTCGCGCAGAATTCCGGCCTTGACCAACCATTCAATGGTTGACTGGCCTGTGGGGAATGAGACCTTTAAGCGCTTTGAAAGGCGCGTCGCAGTGACATACGGGTTGAGAAAGAGCTCGTCCATGATGGCGATAGCCGTGGGACTTGCCTTGCGCTTCTGGAGGAGCTCCCGGTAGCGTTGCTGGAGTTTGAGGATGCGCTGGGAGTCCTCCGCTGCGACGGATGCCTGTGTTGCAATCCCTCGCAGGAAGAACTTAATCCACCCGGTCCAGTCCCCTGACCTGCTGACCTCGAGGAGTCGGGCATAGTATTCATCCCGGTGGTGCTCGAAGAAAGCACTCAGATAGAGCAGGGGTTGCGGGAGCGCGCCCCGTTCGCAGAGGAAAAATGTGATGAGGAGGCGTCCAACGCGCCCGTTCCCATCAACGAAGGGATGAACGGCCTCGAATTGGTAATGTATCAACGCACACTGAACCAGCAGAGGGATATCCTTTGCGTTGTGCAGGAACTTCTCCCACTCATCAAGGGCCGCATGCATTTCAGGTACGGGCGGCGGAACAAAGGTTGCGGCGGCTAAGCTACATCCGGGTGGGCCGATCCAGTTTTGAACCCGCCGAAATTCTCCCGGCCTCTTCTTCTCACCGCGGACACCTTCCATCAATCGTGCGTGAATCTCTCGAACGAGCCGAAGGCTGAGGGGAAGATTTTTTAGCCGCTGTAAGCCATATTCCATCGCTCGGACATAGTTCCGTACCTCTTGAACATCAGGGGCATGTGGGGGCTTCTCCTCGGCAGCCTCAAAGAGTAGCAGGTCTGACAGTGAGGCTTGCGTCCCCTCAATTCGGGAGCTGAGCACGGCCTCTCGCCGGACGTACGGGGCAATAAGGAGGTGAGGGTTTGGAAGTAACTGTCCGATCCCGGTGAGCCTTCCAAGGCCCCGGTCTGCCTCTGATATGAGGCGGACGACTTCGTGATCGTATTCGATAGGGGGAGGCAACGGGTTGGGCACGAATGCCCAGTAGCCTTGAACGGTTCGGATAACCTTTCCGCTTGTGCTGCGGCTGAATTCATCCGGGTTCATCGCTTTCTCCAAAAGGGCTATTAAGGCAGTCGTCAATCCCCCACACGGCTATTAAAGTTTTACCTTGAAAACTTTAATAAGTCAAGTCCCTATCAAAGGGGTCATTAGTAGCGGCCAGCGGGCCCAGTAATGGCGGTAAGTTGGGCGATATCCCTACTGAGTAATACGTCCCGATCATCTGAGCCGGTTCCTCTGCCAGACCAGCCAGGGAGACTTCACTGGTCTCTCTGTTCACGACTGGGGCGGTATGGTATGGTGATGGCCTGGTGAGGGAGTCTCGGCTATGGGCGACGGCGAGCTGCGCTTCATCGCCGACAGCATGCTGGGCAGGTTGGCCACGTGGCTGCGCATCTTGGGGTACGACACGCTCTATTTCCGCGATGCCGACGACGGTCGCCTCGTCACCCTCGCGCGGCGCGAGGAGAGGATTCTCCTCACGCGGGATACCCGTCTCCTGGCGCGGCGTCGGCTGGGTCCGGTCCTCTTCATCCGGCATGATCGCGTGTGGGATCAGCTGCGACAAGTCGCGGGGGCATTCGCGCTGCGGATGGGACCGCAGCTCGGCAGCCGGTGTCTCCGCTGTAATCGGCGGCTCGCCCTCCTGGCGAAGGCGTGCGCGGCGGGGCGTGTTCCTGAGTACGTGTATCGCCATCACGACGCGTTCTTTCACTGCGAAGGGTGTGGGCGGATCTTTTGGGGCGGGACGCATCTCAGCCACATGGAAGAGACCGTGCGGGCCCTATGCGGCTGATCTTCATGGGCACGCCGGCGTTCGCGGTGCCGTCGCTCACGCGCCTGGTCAAGGAGGGGCACGATGTGGCCGCCGTCGTGACGCGGCCGGATCGTCCCGCCGGTCGCGGCCAGCGGCTCCGCAACTCTCCGGTCAAGCAGGTGGCCGAGGAACTCGGCCTTCCCGTCATCCAGCCGGTGACGATCCGGGATCCCGGAGTGGTCGAGCATCTCCGTCGCGTGCAGCCCGCGGTCATTGTGGTGGTGGCCTTCGGTCAGATCCTGCCCCGGGTGATCCTGGAGATCCCTCCCAAGGGCTGCCTCAATGTCCATGCCTCGCTGCTCCCCAAGTACCGCGGGGCAGCCCCCATTCCCTGGGCGCTCATTCGGGGCGAGACGGTGACGGGCGTGACGATCATGGAGGTCGTCGAGGCCCTGGATGCCGGGCCCGTCCTGCTTCAGAGGCCTGTCCCGATCGCCCCTGCGGATACGGCGGGGAGCCTAGGGGAGCGCCTGGCGGTGCTCGGCGCCGAGGCGCTCGTGGAGACGCTGCGGGCCCTGGAGCGGGGCGAGGTCCGGCGGACCCCTCAGGATGACGCCGAGGCCACGTATGCGCCCAAACTTCCCCCGGATCTCGGACGACTCGACTGGACGCAAAGCGCCGTGGATCTCTGGAACGTCGTCCGCGGGCTGGCCCCCCAGCCCGGGGCGTACACCTTCTTTCAGGGCCGTCTGGTACGGGTGCTCGGGGCCGAACCCTTCGAGAGCGACCGTCGGGCCGCGGCGGGCATTGTCGTCGCCATCCGACGGGGGGCCGGGATCGAGGTCGCGACGGGTCGGGGGATGCTGCTGCTGACCCTGCTCCAGCCGGAGGGCAAACGGGTTATGTCGGCCGAGGAGTTTTCCCGTGGCTATCGTGTAGAGGTGGGGAGTGCCTTCGTCTCGGACCGCAGACAATCCACGACGGCTCGCCCTGGAGATTCTCGTCCGGGTGGAGCGGGATAGGGCGTATGCGAATGTCCTCTTGGACGCCCGCGCAAAGCGACGGCGGCTGCCGCTGCGCGACCGGGCGCTCCTCACGGAGCTGTGCTACGGGGTCCTGCGCCGCCGCGGGACGATCGACTTCCTGCTCATGCAGGTGGGAGATCGTCCGCTCGAGCGCATGGATCTGGACGTCCGGAATCTGCTGAGGCTCGGGGCGTACCAGCTCTTCTATGTCACCAGGATCCCTCCCTACGCGGCCGTCGATGAGTCGGTCCGCCTGGCGCGGCGTGGGACGGCCGCCTTTGTCAACGCCGTCCTGCAGACCCTGGCCCGGCGGGGGCCGCTCCGGGAAGAGGAGCTACCCGAGGATTCGATCCTGCGATGGTCGGTCTGGCATTCGCACCCGCGATGGCTGGTGGCGCGATGGCTGAAACAATTGGGAGAGGCGGCCGTCGAGTTGATGGAGGCCAACAACCGAGTCCCCCCGGTCGGGATCGTGTGGAATCCGCTCCGGGGCCGGGTGGACGTGTTGGAGCAGGCCCTCGCCCGCTCAGGTGCGGCGTGGGAAGCGAGCCCGTGGGTCCCCCATGCGTATCGGCTGCGGCATGCGGGCAGGCTGCTCACGAGCGGGGAAGGGGATCGCGGCCGCTTTTGGGTGATGGACGAGGCGGCGGCGATCGTGGTGCGTCTTTTGGATCCTCAACCGGGAGAGCGCGTCCTCGACGTGTGTGCGGGGGGTGGGGGCAAGGCAATGCTGGCCGCCGACCTTATGGAGCACCGGGGAGTGGTGAAGGCGCTTGACATCAACCCCCGCGCGCTGCGGCGCCTGCAGGAGGCCCGTCGCCGTCTGGGCACGAGCATCGTGCATCCGCTGAGCGGCGATGCCCGCGAAGCGGCGGGCCGGTTCCGGCAGTGGGCGGATCGGGTCCTGGTGGATGCGCCGTGCACCGGGTTGGGCACGGTCGGGCGGCGGCCGGAGATTCGATGGCATCGGGAGCCGGGGGACATTCCCCGGCTGGCCGCGCTGCAGGAGGCCATCCTGGAGGGAGCGGCGGCATGCGTCCGCCCCGGCGGCGTATTGGTGTACGCGGTGTGCAGCCATGAGCCGGAGGAGGCGGGGGAAGGCATCGGGAAGTTCGTCGCCCGGCATGCGGATTTTGCACTCGACGAGGCGGCGCCGGGGTTCTTCCGCGGATCGCGGTCGCAATTCCTGAGCCGGGGGGCGGTGTGTACCTGGCCGCACCGGCACGGGACCGACGGGTTCTTTGCCGTGCGCCTCCGCCGGCGCGCAGGGAGCGGGTCCGCATGAACTGGCAGAAGACGGCAGTGCGCTTCGCGGCAATCGGCGGGGGGCTTTTTCTCCTGTCGGTTCTCTCCGGCTACATCGCGATGAGTCTCACGCTCGAGCGGGGCAAGATCGAGGTCCCCATCGTCGTGGGGCTCGAGCTCAAGGAGGCGGCTCGCCAGCTCCGGGAGATGGGGCTGCAGCCCCGGTTGGCCGGCGAGGAGTATCATCCCGCCTTCCCCAAGGGCGCGGTGGTCCGGCAAACCCCGGCAGGCGGGAATCGTCTGCGCAAGAACGGCGAGGTCCGCCTGATCATCAGTAAGGGGAGCGACGAGACGTTGGCTCCGGAACTCGTCGGCCAACCCATCACGCAGGCCCAGCGCCTGTTGGCGGAGCACGGTCTGCTCCTGGGACCCACCGCCAAAGTGCACGCCGCGCTCCCGGCCGGCGTGGTGATCTCCCAGGACCCCCCGGCCGGCTTCCCGTCGCGGCGCGGGAGTACGGTGAGTGTCCTCGTCAGTCTGGGGGAGGAAGAACGGTTCTACGTGATGCCCAACCTCGTCGGGCAGCGCGAGGAGGAAGCGGTGACTCTCCTCAAGGAGATGGGTCTGGAGGCCCGGGTCAGTTACGAGTCGTTTCCGGGTCAGGATCGCCGCGTGGTGCAGCAGGATCCCTCGTTCGGGACCCGCATCAAGGAGCGGGAACAGGTCACGCTCGTGATCGCCCAATAACCGGTGACCGCTCGATGGTGATCGGTGGTTAGTGGTTGGTGGTTAGAAATAACAGGGCAGGGACCACGAGTCACCAATCACTAATCACCATCCACCCGCCGAAGGCTCGTCATCAGTCGACGGGCGGGAGGCTTGTGATGGTCAAGATTGCGCCGGCAGTGCTCCTGGTGGACTATGGCCGCTTGGCCGAGGAGATCCTCGCGGTCGAGAAGGAGGCCGACCTGTTTCACTTCGACGTGATGGACGGCCACTTTGTCCCGGTGATCAGCTACGGGCCAGCCCTCGTACGATCCCTCCGTCCCCGCACCGCGCTCCCCTTCGACGTGCATCTGATGGTACAGTACCCCGAACGCCTCATCGCCGAGTTCGCCAAGGCAGGCAGCGACATCCTGACGGTCCATGTCGAAGTGTGTCCGCATCTCGGCCGGACCGTTCGGCAGATCAAGGAGGCAGGCGTCAAGGCGGGGGTGGCCCTCAATCCCTCGACCCCTCTGGACGCCATCGAGCCGGTGCTGCGCGAGGTCGATCTGATCCTCCTGATGTCGGTGAATCCCGGCTTCGGCGGGCAGGCCTTCATCGGCGACGTGGAACAGAAGGTGGCCGAAATGCGGCGGCGGCTCGATCTGCTTCAGCTGCGCTGTGAGCTGGAGGTGGATGGGGGGATCAAGCTCGAAAACTGTGCCCGGGTCGCGGGGACGGGGGCATCGATCCTCGTGGCCGGATCCGCCGTCTTTCAGAGTCCCGATCCGGTCGGGGCCGTTCGAGAGATGAAGCGGTTAACCAACCCACCGCGTGCAGGCGCGGACCGCGCGATCTGAGCCGTGGCGGCACAGGGGGCGGGCAGAGCGATGCGGCGATGGGGGTACGTCGGACTCGCGCTGACCCTCGTCGTGGGTGCGACCTCCCCGACGTGGGGAGCCGCCTTACAGGTCCGCGTCCCGGGCGAGCCCGTGCCTCAAGGGGAATTGCGGAGCCTGCGGGTCCTGGCCACCGAGCCGCTCACGCGGCTCGATGCCCGGTTCCGGGGGTTGCCTCTCCCCGCGCGTCCGGAGGCGGGAGGGTATACGGTTCTTCTCGCCGTAGATCTGGAGACGCCCCCCGGCGCGTATCCTGTCGAGTTCGAGGCCGCCGGCGCGTCGGGACAGCGGTACCAGCTCCGGAGACGGGTGACTGTTGCGGACGCGCGTTTTCCGGTGCAACGCCTCACCCTGCCGAAGGAGTGGGTTGATCTGGATCCGGAAACCCTCGAGCGGGTCCGCAGCGAGGAAGCGGCGCTGGCCGCCATCTGGGACGGGGGGACGGCGGGGCCGTACTGGTGGACGGGCTTTGCGCCGCCCTTGGACGGGGACCTGCAGGTGAGCAGCGCCTTCGGGCTCCGGCGCATCATCAACGGGCAGCCCCGCAGCCCGCACGGTGGCGTCGATTTTCACGCCCCCGCGGGCACGCCGGTCCGTGCCAGCAACGGGGGCGTGGTCGCCTTCGCCGCCGACCTCTTCTTCAGCGGCAAATCGGTGATCGTGCATCACGGCGGAGGGCTCTTTACGATGTACTTTCACCTGGAGGCGTACCGGGTCGAGGCGGGACACGAGGTGGCGAAGGGAGACATCCTTGGGTGGGTCGGGGCCACCGGCCGGGCCACCGGGCCTCACCTCCACTGGGGTGCGCGCCTGCAGCGGGCCCGTGTCAACCCCGAGCGGCTGCTCCAGCTCGCTCCCCCCTAAAGCAAACGCACTAAGTGCGTTTGCTTTGGAGCAATGGAGCAATGGAGCAAGAGAGCGGTCTTACAGGCCCATTACGGTCTAATGGTCTATTGCTCAGTTGTCGCACGCGCGTGTCCGATCGATCCGGCCCCGCTCCGCTCTGCCTTCCTGACGCCTCACGTTTCGCGGTAGAAGAAGACGAGGTACACGCCGAGGAGCGTGACGAAGAGGCCCCACAGCGTGCCATAGCGGCGGCCCTCTTCCTGCACCCGAAGCTCGAGCCATCGGCTCACCCCCGCCAGCAGCCCTAAGCTGCCGATCACCACGTGCTGGATGTGGTTGAGGGAGGCGACCTCTCGCAGTCCCTCGGCTCTGTGGATATGGAGGAGGAGCATCACGCTCCCCAGGATGCAGAGGCCGGGGAAAAGGTAAGTCCACCACGTGCGGCCGATCCGGCCTGTTTGTCCCATCCACTCCGCGACGCCGAGGACGGCCACCAGGATGACATAGAGCCGATGTTGCAGGCCGCGGGGAGTCGTCAGGCCCTGCCAGAAACTGCTCGGGCCTATGGCCCAGAGGGCGTGATCATTCCGGAGGAGGAGGAAAATGCTGAGGCCGATCAGGGTCAGAGGCCAGGCACGGGCCCACGCAAGCCGTGGATGGCGGAAGCCGTGGAGGAGGGAGAGGAGGCCCATCACGAGGACGAACGATCCCGCCCAGTGGTGATTGAACTCGGAGTAGTGAATATCCTCGGGGGATCGGGGCGCATTCTCAGCCCGCGCGAGCTTCTGCTGCCAGACGAGGGTTGGGCTCGGGGTGGAGATGTGTGGCCAGCGGGGGCTGAGCCGGGAGAAGACTGGCGCGAGGTCACTCGTCCCCGGGGAGCCATCCACGGAATACGGGAGGGTCGTCAGGGCGCCGACGAGCAGCAGGATCACCAGTCCCAACCCCAGCTCCCCCTCGACCGTTGTGGTGAGCCGTTGCACGAGCGGATTGTGGTGTTGTTTGGTGTGCTGGAGCGCCGGGCGGATGATGAGGAAGTTGACGGCGCCAAAGCTCACGAGCGGGATCACAAGCAGGAGCTTGGTGACTAACACCAGGCCGTAGGAGGTCCCGAGAAGGGCGGCGAGGCTGCCGATGTACTGGAGGGCGCTGGTCAGACCCGTGGCGATGATGAGCCCCGCACTGGCGAGCGCAAAGGGAGAAAAGCGGCGCACCGCGGTGGCGACGGTCACCGGGTCCTGGGAGAGAGACCCGAGGAGCAGGCGCAGGTGGAAGAGCCCGCCGATCCACCCGGTCACGCCGAGCAGGTGGAGGCCGTCGACCGTCATGGCGCGAATCTCTCCGGTCGGCAATGCGGCCGCGTGACCGCTCAGGGGGAACGTCGCCAGGGTCAGGAGCGCCCCCAGCGTCGCGGCTCCCCAGAGACGGGGGTTGGCAGGCGAGAGCGCGACGAACCGAAAGAGGAGGGCCATGCCCGTCGCCGCCGCGAGCCGGAGGAGCAGGATCTGTCCGTGCGCCGTCTCGCGGAGGAGGCGCGTCACGAGGGCCAGGTCCCAAGGACCCGATGGCTCCGGCGAGACAGCCGCGGCCAGGACGAAGACGGCGCCAAGCGTCGCGGTCGCCAAAAGGAGGCTGCTCGCCAAGCAGGTCCGCGCGATGCGTCCTCCGATCTCCTCGTTCGGCGTGTCTCCGCCCGTCGCCGACAGGGCCGGACGCAGCACGACGAGGAACAGGATCGGGCCGGCGGCGGAGCCTACGATCCCCAGGAACCCCAGCCCGCGGATGAGGACGTCTGCCATCTCGATCATGGGGACCTCGGCAGATCAGGGTTGAATGGAGAAGGAAAAGGCGCCTTCCGCGACGTGGCCGTCCCGGGAGAGGACCCGCCACCTCACCAGGTAGACTCCGGGGGGGAGGGGCTCGACCCCCACGGTGAGCTGGGTCGGATCGGTGCGGTCCAGGTGCAGATTCCGCGTCGGCATCTCCCTCCCTTTTCCGTCGGTCACGGTGACCGAGTGAAACGCCTGCTCGAGGCGTTCGCTGAACCAGAGACGAATTGCCGCCGGAGCCGCGGCGAGGACCGCGTCGGGCCCCGGGTGGGCCCGGACCAGCGTCGCATGGGCCCTCAGGGTGGTCGGCGCCGTGAGCACAAGCACGAGGCTGAGCGCCACAACGGTCGCGGCGGCGACCCCCAGCAGCCGGATCACCGCGGCGCCGACGCGGTCGGAGGGGGCGACTGCCCGGGGTACGTCCATCGGCGTCTCTATCCTTTCGACGTGGCCTGGGCGCTGGGGCCCGACGTGACCGCGGGTTGCGGCGTCGGCGCGATCGCTGACGCCATCCTCGTTTGCAGCGCGAGGGCCGTCCGGGCCACTTCCCGATCGCTGAAGGGGACGAGGCCCGTCTTCATGATCTGATATTCCTCATGACCCTTGCCGGCGAGGATG
>Ga0214471_10000405_pt1 | contig 37750 bp, 25 predicted proteins | sample RVTome_5_FD_207665 | JGI IMG/M metagenome (GOLD analysis project Ga0214471, IMG submission 207665) | Soil microbial communities from uranium-contaminated site in the Upper Colorado River Basin, Wyoming, United States - RVT142D155 | ecosystem: Environmental > Terrestrial > Soil > Contaminated >... | reverse complement strand
GCGCCTCCATCAGGTCGATGATCTGCGCCTTCGGCGCTTCCGGCGCCGCCAGCGTCATCTCCTGCCCCTGAATCTTCTGCTCGATGGCCGCCATGATCTCGTCCTTGACCTTGTCGGCGTACTTCTCTGGCTTGAACGTGTCGGTGGCGATCTGATCGACGAGCTTGACCGCCAGCTCCATCTCGGCCTTGTCGACCTTGGCGTCGCCCAGCGGCACCTCGGAGAACGAGCGGATCTCGTTGTCGTAGTGCAGCTGCTGAAGGATGAGCCCCTGCTTGAACGGTCGCACCAGCACCAGGTAATCCTTGCCGCGCGCCGCGTACTTGGCGAGCGCCGCGCGTCCGGTCTCCTTCATCGCCTCGGCGAGCAGCCGGTAGGGCTTCTCGCCGCCCTGGTCGGGGCCGAGGTAGTAGGCCTTCTCGAAGTAGATCGGGTCCACCTGCTCGAGCGGCACGAACTCGGTGATCTCGATGGCCTGGGTGGCGCGCATCTCCATCGCCTTGAGCTCCTCGGCGGTGAACAGCACGTACTGGTCCTTGGCGAACTCGTAGCCCTTGACCAGCTCGTCGCGGCCGACGAGCTCGTCGTCGGTCGGGCAGTAGTACTGGTACTTGACGCGGGTGCCGCACTTCTCGTGGATGAAGTTGAAGGAGATCGACGAGCTGCTCTCGTTGGTCGAGTAGAGCTTCACGGGGATCGCGACGAGCCCGAAAGCAACCGTCCCCGAGGCCATGGGTCGCATGAGGTTCCATCCCTGGAAAACGCGGCGCAAGCGGCCGCGATTGGGGGCTGCCGGGCAGCACTGGGCGGCGCTCGCGGTGCCGGCCCCGGGGCTGCAGGCGTTGCCGGGCTCAGTCGCCCGACACGGGTGCGAAGTATAGCATTGGCCCTCTGATGCCTCCTAGCGACCGCAACTCCGGCGCGCGATTAGACAAGTATCGCGAGAAGCGCTCAGCAGAACACACTCCAGAGCCCTTCGGCTATGACCATGCTCAGGGTGCGCTGCGCTTCGTCGTCCAGAAGCACGCCGCGACCCGGACGCACTACGACCTGCGCCTCGAGCACGAGGGCGCCCTGCTCTCGTGGGCCGTTCCCCAGGGCTTCTCGCTCGATCCCGCCGTCAAGCGGCTCGCCGTGCAGACCGAAGACCATCCGCTCGAGTACGCCGACTTCGAAGGCGTCATCCCGGAGGGCAACTACGGCGCCGGGGCGATGATCGTCTGGGACCAGGGCTCCTTCGAGCCCGTCGAAGGCATCGCCGAGGGCCTCCAGAAGGGCAAGCTGCTGGTCGAGCTCAAGGGCTACAAGCTGCGCGGCGAGTGGACCCTGGTGCGCACCAAGGGGAGCGCCCGCAAGCGCTCCTCGAGCCTCGGGGCGCAGACCAAGCACGAGTGGCTGTTGATCAAGCACCGCGACGCCTGGGCGCGCGAAGGCGACGCCGCCGAGCCGTTCGACGAGACCTCGGTCCTGTCGGGGCTGACGGTCGAGGAGCTCGGCGCCGGGGAGGACCGCGGCGCCGAGGTGCGCGCCCTGCTCGAGGAGCTCGGCGCCCGGCGCCGGCGCATCTCTGCCGCCGACGTCTCGCTGATGCTGGCCAAGGTCGCCGACCGGCCGTTCTCCCGCCCCGGCTGGCTGTTCGAGCTCAAATACGACGGCTACCGCCTGCTGGCCGAGCGGCGCGACGGCCGCGCCGTGCTCTATTACCGCAGCGGCATCAATGCTACCGACGTCTTCCCAGAGATCGCCCGGAGCGTCGCCTCCTTGCCCTACGATGGCCTGGTCCTCGACGGCGAGGTGGTGGTGCCCGACGAGAACGGGCGGCCGAGCTTCGCCCGGCTGCAGAAGCGGGGCCGCCTGTCGCGCCTTCCGGACATCGCCGCCGCCGCGGCGCAGGACCCCGCCACCCTGTTCTGCTTCGACCTTCCCGGCTTCGAGGACTGGGACTTGCGGCGGCTGCCGCTGGCGCAGCGCAAGCAGGCGCTGGCCAAGATCATCCCGGCCGCCGGCTCGCTCCGCTACGCCGACCACGTCGAGGAGCGCGGTGAGGCGCTCTACGAGCAGGTGGTCAAGATGGGCCTCGAGGGGCTGCTGGCGAAGAGGGCTGACTCGCCGTACCGCGGCGGTCGCAGCGACGCCTGGCTGAAGGTCCGCGCCGAGCGCGTCGACGACTTCATCATCGTCGGTTACACCGAGGGAAAAGGGGGGCGGCAAGGGTTCGGCGCCATTCACGTTGCCGCCTACGCGGAGGCCGAGGACGCCGCAGATGCTCAGCCCGAGGCCGGGCTGCTGTACGCCGGCCGCGTCGGCTCGGGCTTCTCCGATGCCCAGCTCGGCGAGCTCGCCGGGCAGCTCGCCGCCAACAGCCTCGCGGCGAGCGACGGCGCGGCGGCGCTGGACATGCGCGGCACCATTCCCTCCGGCCCCGACAACACCTGGGTCACGCCGCGGCTGGTCGCCGAGGTCCGCTACAAGGAGATCACCCCCGACGGCCTGCTGCGGCAGCCGGTCTTTCTGCGGCTGCGCGACGACAAGGCTCCCGAGGAGTGCCGGCTGCCGGCCGCCGGCGATCGGCTGCGCAACGGCACCGCCGGCGACGCCGCGGGGGCCGGCGAACCCGGTCCCGCCGCGGCACCGGATCCGGCGGGCGCCGCGACGGCACCCGGGCGCATCGGCGGCATCGGAGTCGGGGCGCCGCGGCTGCAGCTCAGCAACCTCGACAAGGTCTTCTGGCCCCCGGAGGGCTACACCAAGGGCGACCTGCTCGCCTACTACGAGGCGGTCGGCGAGGCGCTGCTCCCGTACCTCGCCGATCGACCCCTGGTGCTCGACCGCTATCCCGACGGCATCGACGGCAAGAACTTCTTCCAGAAGGACGCTCCCAACTTCGTCCCCAGCTGGGTGCGCACGGTGCCGATCGACGAGGGGGAGGGCAAGCGCAACAACTACCTGATCTGCGACAGCGTCGAGTCGTTGCTCTACATCATCAACCTCGGCGCCATCCCGCTGCACGTCTGGTCGAGCCGCGTCGATGATCTCGAGCGCCCCGACTGGTGCACCCTCGACCTCGACCCCAAGGAGACGCCGTTCCGCCAGGTGACCGAGGTGGCGCGGAGGATCCGCGCCATCTGCGAGGAGATCTCGCTGCCCTGCTACCCGAAGACCAGCGGCAAGACCGGGATGCACATCCTGGTGCCGCTCGGGCGCCGCTTCACGCACGAGCAGGCGAAGCTGCTGGGCGAGCTCATCGCCCGCGTGGTCGTCGGCGAGATCCCCGACCTCGCCACCGTCGTGCGGTCGCCGTCCGGCCGCGGCGAGCGCGTCTACATCGATTTCGTCCAGAACGGCCGCGGCAAGCTGATCGTCGCCCCCTACAGCGCCCGGCCCATGCCCGGCGGCACGGTGTCGGCGCCGCTGCGCTGGCGGGAGGTCACCCGCCGCCTCGACTTCCGCAAGTTCACGATCAAGACGATGCCGGGACGCGTCAAACGCATGAAGGAAGACCCCTGTGTGGCCGTGCTCGACGACGTGCCCGACCTGGAGGCCTCGCTGGCAAAGCTCGGCAAGCGGTTGGCCCCTTGAAAGAGCCCTCAGCTCGCGGCGAGTCCCTCGATGAAGCTGGCGATCGCGGCGACCGCCTCCTCGATGTTCTGCGCGAGCGTACGCCCGGAGGACTTCCGGGGCTTGAACGAGTGGTCGCCGTCTTCGAGCCAGTGAACGGCGATGGCCGACGAGAGCTCGTAGCCCGGCACCTCGCCGGCGTTGCCGAAGGGATCGCGGGTCCCCTGCACGATCAGCGTCGGGGTTTGCAGGCCGGCGAGATGCTCGGTGCGCAGCTTCTCGGGCCGCCCCGGGGGGTGAAACGGGTACCCGAGGCAGACCAGGCCGCGGACACCGGCGTCGTCGGCCACCATGCTGGCGATGCGGCCGCCCATCGACTTGCCGCCGATGATCAGCCGCCGGCGATCGAAGCCATCGATCACCCCGCGCCAGCTCTCCAGCAGCACCGGGGCGCGGTCGGGCCCGCCGCGCTTGCCCGTTTCGCGGCGTCGCTGCATGTAGGGGAACTCGAAGCGGACGGCATGCAGGCCGGCGGCCGCCAGCCCTTCGGCGAAAGCCACCATCGCCGGCGAGTCCATGCCGGCACCGGCGCCGTGGGCAAGGATGACCGTCGCCGGGGCCTCGGGAGGCCCGTCGTGGCGGAGCTTCATTCGGAGCGGAGCGCGGTGACCGCGTCGACGCGCAGCACCCGCCGCGCCGGCATCCAGCTGGCCAGCACGCCGATCGCCACCAGCACGGCCGGAACGCCGAGGAACGTCACCACGTCGGTGGTGCTGACCCCGAACAGCATGCTGGCGAACAGACGCGTGACCCCCCAGGAGAGCAGCAGCCCGACGGCGGTGCCGAGCGCGACCAGCAGCATCCCCTGCCGCATCATCAGGCGCATGACCTCGTTGGCTTGCGCCCCCAGGGCCACCCGGATGCCGATCTCGCGGCGGCGCTGGTTCACCGCGTACGACATCAGGCCATAGGTGCCGACCATCGCCAGCAGCAGGCCGATGCCGCCGAGCGTGGCGAGCATCCCGGCGATCACGCGTGGTTGCTGGAGGGCGTTGGCGAGCGCTTGCTCGATGGTCTGCGCGCCGTTGGTCGGCATGTCGCGATCGAGCTCGCGGATGAGAGTCTGCATCTCGGCGAGCACCGGCTCAGGGTCGCCGCTGGTCCGCGACAGGAGCGTCATGAAGCCGGAGAAACGCTGCTCGGCGGGGATGTAGGAGATCGGCTGCAGCGGCTGGCCGATCTGGCTGGTGACGTCGGCGACGACGCCGATCACCTCGATGTCGAGCTCCTCGGTGATGTAGTGGAAGCGCTTGCCGACCGCGTCCTTGTCGGGCCAGAACATCTGCTGCGCGGTCTCGTTGATGATCGCCACCGGACGCGTGCCGGCATCATCGAAGGCCGTGAAGTCACGGCCGCGCAGCAGGGGGATGCCGACGGTCGCGAAGTAGCCGGGCGACACCGTCGTCACGGCGGTGTACTTGCCCTGGTCGTCCGGCCAGCCCTCGGGGATGAAGGTGCGGGCGAGGTCGAAGCCGAGTGGCGCCGACGAGGCGATCGCCGCCGACTCGACGCCGGCCATCGCCTCGGCCCCGGCCAGCAGCTCTGTGTAGAACTGCTCCGCCTGTCCCTGGCGATACCCGATGCCGGCCGGGTTGACCGCGACCGACGCCAGCCGCCGGGTCTCGAACCCCGGGTCCAGCTGCTGCGCCGCCTGCATGCTGCGAATGAAGAGGCCGGCGGAGATCAGCGCCACCAGGGCCAGGGCGATCTCGGCGACCACCAGGCCGCTGCGCACCAGTTGCTGGCCCGCGCCTTCGCCGCCGCGGCCGCCTTCCTGGAGAGTTCGGGCGAGCTGCGGCCGAGAGGCTCGCAGCGCCGGGGCGAGGCCGAAGGCGATCCCGGTGAGGATCGCGATCCCCAAGGTGAAGCCGAGGACGCGGCCGTCGAGCGCCATCTCGAGGTCGAGGGGCAAGAAGCCGCCGAGGAGCCCGGGGGCGACGTTGGCGATCAGGTCGCGGGCCCAGAAGGCCAGCAGCAGTCCGATGCCGGCGCCGAGCATCGCGAGTAGCAGGCTCTCCGTCAGCAGCTGGCGGACCAGCCGCTGGCGGCCGGCGCCCAGGGCCAGGCGCATGCCGATCTCCTTTTCGCGGCTCGCCGCCCGCGCCAGCAACAGGTTGGCGACGTTGGCGCAGGCGATCAGCAGCACCAGGCCGACGATGCCCATCAACAAGCCGCCCATCTGCATCGCCGCCCCCTGGGCCTGGGGGTTGAACAGCTGGGTAAACTCGGTCACCTCGGCGCTGCGGTTGCTGTTGGCTTCCGGGTGGGCCGCGGCCAGCCGGTCGGCGATCGTCCGGACGGCGTTGCGCGCCGCCGCGTGGCTGACCCCCGGCTTCAGCCGGCCGATGACGCTGAGGAGCAGACCGGCGCGCCGGCTCTCGGGCCAGTCGCGGATGTTCTCGGACAGGATCGCCGGGTAGGACATGAAGGGCGTCCAGATCAGGTCGGGCTGGAAGCCTTGGACGGTCCCCGAGAAGCCGGCAGGGGCGACCCCGACGATCGTGAACGGGACGCCGTTGATGCTGATGTCGCGGCCGATGACCGCTTCATCGGCGGCGAACTGGCGCTCCCAGAGGCCGTGGCTGATGACCGCCACGTTGTGGGTGCCGGGGTTCTCGTCCTCGTCGGCACGGAAAAAACGACCCAGCGCCGGCTCGATGCCGAGCACGTCGAAGTACTCGTGGGTGACCAGGAAGCCGGCGAGCTGTTGCGGCTCGTCTTCGCCGGTGAGGATGCCGCCGCCGAAGCTCACCGCGGCCAGCTGCTCAAAGACGTCGTTCTGGTCGCGGATGTCCTCGTAGTTGGGGTAGGAGACCGGCAGCAGGTTGCCGAAGGCGCCGGCCGATCCGGAGACGCTGTCGGTCGTGAAGACCATCGCCAGGCGCGAGGGATCGTGCACCGGGATCGGCGTGAACAGCAGGCCGTTGATGACGGTGAAGATCGTCGTGTTGGCGCCGATCCCCAGGGCGAGCGACAGCACCGCCACCGCCGTGAACGCCGGCCGCGTGGTGAGCATGCGGACGCCGTAGCGAATGTCCTGCAGCAGGCTTTCCATGTCGATCTCCGCGATCTTCGAGTCCTGGTCCCGCCGTTTTGGAGAGCAAGAGGCGTGCCACGGGCCAGCCTCCCGATGCGGATCGTCACGATGCGCCCGGACCCGCGTGCCGCGGGGTTCGCGGCGCCCGCCGCGCGCACTGCGATACGACGTCCCGGACGGCCGCCGATCCCGCCCCGTCCGCCGTTGCGAGCCAGCGTCCCATTTTCGGACAAAACCGGGCGCCGCGCAGCCCCGGGCGCGACCTGTCCGCGCCTTTTCTCGCCGCAACCAGACCGTCACACCTGTACCAGGGCCTGCTGGGGTCGGGCTGGCCCGCGAGAGGATCGGCGAACCCGCGACCCTCATTGCACCCAAAAGGGGGCGGAGTGGGGACGCGCCCCCCGGTGCCTTTCGACGCCCTGCTACAATCCGGGAGTATGACCGTAGACGACCTGCGTGCCCGTTTTCCGGAGATCCCCGCCGACCTGCGCGACGAGCCGGTGCTGGCGCGCTTCGCAGCGACCTTCGGTTCCCTGCTGGCGGTGGCCCACAAGCCGGGGAACTGCTCGACCGCCTACGACGCGGGAAACTACTACTACCTGCAGCTCGTCGGCCCGATCTCCTACTACGGCTACGGCCTCGCCAGCCGCCAGCGGGTCGTCCAGGACCTCGAGGCGCTGCTCGACCGTCACGCCGCCGATTCCGACGGCTTCGCCGACTCGTTGCTGCCGGCCGGCGCCGCGATGGCGGAGGTGAAGGGGCCCGGCTGCGCTTGACCTCGCCGAGAGGGCGATGAGAAGTGCGGGTCAGGCGCGCGACGCGATGCTGTTGGCCGCCGCCCGCCGCCCGTGCTCGACGATGAAGGCGATGGCGGGCTCCATGTTGATAGGGTGCAGGCGGGTCCTGGCGTTGCGGACCGCCCACACGCGAAAAGCCTCGTCGACGAACCCCTGACCCACCGCTTCGACGCCCTTGAAGTCGAGCACCACGTGGCGGAACTGCTCCAGCCCGTCGAGGAGCTTCTTGGCCTCCGAGCGGGACAGGAAGCGGTTGCCGGTCTCGAACAGCTTGACGACGACGCGGCGCCGGGCCAGCTCGAAGGCCTCCGACGAGGCCGCGAACACGTGCTCCAGCGAGGTGCTCGTGTCGACGTCGACCTCGAAGCGCACCAGCGTGCCACGCCGGCTCGGCGACGAGGCGACGCCGGTGTCGTCGATCTCGTTGTCGACCATCCAGCGCAGGCCGGCGCTGTCGATCTCGAAGAAGTCGGCGATGTTGGAGAGCAGGAATAGGCCCTCCCCGGTGTGGCCCTCCGGCTGGGTGGTGAGCTTGCCCTTGGTGAGCTGCTGGAGCGCCTCGATCGGCTCACGCAAGCCGGTGACCCGCGCCAGGTGGGCAAAGATCCCCTCGCCATCGTCGACGACCTCGATCACCAGGCGGCCGTGCATGCGGCGAAGCCGGACTTCGACGTAGCGGCCTCCAGAGTGGGAGATCGCGTTGTCGACGAGCTCGACGACCGCGGTGTGCAGGGCGCGGTCGGCGACCTCGGGGAGCGAGTCGAGCTCGGGAGCCTCGGAGCGGACCTCGCTCCAGACGGCCGCCTCGTCGAGTCCTTGCAGCCGGTAGCGGAAGCGGCGCCGCGGGTGGACGCTGCGGTAGCGGACCGAGCGGCCGGCTCCTTCACGGGCCAGGTCGCCGGTGGCGACCATCGCCTGGAGCTGGGCGTGGACAGCCTGGCGCGAAGCCCCGGTTGCGGCGACGACGTTGCGGTTGGCGATGCTGCCCCATTCCGCGAGCAGATCGTCGACGGCCGCCGGAATCTTCGAGGTTCTCGGAGACATGTCGGGGGCCTCGGGTCGGGGGCGAATGGGGCGCCCGTCGGCTGGAATGTCAAGCGAGCGCAATACAAGGTACGAAACGGCCCCATAAATGTCAACTAATGAAGCATAATCGTCGTGTTTTCAGCCAGTACGAAGCGGATGGATCGCTTAACCGTCAAGTATCCTGATTAATCGCCAAGATACTGCCGCCGCGGTACCGAAAAATCCACAGGTGGAACGGCAACGCCGCAGGCGCCGCCATTCGGCCGCCACAGGAGATCGGCGGTTCCTTCACTCGCCGGCCGGCGGTTGGCGCCGGGCCCTGCCGAGGAGGCCAGCGATCCCGTTGTACAGCAGCGCGAAGACCAGCCCGCCGACCAGTCCGTCGAGGAACGCGTAGCCGCTGCCGAGCAGCAGGTCGGAAAGGCGTCCATCGTGCTCGTAGCCCGGGTAGATCGAGGCCACCAGCGACAGCACGGCGTCGCCGTAGCCGGGAACCGCGAGGCCGACGCCACCGATCACCAGGATGGCACTGCCCCACAGCACGGCGGCCGTGAGAGCGAGGGCCACGGGGGAGAGCTTCATGGTCGTTGTTCCTTAGGCGAAGCCCGGGGGACGCTGCCGGTGCCAGCCGGCGGCATCCTCGTAGGCGTGTGCGACGCGCAGTACGGTGCTTTCCTCGAACGGCCGGCCGACGACCTGCAGTCCGATCGGCAGGCCGCCGGCAAAGCCGCACGGCAAGCTGAGGGCCGGCAGCCCGGTGAGGTTGAAGGGGCGGGTGAACAGGGTCATCGCCGCGCGCACGTCGAGCGGCCCATCGACGCCCTCGACCTCGCGGGCGTCGAGATTCGGCGCGGTCATCGGCAGAGTCGGTGTCAGCAGGATGTCGACGCTCTGGAACACCTTGCCGAGTCCGTCGGCCAGCCGCGCCCGCAACCTTTGCGCCTGCAGGTAGGCGTGCGCCCCGACCCGCTCGCTGAGGCCGAGAAAGGCGCGGGTCTCGCCGGCATACTTGCCCGGATGCGAGACCAGCGTGCGCCGGTGCACGGCGCCACCCTCCGCCAGGAACAGGGCGATCGCAGCGGGGCCTACCGACGAGATGTCGGTGGGCATCTCGACCTCGACCCGCTGGGCGCCGAGCTCGGCGAGCAAATCGGCTGCCTCACGCACGGCGTTGGCGACCGGCGTGGTGGCGAGCGCCAGGAAGCCCGGCTCCGGTAGGGCGAAGCGGAGGCCGCGGACGCCCTCGCGCAGCGTGGCGCTGAAGTCGCCTCCCGGCAGCTCGGCGCTGGCGCGGTCGAAGGGGTCGTGCCCGGCCATCGCGGTGAGCAGGGAGGCGACGTCCGCCACCCGCCGCCCCATGGGGCCGACGTGGTCGAGGCTCCAGGCGAAGGGTATGACGCCCGTGCGGCTGACGCGGCCGTACGTCGGCTTGAGGCCGACGATGCCGCAGCAGGCCGCCGGGATGCGGATCGAGCCGCCGGTGTCGGTGCCGGTGGCGGCGCTGACGAGGCCGGCGGCGAGCGCCGCCGCCGAGCCCGAGCTGGAGCCCCCGGCCAGACACTCCGGAGCCCAGGGATTGCGAGCCGCCCCGAAGCAAGAGACCGTCCCGGTGGTGCCGGTGGCGAACTCGTGGGTATTGGTCTTGCCGACCAGCAAGGTCCCGGCGTTGCTCAGCCGGCCGACGACCGTGGCGTCGGAGACAGGCACGTAGTGTCTGAGCAGCTCGGAGCCGGCGGTCGTGCGGATCCCGGCGGTGGCGAGGATATCCTTGTGCGCCAGCGGCACGCCGGCCAGCGGCCGCGGTCGCTCGCCGGCGGCCACCACCTCGTCGACGCGGCGCGCTTCCTCGCGGGCCCGTTCGCGGCTCAGCGTCACGAAGGCGTTGATGCGGCCGTCGAAGGCCTCGATGCGGCGCAACGACTGCTCGAGATACACGGCCGCCGATGCATCGCCGGCGTTCACCGACGCGATGATCTCGGCGATGCCGGGGCAGGGGGGAGGAACGGCGGCCTCCTCGGCTCGCGTCGGCACCTCGGCGCCGGTCCCGGGGTCGGCGCGCGGCGGCGCCGTCGCGGCCGGCCGGCCGGCGATCGCCGCCAGATCGATGCCCGGCGGCGGACCGCCGGCCCAGTGGGCAGGCCGGAACGTCGCCGCCGGCTCGGCGTCGCCGAGGTCCAGCTCGTCGAGGCGTACCAGAGCCTCGAGGAGGGCGCGCTGTCCTGGCGAGAGCGTGTCGTCGCGCATCGAGCAGATCACCGGGAGGTTGGTGGCGGCCGTCACCGCGTCTCCGGCCGGCGCCCGAATCCTACCCGATCGCCGCCGCGGACGTGGTCGCGAAGCAGGCTTGCGGGTGAGGCGGTAAGCTTCGCTCCGATGATCTGGATCCATTTGCGCAGGTTGAGGGCGAGGGACGGCGCCGCCCGGGCGCGGGCCGCCCACTGGCTTTCGCAGCGCGGCAGCGCCCGCGCCGTCGAGCCGCTCGGACGGGCCCTCGGCGATCGCGCCTGGGGCGATCGCTGGGCTGCCGCGGCGGCCCTCGGCAAGCTCGGCAACGGTCGGGGGGTGCCGTTTCTTGCCGAGGCTCTGGTCACCGACCAGGACGTCGACGTGCGTTGCAGCGCCGCCTGGGCGCTGGGCCGGATCGGCGGCAAGACCGTCGTCGAGCCCTTGATCGAAGCTCTCCGGGACGCCGACGATTTCGTTCGCAGGGTCGCCGTCGAGGCGCTTGCCGAGGCAGGCACGCCGGCGGCGCTCGCCGCCCTGAGCCGGGGCCTCTCAGATCGCCATCACGACGTGCGCCTGGCTGTGGTGCGGGCGCTGGGCGCCGCCGGCAACGGCAGGAGCGCCGCCGCCTTGATCGCCGCCCTCGGCGACCGGGAGTGGAGCGTTCGCTCCGCGGCCGCCGACGCGCTCGCCGCCCTCGACGACTCGAGCGCCCTGCCGGCGCTCCGCGAGGCCCTCGCCGGCGGCGATCTGGCGGCGCGCATCGCCGCGGCCGAGGCCCTGGGGCGTATCGGCGACCCCCGCGCCGTCGAGCCGCTGGTGGCGTCGCTGCAGGGTGATCTGCAATGCTGCGACCTGCGATTGCGCCGTAACGTCGCCAAGGCGCTTGGAGAGATCGGCAAGGCGGAGGCGCTCGCGGCTCTCGTCGAGCTGGTCGCCGATCCCCACACCGCCGGGGTGGCGGCCGAGTCGATGGTCAAGGTGTTGCGGCGCGACGGCGCCAGCGCGTCCACGGAAAGATTGCGCCGGGTCTCCCGGCTCGACGGCGTGCAGCAGGTGCCCTGGATGATCGACGAGGCCGAAGAGGCCGCCACAGGCCGGCTGATCGTGCGCGTCGGCCGCGCCTGGGCCGTCGATACGGCCGAGCTCAAGGAGTTGGCATTGGACGAGATGCGGAGGCGCGAGAATGATCGCTAAGCGCGACCTTCACAACGGGTCGCGAAGCGTGCGGGCGCAGGCCGTGACCCGTAGAGAAGGTCGGGCTAGTCGGCGTGCCCCGTTGGGGCATCCGAGAGGATGAGAACAGGGGTCGAGGGCGACCGCGGCCCCGTTTTCAACCGTTTGCCGCGATCTAACCGGCGGGGACCGAACAACGGAGCCGGTGGGTGAGCGAGAAGCTGCACGTTGGTGATGACCTCGGGCTGCAACGTCTGGCCGAAGCGCTGCACGGCACCGCGATTCTGGCCCTCGACTCGGAGTTTTTGACCGAGCGCAACTACTATCCGCGGCTCTGCCTGTTGCAGGTCGGAGCGCCGGGGCTGCTGGCTACCGTCGATCCGCTGGCAGTCAAGGACCTCCGACCGCTGGGGGAGGTGATCGCCGCCGCCGCGGAGCTGGTCGTCCACGCCGGCGCCCAGGACCTGGCCATCCTGCAGCGCCACGTCGGGCCGGTTCCCGAGGCCGTGTTCGACACCCAGATCGCCGCCGCCTTCCTCGGCTACGGCCATTCGATCAGCCACGCGCGCCTTGTCGAGGCTTGCTGCGGGGTGCAGCTGGCACGCTCGCAGGCCTACACCGACTGGGCACGGCGGCCTCTCGACGACAACCAGCTCGAGTACGCCCTGGACGACGTCCGCTACCTGCTGCCGATCCGCGAGCGGCTGGCAGCGGCGCTCGACAAGCGGGGTCGCCGGGACTGGGCGGACGAGGAGCTCGCGGTGGCGCGCCGCGCGGCGCTCACCGAGGTCGAGCCGCGCGAGCAATGGCGACGCTTGTCGGGGTTGCGGGCGACGAAGCCCCGCGAGCTGGCGATCCTCCAGGAGCTGGCGGCCTGGCGCGAGCATGAGGCCCAGCGGCGCGACATCCCCCGACAGCGGGTGGCCCCGGATCGAGTCCTCCTGCAGATCGGCCGCAGCGCGCCGCGGCGCGCCGAGCAGCTCGTCGGCATGCGCGGCCTCCATCCCCGAGAGCAGGAGCGTTCCGGCGAAGCGATCGTGGCGGCCGTCCGCCGCGGTCTCGACCGTCCGGAAGAGACGCTGCCGCGCGCCCCGAGCGGCGGGCGGCGCGGCGAGGACCCGCAGAACGCCGTGGCGGCGGCCCTCGCCGACACCTACCTGAAGACCAAGGCGCGCCAGCTCGACATCGCACCCCAGCTATTGGCGAACCGCAAGGACCTCGAGAGCCTGGTGCGCTCGCTGTCGGCAGGAGAGACGCCCGCGCCGCGCGGCGCCCGGGACGATCGCTCCGGGCCGCCGCCCATCCGCCTGCTCGAGGGTTGGCGGCGGCAGATCGCCGGCGACGACGTGCTGCGCCTGCTCGCCGGTGAGGTGGGTCTGCGCGTCCGCGTCTCCGAAGACGGCGTCGAGCTGATCGTCGAAGAGTGAGCGGACCTGCCGGGCAGGTGGAGGCCAGCCCGCGCCCGCAGCCGTGACCCCGCAGCTTTGACCCCGCAGTTTTGACCCCGCAGTTTTGACCCGTTGATACGTTCGAGCTAGCCGGCATTTCTCAACAGGCTCCGTAGCGAGCGCGCGCGCGCAGTAGGTGCTTGTTGAGAAGAAATGCGGGCTCTAGCCGCCGCCGGATCCCCCACGCGGCTTGGCCTTGCGGGTCGCGCCGCCGGACCCGGAGGAGCCGCCGGAGCTCGACCCGCCGCCGCTGCTGAACCCGCTGGGGCCGACGCTCGGCTTGCCGCCGGAGGTCGAGGGGCCGGTGACCCCTCCCGACTTGCGGCCGCCGCTGCCGAAGCGGTTGCCGAAGACGCTGCCGCCGCTGCCGCCGTTGTCATCATCGCGGCCGCGCACGGTGGCGTACCCTCGTCCCTTGATGACGCGGCCGCCGTAGAGGCTGCCGGTTGCCGGGACGCTCACGGAAACCCTCGAATACGGGTACCGGTAGTAGGGAGAGCCGTAGCTCGGGCCGTAGTACGAGTAGCCCCAGGGCGTGAACCAGGTGTCGCAGTACCCGTACGGGCCGTACATCGAGCCATAGTAGAGGCCGTAGCAAGAGCCCTGGTACGGGGACACGCCGTACACGCCGTGCCCGCCGCCGTCGCCGGAAGGTTCGGTGTCGACGACAAACTGCTCGGGAAACGACACCGCCACCATCAGGTCGATGAGGTGCTCGTTTACGCCGGCGTCGGCGATACGGAAGAGAGCGTCACGATCCAGGTCGAAGGTCGAGTCGCTCTCGAGGATCGCCGCCTCGACCACCTCGACCGGCATCGCGGCCGTCATCTCGAGCACGTCGTCGAGGTCGAGCTGCCCGCTCACCGCCGCCCGCGCGGTCGCGGCCCGGGCCGCCGCCGCGGCATCCAGCGGCGCGAAGCCGAGCTGCTGAGTGGCAACGTCGTCGAGGCGCTGGTAGTGGCGGATCAAGATCTCGCGATGCGAGCCGCTGTCGAGCGATACCGACTGGACTTCCAGCCAGCGCGAGGGTTCGATGAGCATGCTGAGACCGCTGAGCGAGCGCACGCCGCCCTCCTCGCAGGTGCCCTCCACTCGGCTGTGGATCCGATGGCCATCGGCGGACCACGACGATCGCTGCACGCCGCTGCATCCTTGCTCCTGCAGCGGCCGGTCGCGATCGTCGGCCACCACCGTGTTCGAGCTGATCACCACACCGTCGATATGCGTGGTCAGCGCCACGCCGTTGCCGTCGGGCCGCGGCGCGACGCAGACGACGCGACGCCCGGTGCTCTCGACCTCGCGGTGATCAACGGCGTCGGCCACCAGCTCCCAGCAGCCCATCCACGGCAGCCAGCGGGGCTCGGCGAGGCCCGCCTCCTGCCCGGCGGACCCGGTTGGCGCGGGTCCCGGAGCCGCCATGGCGGTTCCGGCCCAGGACATGGCGAAGACGGCTACGGTGCCGGCCAGGATGCTTCTCCTCAGGGTCTTCATGTGATCTCTCCTCGATTCGCGACGGGCATCAGAAGCGGAACGCGGCTCCTACAGTAACCTGGAAGCCGGCAAGGTCGATAGGCTCGAAGCCGGTGAAGGCGGGTGCCAGCTGGCCCGACGCCCAGCTGTAGCGGCCCTCGAAGTTGACCAGGAAACGGGGGGAGACGGACAGGTCGAGGCCGCCCAGCACGTGGGCGCTGGGCGCCCAGCCTTCGGTGAGAAAGTGGTCGGTGAAGATGGTGAGATCGAAGAAGTCGACGAAATCACCGAACTGCTCGTAGCGCCACCAGGTGAAGCCGCCGCCGCCGCCGACATAGGGTACGACGGTCGACGGCACCCAGGCGTAGTTGCCGACGCCGCGGCCGCGGGAGACGAGGTTGAGGCGCACGCCGGCGGTCAGCGGGGCCTGGCGGAGCCTCGTCTGCTGGACGATCGGGGCGTCGAACTCGTCGACGAAGTCGCGGAACTCGGAGGCCGGCGCCGTGCTGCTGAACTCGAAACCGAACACCACGTCGACACGGTCGTTGACGACGACACCGATATCCATGCCGAACAGCGGCGCGTTGTAGCTGTCGAGGCCGAGCGTCAGCTGCTCGGCGTTGAACGTGTAGATGTCGCTCTCGGCTCGCGGCAGCAGCCACCCTGCCTTGATCACGAAGTACCCCTTGGGGGCCCCGAAGGCAAAGCCCGGGCCGCTCGGGCGCTGTGTCTGCGGCGGGGACGGCTCCGCCGGATCCCCTTGCGCGGGCGCCGCCACGGCGGCCGAGGGCGCGAGGGAGGCGAGCAGCGCGGCGGCAGCGAGCGCCGCGAGAGCGAGAGGAAACCGGGGGTTGCAGCGGGCCGGCCGCGGCCGGGACTGGATCTCGACTCGACGCATGGTCCTCCTCCGAGCTTGGTGACCGGCCCGCGGCCACCGGGTTGAGGAGCGGTTTCCGACCTCTTCCAAGCAATGTACAAGCAATTCACGTGCCGAACCGGTCGATCTGATCGTTTTCACGGCCGAGGCCCGTCAGACGGCCGTTTCGGCGCCTGGCGGTCTTTCCGAGATCGAGACCTTGCGTCCAGCGGTCGACAGAAATACGTCCGTATGAGGACATATCAAATCGTCCGACGTCATGTCGTCATCCGCTCGCTTGTATTCGCTGCAAATCCAAGCAGGTCAAGGCTTTGCGCCGATCGGGCAAGTTGACTTCTTGCGTCTCGCCGGGTAAACTCAAGAATATCCGATGGGTATCGCGCATTTTCTCCAACCCGCACGCGAACCCAACCTCTTGGGGGTGCTTTGCGCTTCAAGCCAGGCGACAAGGTCGTTTATCCGAACCACGGCGTGGGCGAGATCGAGGAGATTCGCTGCCGCAAGATCGCCGGCGCCGAGCAGGATTTCTACCATTTGAAGATCTACGCCAACCAGACCACGGTCATGGTTCCGGTTGGCAACTCGCGCACGGTCGGCCTCCGCAAGCTGTTCGCCAAGAAGCAGATCCTCGAGCTCTTCGCCCATCTTTGCAGCGGTGACATCGACATCTACTCGAACTGGAAGGGTCGCTACAAGGAAAATGCCGAGAAGATGCGCTCCGGCCACCTCTTCGACATGGCCGACGTGCTCAAGAACCTCGAGCACCTCTCCAAGCGCAAGGCGCTCTCGTACCGCGAGAAGCAGATGTACGAGAAGGCCAAGTACCTGATCATCTCGGAGATCGCGATCGTCGAAAAGCAGACCGAGGAAAGAGTCGAAGAGCGCATCGACGAGGCCCTCGAGAAGGCCATCGTCGCCCGTAAGAAGAGGAAGAAGTCGGCGTGAGTCCGAAGCTGGGCCGCTGGAAGGTCTCACTGCTGACCAAGATCTTCGTGGCGATGATCTTGGGGGTCATCCTCGGGCTGGCCCTGCCGGCTGTCTTCCCGCCGGATCCCGCGAACCCGGAAGCCCTCGATGGCGCCGAGTTCGTGATCGTCTATCTCAAGCCGATCGGCGACCTATTCCTGCGCTTGATTCGCATGGTGGTCGTGCCGCTGGTCTTCGCCTCGCTGCTGGTCGGCACCGCGTCGCTGGGCGATCCGAAGAAGCTCGGGCGCATCGGCATGAAGACCATCGGGATCTACCTGGTGACCACGGCGCTGGCGATCACCATCGGTCTGGTGCTGGCCAATGCGGTCCAGCCGGGGTCGAGGATCGACCAGGACACTCGGGACACGCTGATCGCCGCCTATGCGGAGGGCGCCGCCGAGGCGGAGATCTCGATGGGCCAGCGGCCGGGAACGGTCGATACGCTGCTGGCGGTCGTGCCCACCAATCCGGTCGAGTCGCTCGCCCGCGGCGACATGCTGCAGATCATCTTCTTCGCGATGTTCTTCGGCATCGCGCTGACCTTGGTGAAAAACCGGGAGAAGGCCGACCAGATCGTCGGCTTCTTCGACGGGGTCACCGACGCGATGATCGTCGTCGTGCACGTGGTCATGGAGCTGGCTCCTTACGGGGTGCTGGCGCTGATCGCCGCCGCCATCGCCATCTTCGGCGTCCAGGTGCTGCTGTCGCTGCTCATCTACTCGCTCTGCGTCTTCGCCGGCCTGCTCTTGCACATGACGCTGGTGTACTCGACCGCGGTGTGGGTCCTCGGGGGAATGTCGCCGCTCGTCTTCTTCCGCGGCATCCGCCCGGCGCAGGCGATCGCCTTCGCCACCTCGACGAGCAGCGGCACGCTGCCGGTGACCATGGAATGCGCCGAGAAGAACCTCGGGGTTTCCGAGGAGATCTCGTCGTTCGTGCTGCCGCTGGGATCGACGGTCAACATGGACGGTACGGCGCTCTATCAAGGCGTCGCCACGGTGTTCATCGCCCAGGTGTTCGGCTTCGACCTGACGCTCGGCCAACAGCTCACGATCGTGCTGATGGCGACGCTGGCGTCGATCGGGGCCGCCGGCGTGCCCGGCGTCGGCATCATCACGCTGGCGATGGTGCTCGAAACACTCGGCCTACCGCTCGAGGGCATCGCGCTGATCCTCGGCGTCGACCGGATCCTCGACATGATGCGGACGACCGTCAACGTCACCGGCGACGCCGCGGTCGCGGTGATCGTCGCCCGCAGCGAGGGCCTCTTGAGCCCGCCGGCGCCGGGAGCTGCCGAGGCTGCCGTCTCGTCTCAGCCCTGAATCGCGCCGCTTCCAAGGGGTCGCCGCGAGCGCTTTGACCGGCCGTTTCCGGCTCCCTGAGCGGGCGGCTCGCTGCTTTACTCGTAGGGGACCCTCGCCTACCATTGGCGGGTGACGGGCCCCTGCCGATGCCGCCTCCCGTACGGTGAACGAGTCGGTCCTTCCACGAAGCCTGCCAATTAGGGTCCTTCTTCCGGCGGTGTAGCTCAGACTGGTTAGAGCAGGCGGCTCATATCCGCCGAGTCCGGGGTTCAAATCCCTGCACCGCCACTTGCCGGCCAGGGGTCCGCGGCGAGTGGCCGCGGGCCCCCTCCGGCGTTTTCCGGCGCCGGAAAAACGTGGTGGAAACATGATGCGCGCGTTCATCGAAGAGGTCGCCGAGTCCGCCGCCCGCGACGGGCTCTTCACCGGCATCGACCGGCTGCTGGTCGGCTGCAGCGCCGGAGGGGACTCCACCGCACTGCTCGACGTGCTCGTCCGGTTGGCGCCGGACCTCGGAGTGACGCTGGCGGTCGCCCACCTCCACCACGGCTGGCGCGGTGCAGAGGCCGACGCCGACCTCGAGGCGGCGCGCCGGCTGGCGGAGCGGTACGGCTTGCCGTTCTTCGCCGAGCGCGCCGCGCCGACGGCGACGTCCGGCTCGCGCGAGGAGGTGGCCCGCAGCCTCCGGCTGGCATTCTTCGAGCGGCAGGTCGCGGCGTGGCCGGCCGACGCCGTGGCCCTCGGTCACACCGCCGACGATCAGGTGGAGACGATGATTCTGAACCTGGCGCGTGGCACCGGGCGCCGCGGCCTCGGGGGCATGCGGCCGCGGGCCGTGGTCGGCGGCCTGCTGATCGTGCGACCGTTGCTGGAGCGCCGCCGCGCCGAGCTGCGCGACTACGCCCGCTCCCGCGGCCTGGGATGGCGGCAGGACTCCTCGAACCGTGACATCTCGCTGGCCCGCAACCGCCTGCGGCGGCGGCTGCTGGGCGAGCTGCGACAGATCAACCCCGGCGCCGCCGCCAACGCGGCGCGCGCCGCCCGCCTGCTCCGCGACGAGGAGGAGTGGCTGGACGAGATCGCCGCCCGGGCGCTGGCCGGCGTGCGCTGCGAAGAGGAGTTCCCCGGCGGCCTTTGCCTGCGCGCCGACGGACTCGCCGAGCTGCCGCGGCCGCTGCAACGACGCGTCGTGCAGCGGGCCATCGAGGAGGTCCGCGGCCATCGTCGCGGCATCGCCCTGGAGCACGTCGAATGGGTCGTCGCCGGCCTCGAAGGCACGAGCGCCGTGGCACGCGACCTCCCGGGCGTGCGCGTGCGGTGGGAAAAAGGCGGCACGAGGCTCCGCTTTCTGCCGCTCAGCGGAAGAACCCTGGCGCGGCCGGCGCGCGCCGAGTGAACGCTGCGTCGAGCCTCCTCGACGATGGCTCCGGCATCGCCTGCGTCGGCTCTCCTTGCCCTCACCCGCAAGACCCACGCGCCAGACCCATGGGAGTTTCACCACGGGCTCCTAGAACATCGGCTGGCCCCCCAAACGACACGTAGTGTATTCTCTGAATCATGAGCGCAACCATCAAGACTTTGAGCCTGTGGCTGGTGGTGATCGTGATCGCCATCGTGGTGTGGAACGTCTTCAACCACAGCCCCACGCAGATGACGGACGTCACCTTCTCCCAGCACCTCGCCGACGTTCGCGCCGGGGAGGTCTCGAGCGTCACGATCAGCCAGCCTGGCAACTACGTCGAGGGCAAGCGGGCTGACGGTGTGGAGTTCACGACCGTCGCCCCCGACTACGACGCCTACATCGACGCGCTCATCGAGAGCGGCGTCACGGTCGATATCGAGGCCGACAACCAGAGCCCGTACCTGGCAGCCCTGATCTCCTGGGCGCCGATGCTCATCCTCATCGCCGTCTGGATCTTCTTCATGCGCCAGATGCAGTCCGGCGGCAACCGGGCGCTGGCGTTCGGCAAGAGCCGCGCCCGGCTGACCTCCAACCAGGACAAGAAGGTCACCTTCAAGGACGTCGCCGGCATTGACGAGGCCAAGGAAGAGGTCCAGGAGATCATCGAGTTCCTCAAGGAGCCGCAGCGCTTCCAGAGGCTGGGCGGGCGGATCCCCAAGGGCGTCCTGCTCATCGGCCCGCCGGGGACCGGCAAGACGCTGCTCGCCCGGGCCATCGCCGGCGAGGCCAACGTGCCGTTCTTTTCGATCTCCGGCTCCGACTTCGTCGAGATGTTCGTCGGCGTCGGCGCCTCGCGCGTCCGCGACCTCTTCGAGCAGGGCAAGAAGAACGCCCCCTGCATCGTCTTCATCGACGAGATCGACGCCGTCGGTCGCCACCGCGGCGCCGGTCTCGGCGGCGGCCACGACGAGCGCGAGCAGACCCTCAATCAGCTCCTCGTCGAGATGGACGGCTTCGGCAGCAACGAGGGCGTGATCCTGATGGCGGCGACCAACCGCCCCGACGTGCTCGACCCGGCGCTGCTGCGCCCCGGTCGCTTCGACCGCCGCATCATCGTCGATCGTCCCGACGTGCGGGGTCGGCTGGGCATTCTGCGCGTCCATACCCGCAGCACGCCGCTCGACGAGGACGTCGACCTGCAGAAGGTGGCGCGCAGCACCCCGGGCTTCTGCGGCGCCGACCTCGAGAACCTGGTGAACGAGGCCGCCTTGCTGGCCGCCCGCCGCGACCACACCAGGGTGACGATGGACGACTTCGAGCAGGCCAAGGACAAGGTCCTGATGGGCGCCGAGCGCAAGAGCCTGATCATCTCCGACGAGGAGAAGCGGGTCACCGCCTATCACGAGGCCGGGCACGCTCTGGTGGCGCACTTCATGCCGGACGCCGACCCGCTCCACAAGGTCACGATCATCCCCAGGGGCCGCGCCCTCGGCGTCACCCAGCAGCTACCGCTCGACGATCGGCGCAACTACACGCGCACCTATCTGGAGACCCAGGTGACCGTGCTGCTGGGGGGACGCGTCTCCGAGGAGCTGGTGATGCACGAGATGACGACCGGCGCCGGCAACGACCTCGACCGGGTCACCGACATCGCCCGCCGCATGGTCACCGAGTGGGGGATGAGCAAGCAGCTCGGGCCGTTGACCTTCGGCAGCAAGAACGACGAGGTGTTCCTCGGCCGCGACTTCGTGCAGCACAAGGACTACTCCGACGAGACCGCGATCATGATCGACGGCGCGATCAAGAAGATCGTCGACGAGGCCTACACCAAGGCCCACCAGATTCTGTCCGAGCACACCGACGTACTGCACGCCGTCGCCCAGGCGCTGCTGACTCGCGAGTCGCTCGATGGCGAGGAGATCGCCATGCTGGCCAGGGGCAAGGAGCTGCCCGAGGTCAAGCTGCCGGCTGAGGAGTACCCGCAGGACCGCGGCCCGCGCGTCGTTGCCGCCGACACCAAGGCTTCGTCGCGCGACGCGGCCCGCGTGCCGAGCCTCGACGAGGGTCAGCCGGCGGAGGGCTAGTGTCCGAGGCCGGGACAAAAGCCGCCCGGCCATTGCCTTCGGACCTCGCCGAGCGGCTGTTTCCCCACAACGCCCATGTCATCGGCGGCTACGACCCGTTGCCGCTGCCCCTTCCCGACGACAGCCCACGTTTCCACGAGCTGGCGGCGAGCCACGGCGCCTATGCGGTACGGCTCCAGGCGGTTCCCGAAGTCCTGGCCGACCCTTTCTTGCGGGCGCTCGGGCGCGCCGGTGGCGCAGCCCATACTCGACCCCTGGCGGGCGAATCCGCCGTCGACATCGTGGTCTTCGCCAGCCTGCCGCAGATCGAGGCGCTGCGGGCCCAGCTGCTCGCCGCGCCCGACTACCTCTCGCGTCTCGCCGAAGAGGTGATCGCCGTCCTCGGCGCCTACCATCGGCACGCCTTCAAGGTGCGCTGCGGCGGGCGCCTCCTCGAATGTGGCCTCGAGCCGCTCATCATGGGGGTCGTCAACTGCACCGATGACTCGTTTTACGGCGGCAGCCGCGCCATGGGCGAGGCGGCGATCGAGCGCGCCCACGAGATGGTCGAGGAGGGCGCCGCTCTCATTGACGTCGGCGGCGAGTCGACGCGGCCGGGGGGCGAGCCGGTCGCGGCGGAGGTCGAGATCGAGCGCGTGGTTCCGGTCATCGAGCGGCTGGCCGCCGAGCTCGACGTGCCGATCTCGATCGACACCTCCAAGGCGCGGGTGGCGGAGGCGGCGCTGCGCGCCGGAGCGACCGTCGTCAACGACATCCAGGGGCTGGCTGCCGACGCGGAGCTGGCCGGCGTCGTCGCCGACGCCGGCGCCGCGGTCATCCTGATGCACATGCGCGGCTCTCCCGGCACGATGTACGATCAGTCTCGCTACCAGGATCTGGTGGCGGATATCGTCAGGGAGCTGCGCCAGGCGCTGGGCCGGGCCCGCCGGGCCGGGATCGACGCGGAGCTGACCCTCGTCGATCCGGGAATCGGGTTCGCCAAGCGTCCGCAGCAGAACTTCACGCTCCTGCGGCACCTGTCGGCGCTGCGATCGCTGGGGCGGCCGCTCGTCGTCGGCCCCTCCCGCAAATCGTTCGTCGGAGCGCTGCTCGACTTGCCGCCGGAGCAACGTTTGGAGGGCACCGCCGCGGCGGTGGCGGCGGCGATCCTGGCGGGCGCGCACATCGTTCGCGTGCACGACGTCGGGCCCATGAAGCGGGTCGCGGCGGTGGCCGCGGCGATACGTACCGAAGGGGCCGGATCGCGGTGACGAATGTCCTGAACGTCCTGATCGACAGGCTCAGCAACTTCGGCTGGAAGGACGCGGTCGAGGTGGCGATCATCGCCTACCTCTTCTATCGGCTCTTGTTGCTGATCCGCAACACCCGCGCCATGCGGATGGTCTGGGGCCTGGTGGTGCTGGCTCTCTTCGGCCTGATCGTCCGGCTCGCGGGCTTCAGGACCCTCGATTGGCTGCTGGCGAACGTCTACGCGTATGTCGTCATCGCCATCATCGTGTTGTTCCAGAACGAGATCCGGCGGCTGCTGACCAGCCTCGGGCGCACCGCCTACTTCCGCAGCATGCGGCGAGGCGTGCAGACCGATCCCATCGACGACATCGTCACCGCGGTCACCGGCCTGGCCGCCAACCGCCAGGGGGCGATCATCGTGTTCGAGCGCGAGATGTCGCTGGCGCAGTACGCCGAGGCCGGCATCACCCTCGACGCGGCGGTCTCCTACGACTTGCTGGTCTCGATCTTCAATCCGGCGACGCCGCTGCACGACGGCGCCGTGATCATACGGCAGGGGCGGATCACGGCCGCCGCCTGCTTCCTGCCGCTGACGCTCAATCCGCGGCTGTCGCGCGAGCTCGGCTCGCGCCACCGGGCCTCGATCGGTATCACCGAGGAGACCGACGCGGTCGCCGTCGTGGTCTCGGAGGAGACCGGCAAGATCTCGGTCGTGGTCGACGGCCAGCTGACCCGCGGCCTCGACAGCCCGCGGCTGACCCGCAAGCTGCGGGAGCTTCTCGGCCTCATCGAGCCGGAGGCCGACGACGCCGGCGCCCCGGCCCCCGACGCCGTCAGCGGCCGACATGCGGCGGAGGGGCTCGGAAAATGAACAGCTGGTGGCGCATCCTCAAGACCATCGAGCCGCACCCGAGCGAGCACTTCAAGGACAAGGCGATCGCCGTCGGGCTGGCCTTCCTGTTGTGGATGGCGGTCAGCGCCGAGGAAATCGTCCCCGAGTTCTTTACCAACGTTCCGGTCACGTTGATGCGAATCCCGCCGGGGCTGGTCGTTGCCGACGCCTGGGACGACGCGCTCACCATCCGGGTCAGCGGCTCGCCACGCGATCTCCGCGACGTGTCCGCGGGACAACTGAGCCCCATGATCGACCTCTCCGACGCCCGCGCCGGGGAGAACATCTTCCCGCTCCTGACCCAGGATTTCTCGGTGCCGCGGGGCATCGAGATCACCCGCATCGAGCCCGAGCAGATCCGCATCGTCCTGGAAAACCGCGCCGAGAAAGAGGTGGAGGTGTCGCCGATCGTCGAAGGCGAGCCCGCCCCCGGCTACGAGGTCGCCGAGCACATGGTCAACCCCGAAAGGGTCGTGCTCAGCGGCCCGGGGTCGCTGCTGGCAACGATCGATCGGGTGCGGACGACCCACGTCGATGTCAGCGGGTGGCGCGAGTCTTTCACCCGGAACGTCAACCTGGTGACCAGCAGCCCGTTCATCGAGCTGCCGGAGCGCCGCACCGTCGAGCTGACGATCGAGATCCGCGAGCAGGCCGTCACCCAGCAGTTCGATGGCGTCCCGGTCGAGGTCGTCAACAGCCGCTACCGAGTGGTCGTCAACCCGGCCGAGCTCAACGTCGTTCTCAGCGGCCCGCCCTCGACCCTCGAGCAGATCAGCGTCGAGAACCTGGTCCTGGTCATCGACGGCGAGGGGCTGCAGCCGCGCGCCGCGGACTATCGACTCGCCCCGGAGCTGCAGTTCGAGCCCGAGGAGCTCGGCGAGTCGCTGGAAGTGATCGCGATCTATCCGCAACGGGAGATCGACGTCCACGTGTACGAGCAGCCCGGCCGCCGATGAGCAACGTCACCGAGAGGGCGAAGCTGTTCGGCACCGACGGCGTCCGCGGCGTCGCCAACATCGAGCCGATGGATGTCGAAACCTGTGTAAGGCTCGGGCGGTCGGCGGCGCACCTCTTCAAGGACGGCAGCCACCGCCACCGCATCCTGATCGGCAAGGACACCCGCCTCTCCGGCTACATGCTGGAGAGCGCCCTGGTCGCCGGCATCTGCTCGATGGGCGTCGATGCGCTGCTTGTGGGACCGTTGCCGACGCCGGGGATCGCCTACGTGACCCGGGCGCTGCGCGCCGACGCCGGCATCGTGATCTCAGCCTCGCACAACCCCTACCAGGACAACGGCATCAAGTTCTTTTCTCGCGACGGCTTCAAGCTCGGCGACGATACCGAGCACGAGATCGAGCACCTGACCTTCGCCAAGCGCATTGATGACATCCGCCCCACGGCCGCCGAGGTCGGCAAGGCGACCCGCATCGACGACGCCGGCGGACGCTACACCGAGCACGTCAAGCGCTCGTTCCCCGCCGGGCAGACGCTCGACGGGCTGAAGGTGGTGATCGACTGCGCCAACGGGGCCGCCTACAAGGTGGGCCCCTGGACGCTTCGCGAGCTGGGCGCCGCGGTCACCGTGCTCGGCGCGGCGCCCGACGGCAGCAACATCAACGACGGCGTCGGCTCGCTGCATCCCGGGGTTGCCGCCGCGGCGGTGCGCGAGGTCGGCGCCGACCTCGGGATCTGCCTGGACGGCGACGGCGACCGCTGCCTGCTCGTCGACGAGCGTGGCGAGCTGATCGACGGCGACCGCGTGCTGGCCATCTGTGGGCGGGCCTGGAAGCAGCAGGGCAGCCTGGCCTCCGATACCGTGGTGGCCACCGTGATGAGCAACTTTGGCCTCGAGCGCTCGCTCGCCGAGGTCGGCGTGCGGGTCGAGCGCGCCCGGGTCGGCGATCGCTACGTCGTCGAGCGGATGCGCGCCGGCGGCCACTGCATGGGCGGCGAGCAGTCGGGTCACACCGTGTTTCTCGACTACACCACCACGGGCGACGGCCTGGTCACGGCGCTGCAGGTGCTGCGGGTCATGGTCGACAGCGGCAGGCGGCTCTCCGAGCTCGGCGCCTGCATGACGCCGATGCCCCAGGTGCTCGAGAACGTCGAGATCCGCGCCCGCACGCCGATCGACGAGCTGCCGGCGGTGACCCGGGCGATCCGCGAGGCCGAGGCCTCGCTCGACGGAACCGGCCGGGTGCTGGTGCGCTACTCGGGAACGCAGCCGCTCGCCCGGGTGATGGTCGAGGGCGAGGACGAGCAACAGATCCGCGAGCTGGCGGCAAGCGTCGCCGCCGCCCTGCAGGCGGCCGTCGGAGACGTGTAGGCTAGTGTCCTGATTCGGTGAAGCATCCGTCACGACATGCGCGTCGGGCGAACCATGAACGAAGCCGTCTTTCTGGGCGTCAACATCGATCACATCGCGACCCTGCGCCAGGCGCGCCGGGCGCCGGAGCCCGACCCGGTGCAGGCGGCGGTCCTCGCCGAGCTGGGCGGCGCCGACGGCATCACGGTGCACCTGCGGTCCGACCGCCGCCACATCAACGAGCGCGACGTCGAGCTGCTGGCGGCGACGGTCAAGACCCACCTGAACGTCGAGATGGCGGCGACCGAGGAGATGCTCGGCCTGGCGCGCCGCTACCAGCCCGCCAACGTGACGCTGGTGCCGGAGCGGCCCGATGAGCTGACCACCGAGGGGGGCCTCGACGTCGCCGGCGATCCGCGGCGGCTGGAAAGCGCCGTCGCCGAGCTGCGTGACGCCGGCATCTCGGTGGCGATCTTCCTCGATCCCGTGGCCGAGCAGATCGAGGCCGCCGCGCGGATAGGCGCCGGCCAGATCGAGATCAACACGGCGGCCTACGCCGACGCCAGCGAGGGCCGCGACGCCGGCGCCACCGAGGCCCTGCGGGCCAGGGTCGCCGAGATCGCCGCCCAGGCGGCCGCCGCCGGCCTGCGGGTCGCCGCCGGCCACGGCCTCACCTACCGCAACGTCGCCGGCATGGTGGCGATCCCCGAGATCGTCGAGCTCAACATCGGCCACAACATCGTGGCGCGGGCGGCGTTCGTGGGGCTGGAGCGGGCGGTGCGGGAGATGAAGGCATTGCTGAGGCGATGAAGCTGCCCTTATTTCTGGGCCGCGCCTCGCATTTGTTTGAAGATCCGCCACCCGCCCCCGCCGCTCGGCGCGAGCGCCGAGCTTGCCCCGAGTTGCCCGCTCCTGCGTTGGTGCTGGTCGTGATGTTTGCCGTCGCTTGCTCGCCCGCGGGTCCCAATGGTGCGGCACATGGGTTCAGCGTGACGAGCGAAGACGGCGTCGAGGTCGCGCTGACCACGGGCGGCCCCAGGCACGAGGGCGAGATCTTCGCCTATGAGCGAACGCTCGTGATCCGGCCCGATCCCGCAATCGCAGAGTCGGTCATGTACTCGCCCTACTGGATGGCGATGGCCGAGGACGGCCGCATCTTCGTCGGCGACATGGGAGACAGGCAGGTCGTCGTGTTCAGCGCCGAGGGCGAGTACCTCTACCGGATCGGCCGCCGGGGGCAAGGGCCGGGCGAATTCCAGAGAGTTACCTTCGTGGACGTCGACGGCGACGTGCTGTGGGTCACCGACGGATATCGAAATCACGCCTTCGAGCTCGACGGGACGTTCATCGAGACGTTCACGCTGCCGACGGCGGCGCTAGGCCTGATGCGCGACGGCCGCTGGTGGCGCCTGCCCGACGGCCGGGGCGTCATCTTCAACCTGGAGGAGCGCTACGATCGGTTCACTGAGACGCGCGCCGAAATGCACGTCATCGGCCCCGAAGGCGAGCCGAGGGCCAGCATCGTGACCCCGTGGGTGGTCAACGGCGAGTTTCTCCTGGAGGAGGACGGCTCGCGTGGCGAGTGGCTACAGCATTACTTCGCCGGCCGCCCCTGGGGGGACTTCTCGCGCCACTTCGGCTTCCATCTCGTGAATCCGCTCGAGCCCGAGGTTCGCGTCTACGACGACGAGGGGGCCCTCGTTGGCCGGCTGCGCGTCGAGTTGCCTCCAGAGCCTGTCACCGACGAGGACCGAGCCTGGGTAATGGAGCAGCTCGACGACGCCGTGCGCCGCGCCGAAGCCCGTGAGACGGGCTACCAGGAGTCACGTGGCTACCGGCTGCAACGCGACAACCCGCGCTTCGCCGACCCGAAGCATTACTGGAGCCGGCCGATCGTCGACGACAAGGGCTTCGTCTGGCTCTCGATCGATCACGTTCGCGACCTGCCGGAAGGCTCGTATCGCTGGGCCGTCTTCAGCCCGGAAGGCGAGTACCTGGGCCAGACCACCACCCCCGGCTGGCCGCAGCCGCAGCGCGGCCACCTGTTGATTCGCTGGGAGGATCCGGAGAGCGGCGAGGTCTTTCCGGCGGTGTATCGGATCCGGTCTATGGTGGAGGGGGTTGAGTACTGAGGGTGGGCAGGGCGAGGGGGCTGCGGCGTCTTGCGAGTTCCTGTGACATGCTGATTTGCGGGCCGCGCCTCGCATTCGTTTGAATGCCCGCCACCGCCCCCGCCGCTCGGCGCGGGGCGCCGAGCTTGCCCCGAGTTGCCCGCACCGGATTCGGGTGCGTGTGGCGGGGGTGGGGGGCGCACGGTAGAATCGCGTTGTTGTTGCGGGCGGTTAGCTCAGCTGGGAGAGCGCCTGCCTTACAAGCAGGAGGTCACTGGTTCGAGCCCAGTACCGCCCACCAACACCGTCTCGACCTCCTGCGCGTGAGTTCTGTGGGTTCAGGCGGGGCTGTGGTGTAGCCTGGTTACCACGCCGGCCTGTCAAGCCGGAGATCGCGGGTTCAAATCCCGTCGGCCCCGCCATTCTCAATGAGTGCCGGCTGGGCATCTGCGCGTCGCATCCTGCGGCGGCGCGGTCCGATCTGCTAGTTTGCCGGTTCCCGATGGAAAGAGAGCGACGGAACCCGTGATCGGTAGCTCGCTGGGGCCCTACGAGATCGTCGAGCAGATCGGCGCCGGCGGCATGGGCGAGGTGTATCGGGCCCGCGACACGAGGCTCGACCGCGACGTTGCCATCAAGGTCCTGCCCGCGGATGTCGCCGCCGACCAGGACCGCCTGGCCCGCTTCGAGCGTGAGGCGAAGCTGCTGGCCCAACTGAACCACGCCAACATCGCGGGCATCTACGGGCTGGAGGAAGCGGCCGGCATACGCTTCATCGCCATGGAGCTGGTCGGCGGCGAGACGCTCGCCGATCGACTCGAGCGGGACGGGGGCATCGAGCTGCAAGAGGCCCTCGAGATCGCCCGCCAGATCGCCGAGGCGCTGGAGATCGCCCACGAGCGCGGCATCGTGCATCGCGACCTCAAGCCGGCCAACATCAAGGTATCGAGCGCCGCCGGCCGGCTGAGCGTCAAGGTGCTCGATTTCGGCCTCGCCAAGGCGCTGGCTGGCGAGGTCGAGGCCAAGTCGCCGGCCAACTCGCCGACGCTGTCGATCGCGGCGACGAGGGCCGGAGTGATCCTCGGCACGGCGGCCTATATGAGCCCCGAGCAGGCGCGTGGCATGGCGGTCGACAAGCGCGCCGACATCTGGTCGTTCGGCGTCGTGCTCTTCGAGATGCTCAGCGGACAGCAGCTCTTCGGAGGTGAGACCGTCTCCGACACGCTGGCCGATGTGCTGCGCGCCGAGATCGACTTGAGCCAGCTACCTGCCGACAGGCCGCCCGCCGTGCGTCGTCTCCTGGGTCGCTGCTTGCAGCGTGATCCCCTGCGCCGGCTGCGGGACATCGGCGAGGCCCGGATCGTGATCGAAGAGGTGCAGGGCGGCGATGCAGAGGGGGAGGATTTCGCAGCGGATACGGCCGCCACGGCTTTCTCGCCGGTCGCTGCCACCGGTGCGACCGGCGGCGCTGGTCGCTCGCGGGCGTCGGGACTTCGCGGCGCCCTGCCGTGGCTTGCCGTCGTCGGCGCGACGGGGCTGCTGGCGGGATGGATCGGCTGGAGGCTCGCGACGCCGACGGCCGATTCGGCGCCCATCAAGCTCGGCTTCGAAGTCCAAGGTCTCGACGAAGTGGCGCCGGTGATCTCGCCGGATGGCAGGAAGGTCGTGTTCTCGGTCGGCGACCAATTGTGGGTGCGCGACCTCGGCCAGACGGAGCCGCGCGTGCTTCCCGGCGCCAACGGCGCCCGCCATGTCTTCTGGTCACCGGACAGCAGCTCGATCGGCTACTTGACCAGCCAGGAGATCTTCAGGACGCGCGCCGACGGCGGTGGCAACCCCACCGTTCTCGTCCGTTTACCCGAGGCGAACGTCGCCGGCGCCGGCGGTGCCTGGGGTTCCGGCGATCGTATCGTCTTCAGCCGCGGCAACACGGGCTTCTACGAGCTTTCGGCGCGCGGCGGCGATCCCGAGCTGATCCTCGAGCCACCGGGCGTCACTGCCGGTGATCACTTTCACGAGCCGGCGTTCCTGCCGGGGGGCGAGCTCGTGTTTGTCGTCCACCCCGGCGGCTACGCCCCCGATACGATCGCGGTATCGAGCGGCGGCGGCTCGCAGGAAGTGCTGCGGATCGAGGGCCAGCGGCTGGCGCAACCCGCATACGCTCCCAGCGGGCACCTCGTCTATCACCGCTCCCCGACGCTGCCCGGAGTGTGGGCGGTGCCCTATTCGCTCGCCGAACGGCGGGCGACCGGCGAGCCGTTCCTCGTCGTGCCCGACGGCGGCCTCCCCAGCCTTTCGAGCCGTGGCGTGCTCGCCCATTCCCCAGGCACCGGGCCCTCGCAGCTGCAGCTGGTCCTCGCCGATCGCGCCGGCGCCGTCGTCGAGGTGCTCGGTGAGCCACAAGGGGGAATCAACCGACCTGTTTTCTCGCCGGACGGCACGCTGGTGGCCTGGTCGAGCGTCGCCGGTGAGCGACGTGGCCTGTGGATCCACGATCGCCAGCGGGGCAGCAGCGCACCGCTGAACGTCGGGCCCGTCCCGACGTGGGAGCCGGCGTGGTTCCCCGATGGTGAGCGAATCGCGTTTCAGAGGAATCCGGGAACTCCCGAGATCGCCATCGTGTCGAGCGACGGTGCCGGGGCGCCCCAAACGCTCGTCGTGTTCGGTACCTCTCCCGCGGTCTCCCCCGACGGCAAGCACATCGTCTACGACGCGGTACAGATCGGCGGACCCGGATCCGACTCGATTTCTTATCTCAGCGTCGATCCCCCCGGGGACCCGGTGACGCTCGTCGAAGCTCCCGGTGAACAGAACTGGCCGGTATTTTCCCCCGACGGCCGCTGGGTCGCCTACGGGTCTGACGAGGGGGGCGCCAACCAGGTGTACCTGACGAGCTTTCCCGACGGCGTGGGCAAGTGGCAGGTGTCCACAGAGGGCGGCGCGTTTCCCCGTTGGAATGCTGCCGGCGATCGCATCTTCTTCGCCAACGGAACAGATGTTTACGAGGTCGCGGTCGCGCTCGAGGGCAGGGGACCGCGGCTGGGGAGGCCGCAGCGACTGTTCGAGGGGGCCGGGTCACGGCTCGCCCCGGCGCTCGGCTACGACGTCGACGGTGCGGGCGAGCGCTTCTTGATGGTGCAGGAGCTGCTCGGCCAGGGCGGCAGCGGCACGGTGGTGCTGATCTTCAACTGGCTCGAGGAGTTTCGCCGTTAGCAGGAGGGCGAGGAGACGTGCGGGCTAACGTCTCGCCGCCACCGCCTGCGCGTACCGAATCAGCGTAGCGCCAGCGCCACCAGCGAGCCCGGGTAGTCGCGGCCGCCGATCTGCACGACGATGTACTGCTTGCCCTCGTGCAGGTAGGTCATCATGCCGTATTGGGCCGCCGTCGGCAGCTCGACCCGGCCCAGGATTTGGCCGGTCGCCTTGTCGCGAGCGGTGAGGACCGGCTGATCGTCTCCCACCACCTCGCTGGTCAACAGCAGGGTGCCGGTGACCATCAGGATCGCCTCGGGGCCGCCGCCGGTGTTGGGCAGCTCGATCCCCGCCAGGGCCGGATGGTTCGCGACGTTGTCCGGGGTCTCGCCGATCGGCACCCAGTAGAGCCGCTCGCCGGTGTTCATGTCGTAGGCGGAGACCCGGTTGTAGGGCGGCTTGAAGATCGGCAGCCCCTGGGGGCCGGGGAGGCGGCCGCCGGGGCCGGCGACCCACTCGGCGATCGTCGTCCCGGTCGTCCCGGGATCGTCGGGCTCGTCCGCCTCGGCGCCCGGCATCACCAGGCCGCCGCCGCAGCTCGGGCCGTGCGAGACGTAGAGGATCCCCGTCGTCGGGTCTATGGCGGCGGGATGGGTGATGTTGAGGCCGCCGTAGCAGCGGATGTTGTCGCGCACGCTGGAGTCGTGGCCGGTGTGCAGCCGCGGCAGGTAGGTGTCTCCGATCCGGTACTCGAGCATGGTCTCGAGGGCCTCTTCCCGCAGCTGCGGCGTGAAGTCGATCACCCGCTCGGGGGTGAGGCCCATTGGCTCGAAGGGCTCGGGGCGCGTCGGGTAGGGCTGGGTCGGGAACGTCCAGTTGCCGGGCACCTCGGTCTGCGGCACCGGGCGCTCCTCGATCGGCCAGATCGGCTCCCCGGTCTCCCGATTGAAGGCGAAGATGAAGCCCTGCTTGCTGGTCTGCACGACCGCCGGGATCTCGACGCCGTCGACGGTGAGGTCGACGAGGATCGGGACGTTGGGCAGGTCGTAGTTCCACTGGTCGTTGTGGACGGTCTGGAAGTGCCAGACGCGCTCCCCGGTGCGGACGTCGAGGGCGATCAGGCTGGTGCCGTAGAGGTTGGCGCCGGGTCGGAAGCCGCCGAAGTAGTCGACGGTCGGCGGGTTGGTGGGGATGTACACGATGCCGCGCTCGGCGTCCGCCGACAGCGGCGCCCACGAGGAGACGTCGCCCGTGTACGACCAGGCGTCGTTCTCCCAGGTCTCGTGGCCGGGCTCGCCGGGCCGCGGGATGACGTGGAACTTCCAGAGGTGCTCGCCGGTGCGGGCGTCGTAGGCGAGGATGTCGTTGGGGACGTTCTCGATGCGGGTCTGGTTGTAGCCCTGCTCGGCGGAGCTGCCGACCACGACGACGTCGTTGACGACGATCGGGGGCGACGAGCTGGTGATGTAGCCCAGCTCGCGCGGGATCCCGTGGTCGGGGTCATAGGCACCTTCATAGGCCTGCCAAGGGCCCCAGTCGCGCAGCAGGTCGGGCAACAGGTCGACCACCCCGGTCTGCGAGAAGCCCTCCAGCGGCACCGGCGCGCCCCAATTCTCCAGCGGCTGGCCGGTCTTGGCGTCCAGCGCGTGGAGGAAGAACCCGGGCGTGATGATGTAGATCACGCCGCGGCCGTCGACCTCCGCGTAGCCGACCCCCTTGCCGTAGCTGGCCCGCATCGAGCGCTCCCAGCGCTCGGTGCTGGGCTCGCGATAGGTCCAGACGGTCTCGCCGGTGGCGGCGTCGATCGCCACGACGGTGCGCCGCGACCCGGCCACTGTGTAGAGCATGCCGTCGATGTAACTCGGGGTCGATCGCGAGGTCGTCTGCAGGTCGGGGCTGAAGTTGTTGCCGCGCCAGAGCCAGGCGACGTCGAGCTGCTCGAAGTTGTCGCCGTCGATCTGGTCGAGGGGCGAGAAGCGCGTGCCCCAGGCGTCGGCGCTCTGGTAGCGCCATTCGCCGGCGGGGTTGCCACGCTCCGGTGCGTCGGCGCGCTCCTGACCCATCGGCAGGGGCGAGACCGCACAGCCCAGGGCGAGGACCAGACAGAGGGTGGAGATCGACAGCGAACAGCGCATCGCGTACGTATGCATCTTCTTCTTCCTCCCAGAGCCGGAAACACGCGGGGCCGGCGCCGTTGGTAGCCAGGCGCCCGCGTGCAGGAGCGGGGGTGTCGTGGGGAATCTAGTCGACCCGACCCGGCAAGCTCAAGGAGGGCCGCGGCGGACCGTCTTTCCTCGCCCCTCGCGCGGCACCGCCTCACGAGCCACGGAGACGCTCGGAGCGGCTCGCCGGCGGGCGAACTTCGATTCCCCACGTTCCGGTTGATCCTGATCGCCTCGATGCTGTTCGGCGGTCCGCTGGCGGCGGCCTGCTAGCTTGCTCGCCAGTAGCCGCGCAGCCGACGGCACTCGTGGCCCCTGTATACCGCCCGGGTTTGTGCGTACAATCCAGGCGGTGCCGATACGATTCTCTTCCCCGCTACGAGCAGGAAAACGACCTCATGAGACGCTTTCTCTTCGCGCTGATCGCCGCCACATTTCTCCTTCCCGGCTCCCTCGACGCCCAGGGCCGTGGCCCGCAGCGCGACGAGGGGGGCCAGCAGGAGCGCTACGACTACTGGCAGTTCAACCGCGAGATGATCCGCCGCGGCCAGCAGGCGATCCTGATGTGCAACGGGCTGTTCACCGGCGACCGGACGCTCGAGCAGGTCTTCGCCCAGGAGCTCGCCTACCTCTCCGCGCCGATCGGTACCCCGGCCGGCGGCGACTACGTCGTCGATCGGGAGCGGAAGGCGGTGGCGATCGGCCCCATTGAGGGTGGCGGCTACGTGCCGGCGATGCGCGCCGCGTTCCGCGAGGGGATCGGTTGCGTGATCCTGGCGCCGGACCAGACCTTCGACGACATCGACGGCCTGCCGGTACTCGAGGCGCCGCCGCCGCCGGGAGACCCGGCGACGATCCCGTGGCCCGATGGCGACCTGGTCGCCGACGCGTCGCTTCCTCCAGGGGTCGACGCCGCGGCGTTGCGGGCCGCCTCCGACTGGGCCTTCGACCGCGAGTCCGAGTACCAGGTGACGCTCAGCCTGCTGGTCGTGCACGGCGGCAAGATCGTCCACGAGCGCTACGCTCCCGGCGTCGACGTGAGCACCCGAACCCGCACCTGGTCGACGGCCAAGAGCATCGCGGTGACGTTGATCGGCATGCTTGCCGACCAGGGGCGGCTGGCGCTCGACGAGCCGCTGCCGTTCGAGTGGCTGCCGCGGGCCGCGTCCCCGGAAAACGACCCGCGCTCGGCGATCACCCTGCGCCACGTGCTGAACATGTCCAGCGGCCTCGAGACCGTCGACAACTCCGGCCTCGAGTACGCCACCGGGTCGGGCCTGGCCTACTGGGCCGGCGCCAGCTCGGTGGTGGGGGCGCGCAACCGCGGCCTCATCCGCGAGCCTGGCACCAATTGGGACTACGAGAACTACGACACGCTGCTCGCCGTCTACGCCATGAAGCTGGCCATCGGCGACGATCGCGAGTACCTGCAGTTCCCGCGAGCGGCGTTGCTCGACAAGATCGGCATGCGCAACACGCTGTTGAGCACCGATCGCTTCGGTGACTTCATCCTCAGCAGCCAGGTCTACACGAACGCCCGCGATCTGGCCCGCTTCGGCCTGCTGTACTTGAACGGCGGGGTCTGGAACGGCGAGCGCCTGCTGTCTGAGGAGTGGATCCGGTTCGTACGTACGCCGGCGCCGGCAACCGCCGATCGCGGCAACCAGTACGGCGGGCAGTGGTGGCTGGTGCCCGACAACGTCGATTACGTGCCCAAGGACGCTTACTCGACCGCCGGCAACCGTGGCCAGTTCGTCGTCGTGGTGCCGAGCCACGACCTGGTCATCGTCCGGCGCGGCCTGGATTGGGGGCGCCAGGGCTTCAACCGCTGGGAGCTGACCCGCGAGGTGCTGAAGGCGTTCGAGGCGACCTCGCGATAGGGAAGACGGCGAGAGGTTACGCTCTCGTGGCCGGCAGGCGTCACGGGCCGGCGCCGCAGAACAGCCGCCGCACCTCGATGGTGGGGTGGTGCAGGTCGAGGATTTCCTGGCCTGCGAAGCGCTCGATGACGCGGCTGCGGCGCTGGACCTCGTCGTACCAGGCGCGCTCGTTTGCGAACCGCTCGCCCTCGTCCTCGAAGTAGCGCTCCCGGTTCAACGAGCTGAGCACCAGGTACTCGACCCCTTCGGCGCAGTAGGTCGCGAAGGAGTGCTCGGTGAGGCTGAACGGCTGGCTGAGCCGGAAGCCGTCGCTGCTGTGGAAGAAGGGCGCGTAGTACTCGCGTGCCAGGTGGGCGCCGGCCGGCAGGTTGGCGAGGATCCAGTCGCGGGCGACCAGCCGGGTGTCGCGCCGGGCCAGCGCGGCGGTGCTGGTGAAGGCTTGCTCGGCCGGCGGGACCACCGCGGCCAGCAGCAGCGTGGCGGCGATCGTCGCGAAGGCCACAGGGCCCAGGCGCCCGGGAAGGCGGCGGATCGCCAGCTCGAAGCCGCCGGCGGCCATCACCATGAGGGCCGGGTATAGCGGCAGCATGTAGCGCTGGCCGCCGATCGCCGACGGCGCCATGAAGGCGTAGTAGAGCAGCACCCAGGCGATCAGCAGGGCCCAGCCGAAACCATCCCATCTCGCGAAGGCTTCCGGGCCGCCGCGGCTGGTCGCCGCCCACGAGATGCGATCATCCACGGGCGGGGCGGCGCCAGGTGCTCGCCCGTCTCGGGCGGCCCGCATCGTCCTCGGCAGGCGCCAGCCGACCATCAACAGGCAGCCGATGGCGAGGCCCAGCGCCGCCGGCCCCATGTCGTGAACCACCGCCCGGGCGTTGGTGAGCAGCCCGCGATCGGCCAGCGAGGGGTCCTGCAGCGGGGCGACGTGCTCGCCGGGGCGCCCCTCGGCCTGCAGCCGTCGCTCGACGCCGAGGTCGCGGGCGAAGCCCTCGGCATCGAGCAGCGTGTAGGGGCTGGTGATCAGGAAGGCGCCCAGCGCCGCGGCGGCGAGGCCGGACGTGAGGACGGCGCGGCGGGCGAGCGGCAGCCGATCGCCGGCCGCCAGCCCCAGCATGCCCAGCCACGGGACCAGGCAGGCCGGCGCGACGCTGTACTTCGTGGAGACGGCGAGGCCGGAGACCGCGGCGGCGGCGAGCAGGCCCCCGTAGGAGCGTCGCTGCCAGGCGCGCACCGACAGCCACACCGCCGCGATCGCCAGCGTCGCCGCCGGCGTGTCGGTCACCGCGTAGTGAGCGTGCAACGTCGCGGCGCCCGTCAGCGCCAGCAGGCCGGCGCCGATCAGCCCCACCCGCGTGCCGCCCAGACGGACGCCGAGCAGGTAGGCGATGACGACGGCCGCCAGGCCGTAGAGGGCCGAGAGCAGCCGCGCCGCCAGCAGCACGTGCTCGTAGTCGCCGCCGAGCGCGGTGACGAGCCGATGGACGGCGAACACTTGATAGATAAAAAAGCCCGGGTAGATGAAGAACCGCGGATTCAGATCGGTCCACTCCATCCTCTCGACATGCTCGAGGATCACCCCTTCGTCGGGGTGAAAACCGTATGGCAGCCCCCAAGAAAGGCCGATCACGCGCATCGCCAAGCCGACGGCGACGATCGCCAGCAAACCTAACGCCCAGCGACTCAGGACCTCAGCCCTCGGACGGCCGCTCGCTGGCCAGCGACAGCAACCACCAGCAGACCCCGAGCAGCAGGATCAACCCCGGCCAGCCGCCCAGCGGCGGCGTGGCGACCACCTCGAACATGTCGGCCGAGAAGAACGGCCAGACCTGGCCGAGGACGATCGGCAGGGCCAGCAGGATGCCGACGAGCGCCTCGCCGGTGATCAGGCCGGAGGCGAACAGCAGCCCGGTCTGGGCCGGCTCGGCGCCTCCCAGCCGGCGGCTCGCCCACCAGGCGATCAGGCCGCCGATGAAGATCGAGCTGGACAGCTCCAGCGGCAGGTAGATCCCCACCGCCACCGCCAGCACCGGGGCGCGGAACTCGGCGCCGCGCGCTTCCAGGTACTTGTCGAGGGCGATGATGGCGACCGCGATCCCCATCCCGATGAACACCATGTTCCACGGCAAGCCCCCCTGAAAGACGCCCCGGGCGACGCTCGCCATCAGGGTGGCCTGCGGCGCCGTGAGGGGGTTGGGATGCTCGAGCGTGGGGGCGCCGATGCCGTAACGGGCCTGCAAGAGGTAGAGGACCGGGCTCATCACGAACGCCGCCGAGATGACGCCGAGGAACTCCATGAGCTGCTGCTTCCAGGGCGTCGCGCCGACGAGGTAGCCGGCCTTGAGGTCCTGCATCGTGTCGCCGGAGATGGCCGCCGCGCAGGCCACCACCGCGCCGACGAAGATCGCCGCCGCCGGGCCGGCAGGGTTGTCGGCGCCCATCAGGGCCAGCAGCAGCAGCGAGGTGAACAGCAGCGTCGCGATCGTCACCCCGGAGATCGGGTTGTTCGACGAGCCGACCAGCCCCGCCATGTAGCCGGCGACCGCCGCG
>Ga0214471_10000403_pt1 | contig 37873 bp, 34 predicted proteins | sample RVTome_5_FD_207665 | JGI IMG/M metagenome (GOLD analysis project Ga0214471, IMG submission 207665) | Soil microbial communities from uranium-contaminated site in the Upper Colorado River Basin, Wyoming, United States - RVT142D155 | ecosystem: Environmental > Terrestrial > Soil > Contaminated >... | reverse complement strand
CCGTGACAGCCGGATCTCGTATGGACTCTCTCGTGGCATCGGTTCCCTCCCGGTTGGCGGCAATATGCCGAGGCCGACTACGGAAGTCCAGAAAATACGTCATCTTATTTATGGCCACAGGAACTAGATGCGAGGCGCGATGCCTAGCAATCGGCCGCAACACAGGAAGAGACAAGCGTGATCCGGGTCCTGGTCGCCGAAGACTCCGTCACCGTGCGCGAGATGCTCGTGGCGATTCTCACGAGCGATCCCGACATCGCGGTCGTCGCACAGGCATCCAACGGCGCGGAAGCCGTCGAATTGGCGAAGCAGCTCCGACCCGATCTGATCACCATGGATGTCCATATGCCCGTGCTCGACGGCCTCGCCGCCACGAAGGAGATCATGATTCGGGCGCCGACGCCGATCCTGATTGTGTCCTCGAGCGGGAGCGCCCAGGAAGTGGACCTGGCGTTGAATGCGATGCGCGCCGGCGCCTTGATGGTGGTCCCGAAGCCGGAGAACCCGCTGGCGGACGACTTCAACGGTCGTCGAACGCAGTTCGTCGCCCTCGTGAAGTCGATGGCCGCCGTCAAGGTGGTACGCCGCTGGGATCGGCAGGGCGGCCGGGCCCGCCCACCCACCGTCACGGTGCCGCCATCCGGGGCGCAGGTGCGACTGGTCGCCATCGGCGCGTCGACCGGCGGGCCCATGGCGCTCCAGCTCATCCTGTCGGGGCTGCCGGGGGACTTTCCCGTGCCCATCGTCGTCGTGCAACACATCGCCGCCGGCTTCACGCCCGGACTCGCGGACTGGCTGAGTGCGAGCTCGGATCTCCACGTCAAGGTCGCGGATGCCGGCGAGCCGCTGGCCGCCCACACGGTCTATCTCGCGCCGGACGGCCGGCACACGGGCGTGACGCGGGAGGGTTGCGTCGTGCTGGTGGACGCTCCGCCTATCGGCGGGCTGCGGCCGTCGGCCACGCACCTGTTCGCCTCGGCGGCGCAGACCTTCGGGTCGTCCGTGGCGGCCGTGATCCTCACCGGTATGGGGAGGGACGGCGTCGAAGGGCTGTGCGCCGTCAAGGCCGCGGGCGGGCGGGTGCTGGCCCAGGACGAGGCCAGCTCCGTGGTGTACGGGATGCCGGGGGAAGCCGTGGCGGCGGGCGCCGTCGACACCGTCCTGCCACTCGACGCCATCGCACCCTACCTGGTGAAGCTCGTCGCACGATCGGGGCGCGCGGAGCGATGAGCGGAATCCAGAAGGCACGGACACCAATGGCGACACGAATCCTCGTTGTCGAAGACAGCCTTACGCAGGCTGAGGCCCTGCGTTTGCAACTGACCTCCGCCGGGTTTCTGGTCGACGTCGCGCACAACGGTGAGGACGGGATCGCCCGCTTCGACCCGGAAAAGACCGATATCGTCATCAGCGACATTGTCATGCCCGGGCCCATTGACGGCTACGAGTTGTGCCGGCGGATCAAGGCCGGAGCCGGTCGTCGGATTCCCGTCGTCCTGCTCACGAGCCTGGCCGATCCGCTCGACATCATTAACGGACTCGAGTGCGGCGCCGACAGCTTCCTCACCAAGCCGCATGACGCCGACCACCTGCTGGACCGGATTGACGTGCTGCTCGCCACCCGGCGGGCCCGCGGCGAGAGCCATTTGCGCCTCGGCGTGGACGTCGTGTTTCTGGGCCGCAAGTTCACGATCAGCTCCGAGCGCGAACAGATCCTGGACCTTCTCATCTCGACCTTCGAGGATGCGGTGCTGCAGAACCGGACGCTGCGGCAACACCAGGAGGAGCTCGAGGCGGCCCGAGCCGAACTGGCGCGATACGCCAACACGCTGGAGGCCCGGCTCGAGCGCGTCCTCGCTTCGATACCGGACGTGTTGTACAGCATGGATCCGGCATTTGCGGTGTGCCACTACATATCGCCGGCCAGTGACGCGGTGTTTGGGTACCCGCCTGACGCGTTCGTGTCCAACCCGCAGCTCTGGCGGGATCTCGTGCATGAAGATGACCGGGCGGCGGCGCAAGCGTGGCGGGAGCGCGTGCTGCGACTGCGGCGGCCCCAACGACTCCTGTATCGTGTTCGCCGGGGCGATGGGACCTTGCGCTGGTTGGACGAAGAGATGGTGCCGGCTATGGACGCTGGGGGAGCCGTGGTCCGCCTGGACGGCATCGCCCGGGACGTGACGGAGTACAAGGATCTCGAGGAGCAGTTTCATCAGGCGCAGAAGATGGAAGCGATCGGCCAGCTGGCGGGGGGGATCGCCCACGACTTCAACAACTTGCTGACCCTGATCAGCAGCTATGCGGAGTTGCTGCTCGACCCGTTGCTGCCCGATGCCCCGCAACGGGCGGATCTCGAAGAGATCCGGGCCGCAACCATGCGTGCCGGGGACCTCACGCGCCAACTCCTGGCCTTCAGCCGCCGGCAGGTGACTGAATCGCTCGTGCTGGACCTGAACGGTATCGTGAGCGGGATGGACAAGATGCTCCGGCGCATTCTGGGCGACGACGTGGAGCTGACGGCCGCGTTGACCACCGACCTGGGACGGGTTCGGGCCGATCATGGGCAGCTCGAGCAAGTGCTGCTCAACCTGGCCGTGAACGCCCGGGACGCCATGCCCACCGGCGGCAAGCTCACGATCGAGACCGCCAACGTGGAGCTCGACGACGCCTACGCGCGGGAGCACGTCGGCGTCGTCCCGGGCCCGTACGTCATGCTCGGGGTGAGCGACACGGGAACCGGCATGGATGCCGCAACGCAGGCCCGGGTTTTCGACCCCTTCTTCACCACCAAGGCGCCGGGCAAGGGCACCGGGCTCGGTCTCGCCACGGTGTACGGGATCGTGAAGCAGAGCGGCGGGAACGTATGGGTGTATAGCGAGCTGGGCGCCGGCACGACCTTCAAGGTGTACCTGCCGCGGGTCGATGCCCCCCTTGAAACACCGCCCATCGCCGAGGCGTTCACCGGATCGCTTTCCGGTACCGAAACGATCCTCGTGGTGGAGGACAACCCGAGTGTTCGGCGGCTGGTCAGCGTCGTATTGAAGCAGCACGGGTACACGGTGCTGGACGCGCCCGCGCCCGCGGAGGCATTGGAGCTCGCTGATGGCTACGAGGGCCGGATCGCTCTGCTCTTCACTGATGTGGTCATGCCGGGCATGAGCGGCCGGGAACTGGCCGAGCGACTCGAAGCGGTCCGCCGCGACATGCGGGTGCTGTATACGTCGGGATATACCGACGATGCGGTGCTCCGCCACGGCATTCTTCAGGCCGGCGTGGCCTTCATCCAGAAGCCGTTCACGCCACCGATCATGTTACGCAAGGTGCGCGACGTGCTCGATCGCGCCTAGATCCGGTCGATGGCCCGGGGTATTGTTGAGGGGCGGCCGTCCGAACTGGATGCGTGGACGGGAGCGGTCGTCAGGCTCGGCGCCGAGTCCGGCGTGCCGACGCCCGTGCACGAGTTCATCTATACGAGTCTGCTCCCGCTCGAAGGGCGAGCGCGGGGGACGCTAGCGTTCCCGGAATAACCTCATGGTTCGCCGTAGCGTGTCGCGGAACGGGGCACATCATGTCAGTTGATATCGGTTTCACTCACGTCGCCTTGCCAGTGACGGATCTCGATGCGTGCGTGCGTTTCTACGCCAAGTACGCCAACCTCGTCGTGGTGCATCGCCGCTGCCGCAGCGACAGCGATGCTCCCCACGAAGTCGCCTGGTTGTCGGACCGCACCCGAGCTTTCGCGTTGGTGCTCGTCGAGGTGGACACCGTCGACCGGCCGTTGGGGCCGTTCGCGCACCTCGGTGTCGCATGTCCGTCCCGCGCGGAGCTCGATCGTCGCTGCGCCGACGCCGAACGGGAGGGATGCCTGCGGCATCCCCTGAGCGGCGGCGACGGCCCGGCGGGCTATCGCGCCATGCTCGCCGATCCGGACGGGCACACGCTTGAGTTATCCTATGGACAAGAGGTGGCGGCCGCGGTCGCGGGCGTGGAGTAGGCTGGTGCGCCGCCGGATGGTCGCTGTTTCCCTCCGGCGCTATCTTCGGTCATCATGACCGCCGCGCCTCCCCTGCATCGTTTCACCACCGACGACGCCGAGTCGCTGGCGCGCGAGTGGTACGGCATGACCGGACCCGCGCGCGCGCTCCCCGCCGATCGAGACCAGAATTTCCTCATCCGGCCCAGCGCGGCCGAGCCGTTCGTGCTGAAGATCGCCGAGGCGGGCGAGCGCTCCGACGTGCTCGACGCGCAGCACGACGTGCTCGATCACCTCGCACAGCTTGCGCCGCGGATCCCGGTGCCGCGCGTGCTGCGCACTCGCGATGCGGTGCATACGGCGTACGCCACCGGGGCGGATGGCCGCACCTGGTTGGTGCATGCCCTTGCATTCCTGCCCGGACAGACCCTGGCACAGGCTGCACCGCACTCCGCCGTCCTCAGACGCGGTTGGGGTGCGATGCTCGGTCAGGTCGACCTGGCCCTCGATGGGTTCGAGGCGCCGGCCCTGCAGCGCGAGTTCCCGTGGGATCTGCGGACGACGCCATCGGTGCTCGCGCGTCATCTCGACCGTATCGGTGACGGATCGCGGCGCGCGTTGGTGGAGTACTTCGGGAACCGGTTCCGCGAGCACATCGAACCCGTGATCCCATCGCTGCGGACGAGCGTGATCCACAACGACGGCAACGACCACAACCTGATCGTCGATCTGTCACGAGGTGACACGGTCGTCGGGTTGATCGACTTCGGGGACATGGTGATATCGTGCACCGCGTTCGAGCCGGCGGTCTGTGCCGCCTATGCCATGCTGGACACCGCCGAACCACTCGTCGCGGCGTCCGAAGTCGTGAGCGGCTATCACGACGTGATGCCCCTGACCGAACACGAAATCGCGATCCTGTACGACGCAATCGCCGCCCGCCTGGCCATCAGCGTGGTCATGTCGACCTACCAGGGAATACGCAAGCCGGACGACCCATACGTCACCATCTCTGAACGGCCGGCGTGGGAGGCGCTGGCACGTTGGCGGGAGGTCGACCCGCGGTTCGCCGAGGCGTCGTTCCGCGCCGCGTGCGGCCGGAACGCCTGTCCGCGGTCTTCCGCGGTCGTGCGCTGGATTGCCTCCCATCCGGAACGGTGCGCGGCGGTGATCGATCCCGCCGTTGCGAACGGACCGTACGTCGAGCTCGACCTGCGTCCCGGCAGCGAGGACATCGCGGCGGCCGGCGACCAGGACGATCCGATTGCCATCACGAAGGCGCTCCTCGGCCGTGTCGAGGATGCGGGCGCCGGATTCGGAGTCGGCGGATACGGCGAGTGCCGGCGCGTCTACACGACGGACCTGTTCCGGCCGGCCGGCGCCACCATCGACGGTTGGCGCACGGTCCACCTCGGCATGGACCTCTTCCTCGAGTCCGGCACACCAGTGTACGCGGCGTTCGACGGCACGGTCCACGCGCTGCGAGACAACGCGGGCGCGCAGGACTACGGGCCCACCACGATCCTGCGACACGTCACCGACGACGGCGACACCTTCTACACGTTGTATGGACACCTCGCGCGAACGGCGCTCGATGGGCTGACGGTCGGTGACACGGTGAGCGCCGGCCAACCGATCGCGACGCTCGGCGACCTCGACGAAAACGGGGGCTGGGCGCCGCACCTGCACTTCCAGCTTGTCGTCGACCTGTTCGATCACCACGGTGAGTTTCCGGGCGTCTGCGCGGACCGCGATCGCGCGCTGTGGATGAGCATTTCGCCCGATCCCAATGTTGCGCTCCGTATTCCCGGGCTGACGCCTCGCGCAGCGCCGGAGACTGAGCATGTCGTGCGCCGCCGGGCGGCGTTGCTGGGGCCGTCGCTCAGCCTGCACTATGCCGCGCCGCTGCACATCGTGCAGGGCTGGATGCAACACCTGTTCGACGCGCGTGGACGCCGGTTCCTCGACGCGGCCAACAACGTGAGCCACGTGGGGCACGCGCATCCCGCCGTCGTGGAGGCGTTGCGCCGTCAGTCGGCGCTGCTCAACACCAACACGCGATACCTGCACGAGTTGCCGGTGGCGTACGCCGGGCGGCTCGCCGGCACCATGCCGGACGGGCTGGAGGTGTGTTTTTTCGTCAATTCCGGGAGCGAAGCGAACGAGCTGGCGTTGCGCATGGCGCGTGCACATACCGGCGCGAGCGATGTGGTCGTGCTCGACGGAGGGTACCACGGCAATACGGCCGCGCTGATCGATGTCAGCGCCTACAAGTTCGACGGGGTGGGGGGGGCCGGCGCGCCGGCGCACGTGCACAAGGTCGAGATGCCGGACGTCTTCCGCGGTCGCTACCGTAACCCCGCCACCGCGGGCGCAGACTACGCCGCGTTCGTGCGGCATGCGGTCGACCGCATGCGCGCTGGCGGCCGTCCGCCCGCGGCGTTCCTCTGCGAATCGTTGCCCGGGTGCGGCGGGCAGATCGTATTGCCGGCCGGCTATCTCGCCGAAGCCTTCAGCGCGGTGCGCCATGGGGGCGGCGTGTGCATCGCCGACGAGGTGCAGGTCGGGTTTGGGCGGGTCGGCAGCGCATTCTGGGGATTCGAGACGCAACAGGCCGTGCCCGACATCGTCACGCTCGGCAAGCCGATGGGGAACGGCCACCCGATCGGCGCCGTGGTCACGACGCGGGCCATTGCCGACTCGTTCGACACCGGCATGGAGTACTTCAACACGTACGGCGGCAATGCGGTCTCGTGCGCGGTCGGCCTCGCGGTGCTCGACGTCATCGAGCAGGAGGGCTTGCAGCAGCGTGCCCGTGAGACCGGCGAGCGGTTGATGGCCGGTGCCCGTTCGCTTGCGGCGCGGCATGCCATGATCGGTGACGTGCGGGGACTCGGGCTGTATATCGGAATCGAGTTGGTGCGGGACCGGGAGACGTTGGAACCGGCGGGTCCCGAAGCGCGCTACGTGGTCGAGCGCATGAAAGACCACGGTATCCTGATCGGACGGGACGGGCCGTTCGGCAACGTGCTGAAGATCAAGCCACCGATGGTGTTCAATCGCGACGACGCCGATCGCCTGGTTGGCGCACTCGATACGGTGTTGGCCGAACCGCGGCTGCGTCATCTCCAGGAGGTGACCGGGGCGTGACCGTCTTCAGGCTGGACGAGGCGATCGCCGTGCTGGAACGCACACCGGACACGCTGCGGACATTGCTCGACGACCTGCCGGAGCCGTGGACGACCTGCGACGAGGGTCCGGAGACGTGGAGTCCGGTCGATGTGGTCGGCCATCTGATTCACGGCGAGCGAGCCGACTGGATCGTTCGGGCCCGGACGATCCTCGACGGCGGCGAGCGGCAACCATTCGATCCGTTCGACAGGCTCGCCCAGTTCGAGGCGAGCAAGGGCCAATCGATTCGGGTCCTGCTCGACGAGTTCGCCCAACTCCGCGCGGAGAACATCGCGACGCTCGAGGGCCTCGCCCTGGGCGAGAGGGACCTCGACAAGACCGGCACGCATCCGGCGCTGGGACGGGTGACGATGCGGCAGTTGCTCGCCACATGGGTCGCCCACGACCTCGGGCACATCGCGCAGATCGGCCGGGTGATGGCCAAGCGGTACGGCGCCGCGGCCGGCCCGTGGGTGGCCTACCTCCCTATCCTCGGCGATCGCCCACGCCGTGACGCGTGAGGGGCGGGCGCGGTTTCGGTTCAGGTTTCCTGCGCGGGGAGATCATCGGGGGGAGCGTACGGTGAGGGATTATCGGCACAACGATCACCGGCGGCGATCCATCCGGCTTTCGGGGTACGACTACGCCCGGCCCGGCGCCTATTTCGTGACCGCGTGTACGCAGAACCGGACGTGCCTGTTCGGCGATGTCGTCGCAGGTGAGATGCGGTTGAATGATGTCGGTCAGGTCGCCACGCAATGCTGGCTGGCCATCCCGGATCATTTCCCCAACGTGACATTGGATTCATTCGTCATCATGCCCAACCATGTCCACGGCATCATATGGATTGTTGGGGCGGTGGGGGCGGTAGGGGCGGAAAATTTTCCGCCCCTACAACCGCCCCCACAACCGCCCCTGCAACCGCCCCGACCGGGGCCATCGACGTTCCGGTCCCCATCGAAAACCGTTGGATCCATTATCCGCGGATTCAAAATCGGCGTCACCAAATGGGTGCGGGCCAACACACACCTACGCGACGTCTGGCAACGCAATTACTACGAACACATCATCCGCGATGAGGCCGCGCTGCGACGAATTCGCCGGTACATCGAGCACAACCCCGCGCGGTGGACGGAAGACAGCGACAACCCGGCGCGCCGTTCCCACAACGGGGAGGCCGAGGGATGATCCCCAATCTCAAGCCCTATCCCGCGATGAGGGAATCCGGCGTGCCGCGGCTCGAGGAAGGCGGCATCGAGGCGTTCCGGCGCCGGGAGGTGCTGCCTCACGGGGCCGACCTGCTCGCGCCGAAGAAGGAGACCGAAGGGCTGCCCGCCCGTGCCCGCTAGCATAATCCGCCACAAGCACTTTATTCCCGACACATCAAATCCCGGATGACGACACATGAGCGGTGAGGGACCGGCCGGCGCGCTGGCGCCGAACTGGGGCAAGGTCATCGACCACACGATGTGCATCGGGTGCCACGCCTGCACGACGGCGTGCAAGTCCGAGAACGACGTCCCCCTGTCGGTCACGCGCACCTACGTCAAGTACGTTGACGTCGGCCACTTTCCCGAAACGCGCCGCGCGTTTCAGGTCACGCGGTGCAACCAGTGCGAGGACGCCCCCTGCGTCACGGCATGTCCGACGTCGGCGATGTACCAGCGGCCCGACGGCATCGTCGATTTCGACAAACGGGCCTGCATCGGCTGCAAGGCGTGCATCGCCGCCTGTCCCTACGACGCCATCTTCATCAACCCCGAGGATCACTCGGCGGAGAAGTGTAACTTCTGCGCGCATCGGCTCGACATCGGATTGGAGCCGGCGTGCGTCGTCGTGTGCCCCACGCAGGCGATTCTGGTCGGCGACCTGAACGATCCCACCACCCGCGTGGCCAGGATCGTCGGACGGAGTCCGGTCACGGTCCGCCGGCCGGAGAAAGGAACGCGGCCCAAACTGTTCTATCGCGGTGCCCATCAAGCGACGCTCGACCCGCTCGCCGCGACCCGCCCACCCAACGGATCATACATGTGGAGCGAGCAGCCGGGTGGCGCGCACGCCATCGGCGCCGGCGTACCCGGCAACGGCAACAGCTCGGCCGCCGCGATTCTCGCCTACGATGTGAGCCACAAGGCGCCGTGGGACTTCCGGGTCAGCCTCTATACGTGGACCAAGAGCATCGCGGCGGGAGCGTACCTCGTCCCGCTGATGCTCCTGCTGCTGGGTGCGGTGTCGCTCGACGGCGCCCTCTGGACGCGCATGGCGCCGATACTCGGCCTCGCGTTCCTCGGCGTCACGGGCGCGCTGTTGATTTGGGACCTCGAACATCCCATGCGGTTCTACTACATCTTCACGCGCGGGCAGCCCAAGAGTTGGCTTGTGCGCGGCGCGTGGGTGATCGGCGGGTACGGCACACTGCTCGTGGGGCACGTTGCCGCGGAGGTGTTGGCGGTGCGCGGCGTCATGAGCGCCCTCGCGATCGCCGGTGCGCCGCTGGCCGCCATGACCGCTATGTATACCGCCTATCTCTTTGCGCAGGCCAAGGCGCGCGACCTGTGGCAGAATCCGCTGCTGCCGCCGCATTTCCTGGTGCAGGCGTTCCTCGCTGGGGCGGCGGCCCTCGTCGTGTTCGCCGGCCGGTACGAACCGCACGCGGCCCTCGCGCTGCAGTGGACATTGGCGGCGAGTTGCGCGGTCCACCTGCTGCTGACGCTCGGCGAGATCACCATGACGCACCCGACCGCCCATGCACGGCTTGCCGTCCGCACCATGACGCACGGGAAATACGCCGCGTGGTTCTGGTCGGGATTGGTGCTCGCGCTGATGGGCGTGTTCGCGCCGGCGCTCGGCGTGGTGGCGGCGGCGGCGGCGCTCATCGGTCTCCTGGCCCACGAACACGCCTACGTACAGGCCGGCCAGTCGGTCCCACTCGCATGAGGTGCTCATGACTCGTCGGGACGGATCCGACTCGCGTATGTATCCGGGGCCGAGTGAGGCCGGGTTGGTGTCGTATCCGCCGAAGGAACGGTGGGACGACTGGGTCGAGTGGGAGTCACGCGCGTGGCCGGAACGGGTGGAACGACACTACATGCTGGTGCCGACCACCTGTTTCAACTGCGAGTCGGCGTGCGGCCTCATCGCGTACATCGACAAGGACACCGGTGCAGTCAAGAAATTCGAGGGGAATCCCGAGCACCCGGGCTCGCGCGGTCGCAACTGCGCTAAAGGGCCCGCGACGCACAATCAGATCAACGACCCGGACCGCATTCTGCATCCGCTCAAGCGCGTCGGTCCGCGGGGCGGTGGCAAGTGGGAACCGGTCGAGTGGGATGACGTGCTCGACGAGGTCGCCGACCGCATTCGCCGTGCCATCAAGGAAGACCGCCGCGACGAGGTGATGTATCACGTCGGCCGACCGGGAGAGGACGGGTTTACCGAACGCATCCTCGCCGCCTGGGGCATCGACGGGCACAACTCGCACACCAACGTCTGTTCGTCGAGCAGCCGCGCCGGCTACCACCTCTGGATGGGGCACGACCGTCCCAGTCCCGATCACGCCAACGCCGCTGTGATCCTGCTCGTGTCGGCGCATCTCGAGACGGGGCACTACTTCAATCCGCACGCGCAGCGGATCATGGAAGCGAAGCAGCGCGGCGCCAAGCTGATCGTGCTCGACACGCGCCTGTCGAACACCGCCACGCATGCCGATCATTGGCTATCCACGCAACCCGGGTCCGAGGCCGCGATCTTCCTCGCCATCGCGCGCCACCTGATCGAACAGCAGGCATACAATCGGCCGTTCGTGGAGACATGGTGGAATTGGCGCGCGTACCTCGCCGCGACCCGGCCTGACGTCGAACCGGCGTTCGAGAACTTCCACGTGGCGCTGCTCGACGCCTATGCGGAGTACACATTCGAGTTTGCGGCGGCCGAGTCGGGCATTGACCGCGACGTGTTGCGTGAACTGGCCGACCTCGTGGCCGGAGCGGGGACGCGGTTGTCCACCCACACTTGGCGATCGGCGTCGGCGGGGAACGAGGGCGGCTGGCAGGTGTCGCGCACGCTGTTCCTGCTCAATGCGCTTATGGGCGCCGTCGCCACCGAAGGCGGTACCTATCCCAACGGCTGGAACAAGTTCGTGCCCAAGCCGATCCACACGCCGCCGCATCCGGAGCACTGGAACGAAATCACCTGGCCGGCCGAGTACCCGCTGGCCCTGAACGAGCTGTCGTTCCTGCTGCCGCATTTCCTGAAGGAAGGGCGCGGGAAGATCGATACGTACTTCACGCGCGTGTATAACCCGGTGTGGACCAACCCCGACGGCTTCTCCTGGATCGAGATGCTGACTGATGAGTCGAAGATCGGGCTGCACGTCGCCCTCACGCCGACCTGGAACGAAACCGCCTACTTCGCCGACTACGTGTTGCCGATGGGCCATGGGCCCGAGCGACACGATCTGCACTCGTACGAAACGCACGACGCGCAGTGGATCGGCTTTCGCCAACCGGTGCAACGCGCGGCGCGCGAGCGAAACGGCCAACCGGTACACGATACGCGCGAAGTGAACCCGGGGAGCGTGTGGGAGGAAAACGAGTTCTGGATCGATCTCACCTGGCGCATCGACCCCGACGGAGCACTGGGTATCCGGCAGTACGTCGAGTCGAAGGCCAACCCCGGTGAGAAGCTCTCGATCGACGAGTACTACGGGTACATCTTTGAGCACTCGGTCCCGGGACTGCCGGAACGGGCCGCGGCGGACGGCCGGACGCCGCTGGAATACATGCGGCGGACCGGTGCGTTCGAGATCGCGCGCGGCGTGGGCGCGGTGTACGAACAAGAAGTGCCCGCTGCCGAACTGCTGGATGTATCCGAAGACCCGTCGGGCCGTGTCTATACGCACGCCCCCAAGGCGCCGACGACCAATATCGCGCCGTCGGGTAGTCCGGATCACGACGCCGACGGCCGGCGTCCGGCCGGTGTCAGGATCGGTGACCTGGTGTTGCGCGGCTTTCCCACACCCAGCGGTCGATTGGAGTTCTACTCGCCGACGCTGGCGGCGTGGGGCTGGAAGGACGCGGCGATACCGACCTACATCCGGAGTCACGTGCACCCGAGCATGCTGGCGCCGGACGAAAAAGTCCTGATCTCGACCTTCCGCCTTCCGGTCCACGTCCACACGCGTAGTGCCAACGCGAAATGGCTCGCGGAGATCGCGCACACCAATCCCCTGTGGTTGCACCCGAAGGATGCCGCGCCGCTCGGCGTCGAGACCGGCGACCTCGTCCGCGTGGAGACGAAAATCGGCTACTACGTCGTGAAAGCGTGGGTGACTGAGGGCATCAGACCGGGAGTGGTCGCGTGCAGCCACCACATGGGCCGATGGCGCGTCAACGAAAACGGTCAGCGTCAGATGATGAACACCGTCGGGCTCGAGCGCGACGGGACGGGATGGCGCATCCGCCGCACCGCCCAGGTCTCCGCGTTCGATTCGACCGATCCTGACACCGGGCGGATCTGGTGGACCGACGCCGGCGTCCATCAGAACCTCACCTTCGCGGTGCATCCCGATCCGCTGTCGGGCCAGCACTGCTGGCATCAGGCGGTTCGTGTCCGCCCGGCGGAGCCCGGCGATCGCTACGGCGATGTCGTGGCCGATACGGCGAAGGCCGAGCAGATCTATCGCGCGTGGCTTGCCAAGACCCGCTCGGCGGTCGCCCACTCGCCGGACGGCACCAGACGGCCGGCGTGGCTGATGCGTCCGCTCAAACCGGGAAAAACCGCATTTCAGTTGCCTGATCGCGCTGAATCCCCATAGCCGACGTTCACTCCAATCACGTAGCACCACACACTGGAGACTCGCATGCCCTTGTCGAACGACCGACTGCTCGCTGTCGCGATCTTCGTTTCGCCGGTGCTCCTGGCGAATTGTGGCGGCGCTCCCGCGGTCGCCGGGACCGAGGAAGCAGTGCTTGCCAGCGCGCCATCCGTATCCCCGCCGCTCACCAGGAATCACCCGACTCGCGTGGTCGTGAATCTCGATGCCCACGAACTCGAGGGGCGCCTGGCCGATGGCGTGCAGTACACCTTCTGGACGTTCGGTGGTGCGGTTCCGGGCAAGTTCATTCGTGTGCGGGAAGGGGACGTGGTCGAGTTCCATCTGCGCAACCGTCCGGACAGCCGCATGCCGCACAACATCGATCTGCACGCGGTGACCGGGCCGGGCGGCGGAGCCACCTCCTCGCTCGTGGCCCCGGGACAGACCGCCACGTTCGTTTTCAAGGCGCTCAACCCCGGACTGTTCGTCTATCACTGTGCCACCGCGCCTGTCGGGATGCATGTCGCCAACGGGATGTACGGCCTGATCCTGGTCGAGCCGGAGGGCGGGCTGCCGCCGGTCGATCGCGAGTACTACGTGATGCAAGGTGAGGTCTACACGACCGGAGCGTACGGCGAGCCGGGGTTGCAGTCGTTCAGCATGGAGAAAGCGCTCGCCGAGGCGCCTGACTACGTGGTGTTCGGCGGGTCAGTGGGCGCGCTCACCGGCGACCGGGCGCTCGCGGCCCGGGTCGGGGAGACCGTCCGGTTGTTCGTCGGCAACGGCGGGCCGAACCTGATTTCATCGTTTCACGTGATCGGTGAAATCTTCGACCGCGTATACATCGAGGCGGGCACCGCCGTCACGCACAACATCCAGACGACGCTGGTTCCCGCGGGCGGAGCGGCGATCGTCGAGTTCGCCGTGCAGGTCCCGGGCAACTACCTGCTGGTGGATCACGCCATCTTCCGCGCGTTCAACAAAGGGGCGCTTGGAATGCTCGCGGTGACCGGACCACCCGACTCGGTGATCTACTCCGGACGCATCGAAGAAGGCGTGTACGTGCCCGAGGGTGGAGCCGTGCAGACGATCCCCGGCGCCGCGGCGTCCCCGGAGCGGGCGGTCACGGCCGCCGAGCGCGTCGCGTTTGGCGAGCGGGTCTTTGCGCAAAACTGCGCCGCGTGTCACCAGGCCGACGGCGAGGGGATTCCAGGCGCATTTCCGCCGCTGGCGCGGTCCGACTACCTGAACGCCGACAAGACGCGAGCGATCCGCGTCTTGCTCAACGGCCTGGATGGTGCCGTGACGGTAAACGGCAGCGTGTTCAACGGCGTCATGCCTGCGGTGCGGCTGTCTGACGACGACGTGGCCAATGTGCTGACCTACGTGTACAGCCAGTGGGGGAACTCCGGGCAAGTCGTGGCCCCGTCCGAGGTCCAGGCGGCGCGCGGTCGGCGCTAGGTCCCAACCGCGCCCATGGAAATCGGGATCTACAGTTTCGCGGAGGTGCCGCTGGATCCCCACACCGGGGGGCCGGTGGACACCGGGCGGCGGCTGCGCGATCTGTTGGAGGAGATCGAGCTGGCCGATCAGGTGGGCTTGGACGTGTTCGGCGTCGGCGAACATCACCGACCTGACTACAGCGTATCCACGCCGGCAGTCGTGCTCGCCGCCGCCGCGTCCCGCACGAGACGCATCCGCCTTACCAGCGCTGTCTCGGTATTGAGTTCGGACGATCCAGTCCGCGTCTTTCAGGATTTCACCACGCTCGATCTGATCTCCGGGGGCCGCGCGGAGATCATGGTGGGGCGCGGCTCGTTCATCGAGTCGTTCCCGTTGTTCGGGTACGACCTCGACGACTACGATGAGCTGTTCGCCGAGAAACTGGACCTGTTGCTGCAGCTCCGTGACGCCGAGCGCCTCGCGTGGTCGGGAAAATACCGTGCCCCGGTGCCGAGCGTCGTGGTGTATCCGCGGCCCGAGCGGCGGCTACCGGTGTGGATTGCGGTTGGTGGGGCGTCGCAGTCAGCGGCCCGTGCCGGCGCCCTCGGCCTTCCCATGGCGCTAGCCATCATCGGCGGCATGCCCGAGCGCTTCGTCCCGTTCGTCGAGTTGCATCGCGAGGCCGCCCGCGCCGGGGGCCACGATCCCGTTCCGCTGTTGAGCATCAACTCGCACGGCTGGATCGCGCGCGACTCCCAGCAGGCCGCCGACGAGGCCTACCCGCCGTTCGCCGAGACGATGACGCGCATCGGCAGGGAACGCCATTGGCCGCCGACCACCCGCGAGCGGTTCGAGGCGGAGCGGGGGCCGCGGGGCGCGTTGCTCGTCGGCAGTCCGCAGCAGGTCATCGACAAGATCCTGTTCGAGCACGAGTTGTTCGGCAACGAGCGGTTTCTCATGCAGCTTACCGTGGGACCGATGCCGCACGACACGGTGCTCAGGGCCATCGAGCTGCTTGGGACCGAGGTGGCACCGGTGATTCGTCGGGAGACGGCGAATCGCTCGAATCCTCCCCTCCTCCGCGACGCTCCGTAGGATCGTCTGCGTCGGGACAGCGGTCGTCCGGCGGGAGCTGTCCCGTGGCGCGGGCTGCCGTCCACGACGCCCAGGTCCACTCGCGCCAACCGCGCTGAACCCGCGCCCGCTCGATGAGGCTCGAGCGGAGCGCACACCGCGTCGCGACATCGAGTCCCGGCCAGGCTTCCACCACCGCCGGCACCGCATCGGTGCTCAACCGTCCCAGATACTCGGCGTCGAACGCCAGCCCCAACTCAGCCCGCGCGATGTTCGTGCGCGCGACCAGTGCGTCCGGATTGAGTACGTTGAGGGCCGCCAGCACCGCGAACCCGGCCGCCACCGCACCGGTCGCGAAGCGACTCGCCTGGGATCGCAGCTCGGTCACCACGAACCACAAGAGCACGCACCCGATCCAGATCATGAACGCCGTGGCGTACAGCCGATCTTCCGTGAGGCCGTACGACGCGACGTACAGTCGCATGCGCGCGAGCGCCGAGACCATCACCAGGATCACGAGAGCGGCTGACACGAGGATCAGTGCCCGAAAACTCTGGACCGCGGCCTTGTTCCCGCGCTCCAATACCCATTGGGCACCGTACAGGAGGGGCACGGCGAGCAGACTCAGGAACACCAACTCGAAGAAGCCACGACGCGCGAACATCGCGTAGGTGAGGCCGGTGGACCGCACGAAAGTCTCGCCGCCGAACAGGTAACGCGCCTGCAGCCCGATGAATCCCGCCATCAGCAGGGTGAACGCGCCGAGCGGCAAGGCGATCTCGATCAGCCCGAGCGTGCGTGGTGGTTTGATGGGACTGCCGTCCGCCGGGGCCCGTGGTGTGGTGATCGACCAGAGCCATCCCGTGGCGAGCCAGCCGAGCACGAGGATCAGCAGCAGATGTTCAAACACGACACCCAGGTCCCAGGTGAACAGGTCCTGGACGAACGCTTCCAATACCGGATCGGCCGACGTGAGCAGGCCGCCGAACACGACGACGACCGGCACCGCGAGGGCCAGCCCGATGCCGGACGCGCGTGCGCGCGATGCCGACGCTTCGGTGCGCCAGCTCGGCCACGGGAGTCTCGCGGCCGCCGAGGCTACGCCCCCGGCGAGGCGGATGGCGAGATCGGCGCCGGCCTTGAGGTAGTCACTTGGCCACGCGCGCGCGACCCGCCCCCGAAACGGCGCGCCGATCACGACCGCCGCCGCCATGATCGCGGCGCTGTCCCAAAAGCGGAGAAACGGGGAGGCGCGCCACGCCAGAGATCCGCCGAAGAACGAAACGAGGCCAAGCAGCCAGGGTGAGATGGGCGAGAGGTCGGCGTCCGCCCGCCGCAGCGCCCAGCCGGCCGCCACCAGAGCGGCTAACCAGAGCAGGACGTTCACGCCGAGCGAGACGTCGTGAAAGAGGACGTCTCCCACGACGCCGGCCAGGAATCCCGCCGTCAGGACCAGCCACGCGTTGCGCACGGACCTAGCTCCACCGTCTTGGTTGCGATCAATGTAAAGTACTTTGTATTGTCAAGTCAAGGCGCCCTTGGCCGGGGCGGACGCTCCGGGAGCCCGATTGTCAACTCCGGCCGTAGATTCGGACACTACTGTGACCGCGCTGCGACCATTTCCTCCCGACTTGACCACTGCGCTGCGGGCCGCCCGCCACGTGGCGGTCCTCACCGGCGCCGGCATCTCCGCCGAGAGCGGGATTCCGACTTTCAGGGATGCCCAGCACGGTCTGTGGGCCCGGTATCGCCCGGAGGACCTGGCGACGCCCGAAGCGTTCCGCCGTAATCCGCGGTTGGTCTGGGAGTGGTACGCCTGGCGGAGGGACCTGGTGTCGGCGGCGGAACCCAACGACGGTCACCGCGCCCTGGCCGCCATGCAGCGATGCGTTGCCCTCACCCTGATAACGCAGAACGTCGACGGTCTGCACCAGCGAGCCGGGTCGACGGACGTGATCGAACTCCACGGGAACATCACGCGGATCAAGTGCTCCGCCGACGGGCGGATCGTCTCGGATTGGCCGGAAGGATCGGAAATCCCGCCGCCGTGCCCCGCATGCGGGGCGCCCCTCCGGCCGGATGTCGTCTGGTTCGGGGAGTCGCTGCCCCAAGAGGCGCTCGAGGCGGCCCACCGAGCCGCCGTGACCTGCGACGTTTTTCTGTCGGTCGGCACCTCCAACGCGGTGGTACCGGCCGCCTCGCTGCCTTGGATAGCCGCGGAGTCCGGCGCTCCGGTTGGCGTGGTGAACCCGACCATGGAGGGCCAGCGCGCCGGGCCGGGGATTCACCTTCTGGCCGGATCGGCCGGGCGGGTGTTGCCCCAGCTCCTTCGGGAAATCTGGAGTGACGTCCCGTTCTAGGGAGCTCGGCAACCGGCGATGGATAGCCTGTTCTGCGGTGAAGTGATCCTTAATAAGGGCTTTACGAACTTTTGTGGCCTGGGGGCGTACTCTATATTTCGAACACGGATTCAATTGCCCCAGCGCTCGCGAACCGTTATGAGGTGTTGCCCATGCGCGCCCCAACCAAAGTCCTCATCGCCGGCTTGCTCGTCATTGGCACGGTCGGCTACCTGATGGCCTCGGGCATCAAAGAGACCGGGGTCTATTTCGTCACGCCGTCGGAGTTGGCCGCCAAGGTCGCCAAGGATCCCTCCTTCCAGGATGTCGGGGTCAAGATGGGTGCCAAGGTCGTTCGAGGCAGTATCGAGCGGGATGTCGCGACCCAGACGATCACGTTCCAGGTCACCGACGGCGACGTGATCTATCCGGTCGTCTACCGCGGGCTCGCCCCTGACACCTTCACGGACGAAGCTGAGGTCGTGGTTGAAGGACGGCTCCAGCCCGACGGGACGTTCCGTGCCACGACGCTGCTGGCCAAGTGTGGCTCGCGGTACGAGAACACGCCCGACGAAGCCGCGGCATGACGATTCTCGGACAACTTGCGCTGTGGATCGCGCTCCTGCTCGGAGCGTGGGGCACGGTCGTTGGGTACGTCGGAGGTCGCCGAGGCGATCCCGAACTGATCGCCAGCGCGCGCCGCACCGTGTATGCGTTGGCCGGTGTGGTGAGCGTGGCGACGCTATCGCTCGTCGTGGCGCTCCTCAGCAACGACTTCAACGTCTCGTATGTGGCGAGCTACTCCAGCCGGAACCTCCCCACCGCCTACAAGATCTCGGCGTTGTACGGCGGGCAATCGGGCAGCATCCTCTTCTGGGCGTTCGTGCTGGGGATCTTCGCGGCGGCCGCCCAGTGGCTCACGCCGCGGCGCTACGCGTATCTCATGCCGTACGTGGCGTCGGTGACCTCGGCGGTCACGCTGTTCTTCGTCGTGGTGGCGGTCTACTCCGCCAATCCGTTTGAGCGCCTGGCGTTTACGCCCATCGACGGCAACGGTCTGAACCCGCAGCTACAGAACCCGGGGATGGTCATCCATCCCCCGATGCTCTACCTCGGCTACGTCTCCATCACGATCCCGTTCGCGTTTGCCGTCGCGGCGCTGTTGTCGCGACGACTCGATACCGGCTGGCTCCACGCCATTCGGAAGTGGACGCTGCTGTCGTGGGTGTTCCTCTCGATCGGCATCACGTTGGGGATGTGGTGGGCGTACGTCGAACTCGGTTGGGGCGGATACTGGGCGTGGGATCCGGTCGAGAACGCCAGCTTCCTGCCGTGGCTGACCATGACCGCGTTTCTCCATTCGGTGATGATCCAGGAGAAGCGGGGCATGCTCAAGCGCTGGAACGTCGTCCTGATCGCCATGAGCTTCGTGCTGTCGATCTTCGGGACGTTCATTACGCGGAGCGGCATCATTTCGAGCGTCCACTCCTTCACCCAGTCGACCGTGGGGTATTTCTTCCTCGGGTTCCTGGTTGTGATCGTCCTCGCGGTCGCGTGGCTCTTCTGGTCCCGCTACGACCTGTTGCAGACGGAAGCACATCTCGAGCGCGCGCTCTCCCGCGAGGCCAGCTTCTTCTTCAACAACCTGTTGCTGGTCGGGATGGCGTTCTCCGTGCTCTGGGGAACGCTGTTCCCCATCATCTCGGAGCTGGTACGCGGCACGCAGGTGACCGTCGGGCCGCCCTTCTTCAACCAGGTGAACATCCCGATCGGGTTGGCCCTGCTCGCGCTCACCGGCATTGGCCCGCTCATCGCGTGGCGGCGTGCGAGCCCCCAGAACCTGCGGCGCCATTTCCTCATGCCGGTCGGGTCCTCCCTGCTGGTCGCGACCACGTTGGTCATGATGGGGATGCGCGACCTCTACGCCACCATGGCGTTGGCGCTGGCGGCATTCGTGATCGGGACCGTCGTGCAGGAATTCGTGCGCGGCAGCGGCGCGCGGCACCGCTTGCACGGCGAAAACTACGCCCTGGCTTTCTTCCGCCTGACGGGACGCAATCGTCGGCGTTACGGCGGCTACATCGTCCACCTGGGAATCGTCGCGTACTTCGTCGCGTTCAGCGGCAACGCGTTCAAACGCGAGGTCGAGGCATCGCTCAAACCGGGTGAATCGGTCGACCTCGCGTCGCCGTTTGGTCACACCTACACGTTCACCCACATCGGTGTTTCACAGTATGAAGCGCTCAACCGATTCGTCTCCGCCGCCACGCTGGAGGTGCGGAAGGACGGGCGGATCTCCGGAGATCCGCTCACCAGCGAGAAGCGGCAGCACGTCGATTCGTTTGGCCGCCCTACCTTCGAGCCGTCTACCGAGGCCGCCATTCGCTCGACGCTGCGGGAAGACCTCTACGTCGTGTATGCCGGGTCGGTGAATGGCACTGAAGAGACTGTGTATCGCCTGACGATCAATCCGTTGGTGGCCTGGGTGTGGATCGGCGGCGCCATCCTGGTGTTCGGTGGGGTGGTGACGATGTGGCCGGGCGGCGGTCCGGGTCGGCGCGTCGGAGGCGAATCGGTTGGCGGTTACGCGGCCAAGATCGGCGACGAGACGGTGGAACGGATCGAAACGCCTGAACCGGTGGCCTTATGAGTTCCACGACCCGGCGGGACTTTCTGCGGCTGGGCCTGGCGGGCGTCGTGCCGGTGTTTCGTGGGCAGGAATCACAGGACACGGCGACGGCGCGGCTGTGGCAGCCCGAGATGGCCGGTCGGCCGCAAGGGAGGGTCACCGACTACCAGAACGACCCATTCGTCATCGGGATCGAAAAACGGCTGCGCTGCACCTGCGGATGCAATCTGGATATCCACACCTGTCGCACCACCGACTTCACCTGCACCTACTCACCGGCGCTGCATCGTGAAGTGGTGGCGATGATCGAGAAGGATATGTCCGCTGAGGAGATTCTCGCGGCGTTCGTGGACAAGTACAGTGAGACCGCCTTGATGGCTCCCCCAAAGGAAGGTTTCAATTGGGCTGGCTACCTCGTACCCGGTGTGGTGATCACCATGGTCGGGTCGGCGCTCCTGTGGATCCTGCTCCGGCGCCAGACCGCGGTGTCGCCGACCGGCGTCGCGGCCGCTGTCGGTGCGCCATTCGGGACAGGGCTCTCCTCGGAAGACGCCGCGCGTCTCCAGGAAGAGCTGGGACAACTGGACGGATAGCGTGGGCGAGCTCTTGGCTGGTGTGGTGGTGGCCGCGGCCGCTCTCATCTTGATCCTGGAACCGATCGTGCGACGTCCCGGGCGGTTTCGCGTCGCGCGCAAGGCGGAGGACGCCGACTTCGAGGCGATGCTCGCGCCGCTCGAAGAGTCCGAATCACCGAAAGTCCAGGCGCTGCTGGCGCTCAAGGAAATCGAGTTCGACCGAGCCACCGGCAAACTCTCCGACGACGACTACCGACAGCTCCGCGCGAGCTACTCGGCCATGGCGATGCAAGCCATCAAGGCCGAGGACGCCGCTGACGCCAAGGCGGACGCGGTGGCAGTGGTGGCGGCCGAAGCGGTTGAGGACTCCGCCGAAGCGCTGGTGGCCCGGATGCGCAAGACCCTGGCAATCTGCCCGCAGTGCGGCCCGCGTCCTGAAACCGGCGCCACCTTCTGCTCCAACTGCGGGCGCACGCTCACTGCCTGATCGCCTCGCTAGAACTCGAATTCTTCCATACGCTGCAGCCCGACCCGCAACGGGATCGCCGTGGCGAGGGCACAGACCAGCGCCACCAGCCCGAAGGCTCCGACCATGACGGCGTCCACTTCGACGGGGCGGCCAAGGTTGACCGCTTGCAGGTAACTGTACACCGGCACCGCCTCGATCACGATCACGACAGCCAGCAGGGCGATCGTCGTCATCATGAATACCAGCCCACCGAATGAGGTCGGAATCTGCGCGGCGTTCTCGGTATCGAACTGGGGGTACAGCGCGCCGAAACCGAGCGCTAACGCGGCGATCGCGAGCGTCAGCAACATGATGGTCCCGATGCCCACCACCATCATGAACGGCGTGGCCTTGAGCAGGACATTCGTGAGCACGGTGATCAACAGCGCCAGCACGAGCAACGGGACCGTCCCGATCCAGTACTTCGACCACATCAACGCGCGCAGATCGAGCGGGCTCGACCGCAACAACCACATCTGGCGGCCTTCGAGCGAGATCGACGGAAAGATGAAACGGGCGGCGATCGAGGCCAGCACGAACCCGGCCAGACCCAGGTTGAGAAACGACACGAGCGTGACAAAGAAGAACGGGACCTGTTCACCTGAGAAGAGTGGCAACGCTCTGATGTTGAACAGGTAGATCACAACCAGAACGGCCAGCAGAATCAGCTGGCTCCATTGGGTTGCGTCGCGGAAGAACAGTTTGATGTCCTTGATGATGAATTCACGCTTCGCCACCGACAGCACCCGGGCGAGCGGCGACATCAGGCGCTGCCACACCCAGCCGCGCACGAACCGCTCCGCCCCCTCCTGGGCCTTGGTGAACCCCGTGGGATAGAGACGGCAGTGCAACAGCGCGCCAAGCACAACGAACGCCCCCGCCGTACTCCACAACAGAATCGTTCCCAGCCAGTCGAACGGTCCCACGAGGAGGCCCATCACGCTGTTGGCGGCCCATTCGCTCGGCAGGTACGGCGACGTCGGCGCGCGCAGCACCGTGATGAAGTCGAGCAGATTGCGGAATCCCTCCGGGCGCGCGAGTTGCTCGGGGCGGATCATGCGAAACAGCAGCACCAGGATGCCCGCCGCCGCGATCGTCACGACCGAGAGCAGGTCCCGAGTGCGCCGGGCCGGAAACACGTTCACCAGGATGAGCGTCACGGCACTGCCGACGACCGCGGGAATGATCAGCAGCGGGGCGAACACCAGCACGACGAAGGGCGCGAACAACCACCCGCCCTCGTAGATCACGCCATACGCCGCGAACAGCGGCACCGACATCAGCGCGACCATCCACGAACTGTGCAGCACCGTCTCGCCGAGCTTGGCGAGATAGACATCGAACCAGTCGACGGGGGATGAGGCCAGGAGGTCCAGATCGCGTGCCAGGAAGAAGGACGATAGCGCGGTGATGACGTTCGACAGCAGCAGGATGGACAGAAACGACAGCAACGCCAGCCCCATCAGCTTGCCCGCGAGCAGCGGCCCGATTTCCTCGACCCCGCGGAAATAGGACAGGATGCGGTAGAGCACCCCGAACACGACCAGCCAGAAGATCCCGGCCACGAATCCGAGCACGATCATCTTGGCGCGGCCGCCGGCCTGCCGCTCTTCCCGCAATCGGGCGCGTGCCGTGCGCCATTTGGGCGAAATGAGGTGGGCCAGCGCCGACATCAGTCTTCGAGGATCGCGGCCAACTCCTGCGCCGCCGAACCGCCGGTGAGCTTGAGGAACAGCTCCTCGAGTGACGCGTCGCCGGCGGCGGTTTGATCGCGCAGCTCCGCCATCGTCCCGCGGGCGACGATCGTTCCGGACTGGATGATGGCGATGCGGTCGCACATGGCCTGGGCGACTTCGAGGGTATGAGTGCTCATCAGGATCGTGCCGCCCTTGCCGACGAAATGCCGGAAGATGTCCTTGAGCAGCCGGGCGCCCCTCGGATCGAGACCCACCATCGGCTCGTCCACCACGATGAGTTCCGGTCGGTGAATCAGCGCGCTCGAGATGATGAGCTTCTGACGCATCCCATGACTGTACGACTCGACCAGCTCGTCCCTCCAGACACTCAGCTCGAACAACTCCAGGAGTTCGTCGATCCGCTTTTCGACGGTGGCACCGTCCTGGCCGTACAGGCCGGCGACGAATCGGAGAAACTCGCCGCCGGTCAGCTTTTCGTACACGAACGGGCGGTCGGGAATGAATCCGAGCCGCATCTTGGCGGCCATGGGATTGGCAAGCAGATCGTCTCCGCCGAGCGTGATTCGACCGGCGCTCGGCCGCATGATGCCGGCGATCATCCGCAACGTCGTCGTCTTGCCCGCGCCGTTCGGCCCGAGAAAGCCGAACATCTCGCCGCGCGGCACGTGCAGGTCGATCGACTTGACCGCGGCAAAGCTGCCGTAGTGCTTCGTCAGGCCTTCGAGGTGAATCATGTCATCCCTGGAGGTCGAGGACGTCGATCGTCAGTTGTCCGATCCGTTGCATCATGTCCAATTGCCGTACCAGGCCACCGACGGCGAGCCGCAGGTGTCCCGCGTCAGCCGGGAACTGTCCGTACGTCGGGTCCACCGCCACCCACTCGGAGAGGTACACTTCCGCCCACGCGTGATAGTGGAACGCGCCAGCAACATACATCACACCCGTCACCGTCCGCGCGGGAAGCCCGACCGCGCGTGCCAGCGCGACGTAGAGCACGGCATGCTCGTTGCCATCGCCCTGCCGTCGATCGAGGGCTTCGAGGGCGCTGGGTGCGCTCCACGCCACCTGCTTCTGCAGGTGCTCCGCGACCCAATCCGCGAGGAGTCGCGCGGCCCGCTCCGGTCGTGAGGTACCCGCGATAATCTGCCGCGCTTGTGCCTGGATCCGTGGATCGTCGCTCTGAAGTAGCGGCTCCGGTTCTCGATACGCCCGCAGGTCACGGTGGATCGACGGAAGCCGGTAGGTCGCGCGGGGCACCGAAGGCGGCGCGATCGTGATCGTGTCACCGGATCGGGTCTGTCCCGGTCCGTCGAGCGCGAAGCCACCCAACGGAACGCCACCCAGCCGCAGGTGCATCGATCCGGTCACGGCCGGCGACGCGAACGGCCCCCGCGCGGTGATCGCCGTGACGCGAACGACGTTGCCGGGGAGGGAGGGCGACGCACCGGTGCGCGCGTCGACGGGGCCGGTCTCCCGTCGATAGTTCTCGTAGGCCAGTTCGAATGCCGTGCGCTCCATCACGTATCCACTCGGCGTCGTCGCGTGCACGATCTGTCCCAGGTCGTCGATCCACAGTTCGACTCCGGTGGGGTCGTCTTCCGCATGCACGCGCCACGCGTGCAGCGTGTCGTAGCTGACCGGCACGAACCGGGCTACCGCCGAATCGATCATGGCGCTATCAGGAAAGATGAACGTCGATTCGGCGCTGACGGTGTAGCGCGTCACCCGCTCCGTCAGGGCCATCGGGTCGAAGATGCGGCTGGTGTACGACTGGCCGACCTCGAGCGCGCCGCTGAACGCCAGGTTGAGCGGCAGCAGGCTCGACAGGACGCGCCGTTCGCCGGATGGCACGGCGAACGTCTCCCGGTGCGCGTCGCTCGCGACCTCAACCTCCACCGACGAATCCGGCTGCACGGTCCCTCGGACCGCATACCGAGCCCCATCCCCGCGCATCCACATCCCGAATGCACGGAGTCGCAGCCCGCGGCTCAACACGGCCTCGGTGCGCAAGTCCGTGCGATACACCGAGTCGGCGGCCGGGACTTCCAGGATCGTGATGTCGGTAACCCGCAGGGTGTCGGCCAGCGTATCGATCGTACTCGACGCGAATCCCACTTGCCGGTCTCCGAGACGCAGCGTGAAGTAGGTCGCGCTCGGCGGCAAACTGAAGGCGGCGTCCGCCAGCGGATCGCCGGCGCCACGGCCAACTTCCCGCCGGACGAGCAGCCCGACGGCGCTCAACCAGACGATCAGGACCGCCGCGCCGAGCCCGCGACGCCTCACAGCATGCCCTCGGGAGCGAACGACTCGACCACCTGCTTCTCCTCTTCCGTGTCCACGACGATCGTGAGGTCCGTCGGGTAGACGGCGCCGGCATGCTCGCGCACGACGTCCCAGAGCGCCGTTACCGCCTCCTCGAGCGGAAGATTGCCCGCGCCGAGGCCCGCCAAGGGCATCGCCACCCGCGCGAGCGCCCAATCGGCCGCGCGCTGGTACGCGCTCCGCAACGCCCGCCGGACCGAATGTCCCGACACGGGCTCGGTGGTGCTCCTAATGATAGTGTGGATGACGAACTCGGCGGCCAAATCGCCCCCTGATGTCACTACCGCGGCACCGACGGCGAGTTCCTCCCGCACCTGCAGCCCATCCCAGAATCGTTGCCCGCCAACCTGTTCCAGGCGGCGCAGCGAGGGCGTCGTGGATTCCAGCGTGGCGGTGGCGGGACGAACGATCGCGTCGGCCTGGACGAACGCGATGTCGTCCACCACGACCCGAATCACGCGCCCGCGAGTTCCCGCGAACGGCGATACATCTGCGCGGCTTCGTGTGGCCGGTTGAGCCGATCGAGGACCACCCCGAGCCCGCGCAGCACGCGCGGGTCGTTGGGGCGTAACTCTACCGCGCGTTGATAGGCTTGCAGCGCCCCGTCCAGATCATCGACGTGGTTCAGGGCGTCGCCCAGATAGCTGTACGCGGCGGCGCAGCTCGAGTCGAGTTCGATGGTCCGACGGAGATGGGGGATCGCATCCCGCCACAACCCGCGACGGGCAACGGCGGAGGCAAGACCGAAATGCGCCTCGGTGTTCGAGGGGTCGTTCCGCAGCACCTCCCGCAAGGCCTCCTCGGCTGCGCGGAAACGCCCGGCGCCGGTGAGCGCCGCCGCGCGCGCCACGCGCGCCGCCACGTCGTTGGGATCCTGCGCCAAGCAAGCGTCGAATTCCTCCAGGGCCGCCTCGAACTGGCCGATCTCGGCCAACAGGATCGCGAGCCCGCACCGCGCGCGAACGTCGCCCGGCCGCGAAGCCAGCGCGTCCCGGTAGAGCGCCGCCGCCCGCCGCTGCTCCCCGCGCGCGGCCGCATGCCGCGCCGCCTCGATCGGGGTCGTCGGGACCGGCGAACCTGGCGCCGGCTCGACCTGGGTGACCGGCTCCGCTGGCGGCGCCCCAAGCGAGTCCGGGGCAGAGTCCTCGATGATCTCGAACGGAACCCCCTTGGGGCCCGGGTAGCGGTACACGATGGTTCCGTCCGTGTGGCGTTGGTTCGTGGAGGGCGCGCTCAACCCTTGTGCGTGCGCATTCCGTTTGCGTTGACGGCGGGAAAGCCGGCGGGTTCGGGTCATGCAGGCTCCTTCGATGCGTCCGTCTCACGGTCAAGCCAGTCGAGGTAGGTCGGCAGCCCTTCGATGATGGGAAGGGCGATCAACTCCGGTACCTCGTACGGGTGATGGTGTTGCGCTGCCTCCACCAGATCGGGCCAGCGGCCCCGCCGCGTCTTCAACACGACCAATGCCTCGCCGGCTTCGATGACGTCCCCCTCCCAACGGTAAACCGACCGCACGCCGCTGACGATCGTCCCGCAGGCCACGATGCGTCGCTCAACCAGATGGCGCACGAACGACCGGGCGTCCTCCGCGCTTTCCAACGTCGTCAACACCGTTATGGGGGTGTTGTCGCGCTCGGTCATCACGCTCTCGCCGAAAACGGGTGAGCAAGGGGGAGGCCAAACTACCGCGATCCGGAAGGGCTCGCAAGGCAACACGGGCCGGCACCCCGGGCGTTGACCGGCGTTCGCGATGCCGGCTACGTTCACCGGCTATGGCCGAAGAATACGTCGTCGTTCGGGGCGCCCGCGTCCACAACCTCCGCGACATCACGGTCCGCATTCCGCGGGAGAGCCTCACGGTCATCACGGGGCTCTCTGGATCGGGCAAATCGTCGCTCGCGTTCGACACGATCTACGCCGAGGGTCAGCGACGCTACGTCGAGTCCCTTTCGGCGTACGCCCGCCAGTTCCTTGGGCTGATGGAGAAGCCCGATGTCGACGCGATCGAGGGGCTCTCACCCGCGATTTCAATCGAGCAGAAAACCGCGAGCCACAACCCGCGGTCCACGGTCGGGACCGTCACGGAGATCTACGACTACCTCCGGCTCCTGTGGGCCCGGGTCGGCATCCCCCATTGTCCCAACGACGGGTCGCCGATTCGACGGCAGAGCGCGTCGCAGATTACCGAGACGCTCCTGTCCTGGCCGACGGGCACCCGGATCGAGATTGTCGCCCCATTGGTGCGGGGGCGCAAAGGGGCCTTCAAGGACCTGTTTGAAGGCGCGCGGCGCCAAGGCTTTGTCCGCGTCCGCGTCGACGGCGACGTGCACGACCTTGCCGACCCACCGAAGCTCAACCGTCGCGTGAACCACGATATCGGCCTCGTGGTCGATCGACTCGTCGTTCGACCTGACGATCGCGGCCGGCTCCACGATTCGGTGGAGACCGCCCTGCGGGCGGCCGATGGGCTCATCGAAGTCGTCCGCGGCAAGACCTCCACCATGTTCTCCGAGCGGTTCGCGTGCGGCGCGTGCGGGTATTCGCTCGCGGAACTCGAACCGCGCCAGTTCTCGTTCAACTCCCCGTTCGGGGCGTGCGACGCCTGCAGCGGTCTTGGTACCACGCTGGTCGCCAGTCCGGACCTCGTCCTGGGGGATCCGCGGATTTCGATCCTCGAGGGCGTCATTCTCCCCTGGGGCGAGCCGAAGGGATACCTCCGCAAAGCGGTCCTCCCCGCGCTCGCCGAGGCGTTCGGGTTTGCGCTGGAGACCGCTTGGGGAGGTATCCCGGAAGAGGCCCGTTCCCTCCTGCTCGATGGGGCGCCGGACCGGACGTTGGCGTTCGTCACGGGGGCGGGACGGACGAAGGCCAAGTACGAGAGCGTCTGGGAAGGCGTCATCCGCAACGTGGAACGGCGCTACCACGAGACGAGTTCCGATGCGGTTCGCTCGCAACTCGGCGCGTACATGTCTCAGATCCCCTGCGATCGCTGCGGCGGCCGCCGTCTCAAGCCGGCCTCTCTCTCCGTGCTCGTTGCGGGGGAGAGTATCGGGGCAATCGTGGACCGGCCCGTGGGCGAGACGCTGGAATTCTTCGAGTCTCTCCCGGTCCGTCGTGGCGCGATTGATCCGGAGATTGCCGGACCGATCCTGCGTGAGGTGACCGATCGGTTGCGGTTCCTGCGTGATGTCGGGCTCGACTATCTGACCCTTGGCCGCTCGGCGGTCAGCCTCTCGGGGGGCGAAGCGCAGCGCATCCGCCTCGCCACGCAAATCGGCAGCCGGTTGGTCGGGGTCCTCTATATCCTGGACGAGCCGTCCATCGGGCTGCACCCACGCGATACCGAGCGGCTGCTCGATACGTTGCGAGGACTCAGGGATCTCGGTAACACGGTCATTGTGGTCGAGCATGACAGTGAGACGATCCGGGCGGCCGATCACATCATCGACTTGGGGCCCCGGGCAGGGCGTTTCGGCGGTGAGGTCGTGGTGGAAGGGACCGTCGACGATGTGGTGCGCCACCCGACGTCGCTTACGGGCAGGTATCTCACCGGCAGCCTGCGCATCGCGGTGCCATCGTCTCGCCGCCCGGTGCGGGACGATCGCGTCGTGCGGGTCATCGGTGCCAGCCACCATAACCTGCAGAACCTCGACGTCGGGTTCCCGCTCAGCACCTTCATTGCGGTCACCGGGGTGTCGGGGTCGGGGAAGTCTTCCCTGGTGACGGACATCCTCTATAATGGATTGGCGCGACACTTCTACCGATCCAAGACGCTGCCGGGGGCGCATGTCGGGATCGAGGGGCTCGACGAAATCGACAAAGTGCTCGCCATCGACCAGAGCCCGATCGGCAGGACGCCCCGGTCCAACCCCGCGACCTACACCGCGCTCTTCACCCCGATCCGCGATCTGTTCGCGCAACTCGCCGAGTCCAAGATCCGTGGCTACGCGCCGGGGCGGTTCTCGTTCAACGTCAAGGGCGGCCGGTGTGAGGCCTGTCAAGGCGACGGGCTCGTGAAGATCGAGATGCACTTCCTGCCGGACGTGTACGTCCCGTGTGAGGTCTGCATGGGCCGCCGCTACAATCGCGAGACGCTCGACGTACGCTACAAGGGACGCTCCATCGCCGACGTACTCGAGATGACCGTCGAGGATGCCCTCGGGTTTTTCGAGAGCCAGCCGAGGATTCGAGGAAAACTGGACGTGCTGAATGACGTCGGGCTCGGCTACATCCATCTGGGGCAAAGCGCCACGACCCTGTCCGGTGGCGAAGCCCAGCGCGTCAAACTCGCCACCGAACTCGCCAAACGTGATACCGGCCGCACGCTCTACATCCTCGACGAGCCGACCACAGGCCTGCACTTCGAGGACGTGCGGTTGCTGCTCGACGTGCTGCACCGGCTGGTCGACCGCGGGAATACCGTCGTGGTCATCGAGCATCACCTCGAGGTCGTGAAAACGGCGGACTGGGTTATCGACCTCGGTCCCGAGGGGGGGGCGGCAGGGGGACGGGTCGTGTCCGAGGGGCGACCGGAAGCCATCGCCCGTGCGGCCGGTTCGCATACGGGGCGCTTTCTCGCGCCGCTGCTGGGCCTCTGACGTCCGCCGCCTTTACTTTCTTCTGAGAAGTGACACTTTTTGAAACGTCATGCGTAGGACCAATCGAAGACATCCCGGGCCGGAGGACGCGGTAGAACGTGGAATCCCTAGCTGAAGCGCTCATAGCCATGTTCATCTTCGGATCCGTCGGGGGCACCATCGTGTTGCGTGGTCCCTTGGGGAAGGCGCTCGCCGATCGGATCGCCGGCCGCACGCCCAAGGGCGAGGCACAGGCGCGGGACCTGGCAGAGTTGGTGACCGGCGAATTGGAAGATGTCAAACTGCGGCTCGCGGAACTCGAAGAGCGCCAGGATTTTTCCGACCGTATGCTCGCGCGGCAGCGCCAGCCGGATCGCCTCTCGGAGGGCTCCTGATGGACTTCGGCGCCGTTGCCCTGCTGATTCCGCTCGCCGGCATGGCGACAGGGACGATCTTCATGCTCGGCATCTACAAGCTCGCGGTGCGGTGGATCGATAGGAAGCAACTCCCCGGTGGGGACGTTGCGGAGGAGGTGTCCCGCCTGCGCGGCGAATTGGAGGCGATGAGCGACGTGGCGATGCGAGTGCAGGAACTCGAAGAACGGCTCGACTTCGCGGAGCGTATGCTGGCGCTCGAGCGCCGCGGCGGCCTGCCGGCGGGGGACTCACCATGATGCCGGTCATGCAGACCATCGAGATCATCCCGTCCTGGGTTTGGGTCCAGAACGCCTTGTTGCCCGTGCTCGGCATGGGCATGGGGGCATTCGCGTTGTTTGGCCTCTATCGAACGGTGAACCGTCATCTGGATCGACGGCATGAGGCGCGTCTCGCCGAGGCCGGGGGGGCTCCCCCGGGTGAGATCGAAGAACTGCGGCTCCGGGTCGAGGTGCTGGAGGAGCAAGCGTTGCGGGTCCAGGAACTCGAGGAGCGCGTCGATTTCGCCGAGCGGATACTGGCCCGCCACGACGAGCGTCGCGCGATCGCCGATGGATCGTGAGTTCCTGGGACTGTGGATCATGGCGACGGCGACGGGTGCGGGCGTGTGGGTGCTTCGCCTGATCGGCCGGCACCTCGAACGCAAGCACGAGAGGACCGTTACCGGGGCCGTGCCGGATCGGCTCGTCGCACGCCTCGAGGAACTCGAACAGCGCGTGGACGCGGCGGCGCTGCTTGAGGATCGGATCGCGGAGGTCGAGGAACGGCTGGATTTTTCCGAGCGCATGCTCGCGCAACACGTGCAAGAGCAGCTGCCCGGGGAACGGCATTGAGGGAGGGCGGCGAGCGGTCATGGAAGGTGTCCTGGCGATCGTGTTCCTCTTCGGTGGTGGATCGATGTTCCTCCTGGCGATCTCGCCGATCGGTCGTGCGATCGCGACGCGGATCCAACGGTCGGAGGAAGCCTCTCCCGAAGCCGTCGAACACCTCGAGGCCGGCTACCAGGCCGTGCTCGACGACGTCGAGGCCTTGCGACACGACCTGGTCGAAGTCCAGGAGCGGCTCGATTTTGCCGAGCGATTGTTGGCTCAGCAACGTCAGGCCGGGCTGCCGTCCGGAGACGCCGAGGCGCACGATCCGTAGGTCCGGCGCTGGCGCGAACCGCGCGCACGCGAGATCTTGAGGAAGACGGGGATAGCTTGAGTTTTCTGTTTGGGTTGACGGTGTTTCTCGGCGTATACTGGTTCTTTCGGTCGCCGCTGCCCGCGGCCCTCGCCGAGTCGATGCGTCACAGTTCCACGGCTCCGGATCCCGCACTCCTTCAGAAACTCGGCGAGCTCGGGGACGAACTCCAGGGACTTCGGGAAGACGTGATGGAACTGGCGGAGCGGATGGATTTCACTGAGCGCGTTCTGGCGGACCTCCGGCGCCGACCAGCATTGCCGGATCCGTCGGCCAGGGATTGAGACTCGGCGCCTCACGGCGCCGCAACGGAGGCGGAACCAGACATGGGCATCTTCCAGCGGCTCGGCACCCTCATCAAGTCCAATATCAATGCGCTGATCGGCCGTGCCGAGGATCCGAAAAAGGTGCTTGAGCAGTCGCTCGTTGACATGAAGGAGCAGCTCACCAAGACCAAACAGGACGTCGCCTCGGCGATCGCCGACGAGAAGAAACTCCAGGCCCAGGTCGAGCGGGAAAAGAAACAGGCCGACGACTGGGAGCGGCGCGCGATGCTCGCTGTCAACGAAGGGCGGGACGACCTGGCCAAGCAGGCGCTCATGCGCCATGCGGAACACCTGCAGAACGCGCAACAGCTCCATGAGACCTGGACACGTAGCAAGGCGGATACCGAGAGCCTGAAGTCGTCGCTCCGCGAGATGAACGACCGCATCGAGGAGCTGAAGCGGAAGAAAAACGTCCTGATCGCGCGGCAGAAGCGGGCGGAGGCGCAGGGCCGCATTCAGGCGACCATGTCAACCATGAATGACAACAGCGCCATGGAAACGTTCCAGCGGATGGAGGAACGGATCGACGACATGGAGCGCCAGGCGGTGGCGGCGGCGGAACTCGCCGGCGAACTGAGTGGGGATAGCCTGCAGCAGGAGTTCCGCGCCTTGGAATATCACGGGTCCGCCGACCAGCAACTCCTCGAGCTGAAACAGAAGATGGGCATGCTGGGGAGTGGGATCTCCGAGGCTGCGCAGCAACTCGGCGCCGGCGCGGGTGGCGACGCCGACGTCGAGGACGCGCAAGTGGTCGAAGACGAGGAACACCCCCCGACCAAGGAGTGACGGTCGCGGCAGCGGCCGCGGCAACGGCCGGCCCGGCGGGGCCGGCCGTTCTTTTTTGCCCACTTGCGACGGAATGATGCCGCGGGATCCCGGGGCGTTCCTAGTGTTGCCGCATGACCGCCTCCTCAAAGCGTGTCCTGATGGCCGGCAAGGCCGAAGTCGTCCTGGCGCTGCACCTCGTCACGCGGCACCGCGCCGCCCGGCTCACGGCCCTCGCCGCCGCCGCGGCAACGGGCGTCGCGGCCGTGCCCGGCAACGACCAGGCAAGCCGCGCCTTGATCCTCGCCGCGGTGGGGACGTTGGCCGCGGTTGCCGCTTCTCGACCGCTTGCCGCCGGTGCCCCGTTCTTGTCCGCCCGGGTCGCGGTCGCGACCTGGCGCGTGGTGTTTGTCGGTCGCCTGATTGGCGCACTGCTCCCGGTCCTGGTGGTAGCGGGCCTGGCGGTGGTGACCAGACCGGTATTTGGTCGCGCGTTGGACCTGGCGTTGCTGTTCGCCACCGCCACCTACGGGTGCGTGCTCGCGGCGGTCGTCATGGGGTTGACGCCCCGACTCGGCGCGTCGGCGGCCACCATGGTAGGTCTCGTGTGTGCCGGGGTCGGACTGCTGGCGCTGGCGCCGGACGTCGCGCCGCAATCGGGTGCGGGCGGGTTTGCGTGGTATGTGCTGCCGCTGTCTTGGCGGGCGCTCGATGCGCTGAACGGTGGGGGTGTCGCCGATATCGCCTTCCTCGCCCTGTGGGCGCTGTTGGGGGCTTTGCTGGTCGCCGGGGCGCTCCATACCAAGGAGGTTCCATGAGCGTCCTGGTCTGCCAAGGAGTCGTGTGTCGGCCCGGCGGCCGGCAGGGGCTGACCGGCGTGAGTCTAGCGGTGGATCCGGGTGAGATCGTTGGCCTGGTCGGTCCGGCGGGTTCAGGAAAGAGCCTGTTGCTGCAAGTACTCGCGGGCGACCTGGAGCCATCCGGCGGGGTGGCGGCGGTAAACGGCGGTTCCCCGCGGTCGGTGCGGTCCAGGTGCGTGGTGGGATTCGTTCGGAGCCCACCGCTCATTCCGCCGGAAGTGACAGCGGTTGAGTGGCTTGGCTACGTCGCGGCCCATACCGCGTTGGGTCCGGCCGATCGGACTCGGCGGGTCCAGTGGGCTCTCGAGATCGCCGGCATGGGACCGCTCGCAACCCATCGTGTGGCCGGGTACGGAGAGTCGGCGGTTCGCCGGCTCGCGCTGGCGGCGGCCGCCATCACCGGGCGAGACGCCCTGTTGCTTGACGATCCATTGGCTGGGGCGGATCCGGTCACCGACGCGGCGATCCGGGAGTGCATCGCGCGACTCGCGCAAGAGGGGCGGGCGGTCGTGCTGGCCTCGAACGCCCTGGGTTCGATCGAGCGGGTCGCGACGCGGGTTGTCGTGCTCTGGAACGGGTCGCTCGCGGCCGACGTGCGGATGGCCACGCTGATCAGGGAACGCGTGGCGGAACTTTCCCTCAACGGGTCAGGACTTCGGTTTGCGGCGGACCTGCTGGATCGCTACGAGGGGGCGTATCGCACCGGGGATGGGGTCGCCATTCCGTTGTGCGGCGGTCTCTCGATCGAAGCGGTGCTGAGTACCTGCCGGGCGTGCCGGATCGCGGTGGCGGGTTCCCGGGTGCGGTACCGGATGCTCGACGACATCTTCGTGGTTGCCGACAAGCACGCTCCCACGGTTGGCCTGGGGCCGCGTTGACGGTGAGGGGGGGGCTCCCTACGTTTCAGGCCAACTTCTTGTCAATGCTCGCCTTGGAGCGATCCGGCCCCCATGGCTCTCCGGCTCTACAATACGCTCACCCGCACCATCGAGCCGTTCACGCCGCTCCATCCGCCTCGTGTCGCCATCTATGCGTGCGGCCCGACGGTGTGGAACGTCGCGCACATCGGGAACTTCCGCACGTTCCTGTTCACCGATCTGCTGCGCCGCTATTTGGCGCACACGGGCCACGACGTGTTCATGGTGATGAACCTGACGGACGTCGACGATCGGATCATCGCGGCGGCCGGCGAGGCCCGCGAAACCGTGGCCGCCTTCACGGCGCGATTCGCGAGCCTGTTTTTCGAGGATCGGGACTTCCTCCGGATTATTCCCGCGCACGTGTATCCCCGCGCCACCGAGTACATCGAGCCGATGGTCGCGCTCGTCACGCGGCTACTGAGGGCCGGACTCGCCTATCGCGGGGAAGATGGGTCGGTTTACTTCGCCGTCAGGCAATTCGCTTCGTATGGAAGGCTCTCACGGCTCGACACGCGGGAACTCAAGACGGGCGCTCGCGTCACCCGTGACGAGTATACGAAGGAAGACGCGCAGGATTTCGCCCTGTGGAAGGCCGCTTCAGCGGCGGACGAAGCCGTGGGGGCCGCGTGGGACGCTCCGTTTGGTCGCGGACGGCCCGGGTGGCACCTGGAATGCTCGGCAATGGCACTCACGGAATTGCGGAGCCGGTTCGGCGTGGAGACGCTGGATATCCATGCCGGGGCCGTCGATCTGATCTTCCCGCACCACGAGAACGAGATCGCCCAGTCGGAAGGCGTCACGGGGCAGCCGTTCGCCCGGGTCTGGATGCACGGCGAGTTTCTCACGATGTCGGGAACCAAAATGTCAAAGCGTTTCGGAAACATCCTGACCGCGCGGGATCTCAAGGAGGGGGGGGCGGATCCTGGGGCCATCCGGATGCTTGTCTACTCGACCCACTACCGCCAACCGCTGAATTTCACCGACGAGGCGCTGGCGGCCGCGACGGAAGGCGTCGCCCGCCTAGCGGAGTTTCGGGACCGCCTGCGCGAGACCACGGGGGCTACTGAGGCGGCCGGCGCCCCGGAATCGGCCCGCGCGCTCGAACGGGAATTCCACGCCGCGTTGGACGACGATCTCAACGCTCCCAGGGCACTGGGTGCCGTGTTCAACATGGTGCGGGCCGGGAACCGCGAACTCGACTCCGGGGGGTGGTCCCCGGGCGCGGCGGCGGGTGTGCTCGCGGCCTTCGACCGGGTTATGGGTGTGCTCGACGTGCTTCCCGCACAGGCGGCCCTGGTCGAGGAGACCGCGCGGTGGATCGAGGAGCGGATCGAGGCTCGCCGCGCGGCCCGCGCGGCCGGCGACTATGCCGCCGCCGACGCGATTCGGGACGAGGTCGCCACCCACGGATTTGAGTTGGAAGACACCCCCCAAGGGACTCGCTGGAAACGAGGCCCGGGCCAGGGGTCAGGCAATTTCCTCTGACCGTCTAAGTCAGCCTGATCCAACCCGTTGACTGGCGGAACACGGCCGGTTATCCTATGAGTCTCGCGTAAATCGGGCCTTTGCTGACGTAGCTCAATTGGCAGAGCAGCTGATTTGTAATCAGCAGGTTAAGGGTTCGAGTCCCTTCGTCAGCTCCAGCATGACTGGCAGGGAGATTTGAACCCTGCGCGCAATTCACCACCCCGCTCGATGCGGGGTGGTGTGTTAGCTGGGCCGTAGCGGGCAACGGTGGGGTGCCCGAGTGGCCAATGGGAGCAGACTGTAAATCTGCCGGCGAACGCCTACGTAGGTTCGAATCCTACCCCCACCATGGTCGAGCGCGGTGAGCGGAGTATTGGGGCAGCGAGACAACACGCCTGCGCGCCTGGACGGCCAGGCGAATGACTATGCGGGTGTAGCTCAGTTGGTAGAGCATCAGCCTTCCAAGCTGAGGGTCGCGGGTTCGAGTCCCGTCGCCCGCTTTTCGCTGCTCGCGTAGCTCAGTGGTAGAGCGCGTCCTTGGTAAGGACGAGGTCACGGGTTCAAGCCCCGTCGCGAGCTTGGTGGGCCGGAGAGGCGGCGTGGATGCCGTCGCGTTGCGGGTGAACGTCATCACATCTGGGGAAGCCAATGGCCAAGGCAAAGTTTGAGCGGACGAAGCCGCACGTGAACGTGGGCACGATCGGGCACGTGGATCATGGGAAGACGACGTTGACGGCGGCGATCACGCTGGTGCAGTCGAAGAAGGGGCTGGCGGATTATGTGGCGTTTGACGCGATCGACAAGGCGCCGGAGGAGCGGGAGCGGGGGATCACGATCGCGACGGCGCACGTGGAGTATCAGTCGGCGGCGCGGCATTACGCGCACGTGGATTGTCCGGGGCACGCGGATTATGTGAAGAACATGATCACCGGGGCGGCGCAGATGGATGGGGCGATCCTGGTGGTGAGCGCGGCGGATGGACCGATGCCGCAGACGCGGGAGCACATTTTGTTGGCGCGGCAGGTGAACGTGCCGTACGTGATCGTGTTTTTGAACAAGGTGGACATGGTGGATGACCCGGAGTTGCTGGAGTTGGTGGAGTTGGAGGTGCGGGAGTTGTTGTCGAGTTACGAGTTTCCGGGGGATGAGACGCCGGTGATCAAGGGCTCGGCGTTGCAGGCGGGGGAGCATCCGGAGGGCCCGGAGGCGGCGTGCATCCAGGAGTTGATGGAGGCGTTGGACTCGTACATCCCGCAGCCGGAGCGGGAAGTGGACAAGCCGTTCCTGATGCCGGTGGAGGATGTGTTTTCGATCACGGGGCGGGGGACGGTGGCGACGGGGCGGATCGAGCGGGGGGTGGTGAAGGTGCAGGACGAGGTGGAGATGGTGGGGTTGGGGGCGAGCAAGAAGACGGTGGTGACGGGGGTGGAGATGTTCCGGAAGCTGCTGGATGAGGGGCGGGCGGGGGACAACGCGGGGTTGTTGTTGCGGGGAGTGGACAAGCACGAGATCCAGCGGGGGATGGTGTTGGTGAAGCCGGGGTCGATGACGCCGCACACGACGTTTGAGGCGGAAGTGTACGTGCTGACGAAGGACGAGGGGGGGCGGCACACGCCGTTTTTCAAGGGGTATCGGCCGCAGTTTTACTTCCGGACGACGGATGTGACGGGGGATGTGCAGTTGCCGGAGGGAGTGGAGATGGTGATGCCGGGGGATAACACGAAAATGACGATCACGTTGATCGCGCCGATCGCGATGGAAGAGGGGTTGCGCTTCGCGATTCGGGAAGGCGGCCG